>ENA-OQDT01000083-OQDT01000083.1-human-gut-metagenome-genome-assembly--contig:-NODE-83-length-53101-cov-5.741439_pt1 | contig 53101 bp, 54 predicted proteins | sample MGYA00242786_ERZ504617 | MGnify/ENA primary metagenome ERZ504617 (study PRJEB26092, sample SAMD00036337) | human gut metagenome | host: Homo sapiens | study: EMG produced TPA metagenomics assembly of...
CAGCAAAGCTCCAATATTGTTATACACCATTCTCATCATCACTTTGTTACCACATTCGCGGGCAAGCTTTAGCGACTTATAATAATAATCCAGGCCCAACAGGTCATCTCCCTGGTTTACATAAATAATAGCAATAATATTATAGGTTTTCATCAGAAGATCCTGATATCCATATTTTTCCTGAACTTTTTTTGCAAGCATCATATTGGCCAGAGCTTTCTGGAACTCGCCCATGGAAAACATGGTATCCCCCATGTACAGACGGGCATATGCTACCTCATAAGCTTCTTCATTGCTGATACCATGCTCCAGAATTTCACTGCAAATATTGTATGCCTTTCTGGGATCTGAAAATCTGTATTCAATACTTTCTCGCACTTTTTTCAATTTCTTTATCCATTTTCTTCTCCCTGGAGGGATTCTACGATTACAAAGCCATTTTTAGAATTTTTCTTCAAATCATAGAGCGCCTTATCCGCCGCTTCCATAACTGACATAGTCTGAGATCCGCCGATTGCCAGCAGGAATTCATCCCCTGCTACATGCCCATAAGTATCATTATATTCTTTGAAAAACGTCCACATCAATGATCAAAACGGCAAATTTATTCCCCACAGCTTTTGCATCAGAAAATGCCTGAACCATATATTTTCGGATGCCCCGTCGGTTCAGCACGCCTGTAAGCTCATCATATTCGCTTCTTTTATACAGAGCATTCCGCCACGCTTCCATATTGACCCGTTTGCTGGATTCTTCCTGAAGTTCGATTCGTTTCCGCAGGCGCTTCACAACCGTTTCTCTGGATGCCGCCTTAAATTTCATATATTATCCCTGTCCGTCAACATTTTCCAGACAATTTCTCTGCACAAAAACAGTCCAAAAGTGATTGCCAGGCACTTCGTAAACTCCAGGCAAATCCTGCCCGGGCAATCTTTATACATGTAAAAGCAGTTGAAGAGAGGTCACAGGTATCGTATAATTATTTGCATCACCAAAGACACATAAGGCCATTAAAAAAATGATTTTTCAAACAGGCTCGATTCAGGAGAATACTATGAAATACAAATTTGCAGCCGCCGATATGGACGGCACTTTATTAAATGATTCTAATGAGATCACTCCACATACAGTCAAAATCATCCGCCAGGCAGTGGATAAAGGGCTGATTTTTTTCCATCTGTACAGGCCGTCCCATTCAGGGCGTATCCCGCTACCAGAAGCAGCTTGGCATTCAGGGGCCTGTGATCACCTACAACGGCGCTATGATCCTGGATTCTGCAACAGAAAAAATCCTCTACCGCCAGGAGCTTGCATCCGATGACGCCCGCAAAATCCTGGAAGCAGGCATCCGCTATGACACTACCATGTGCATCTGGTCTGATAACAAATTATACGGAAACCAGTTAAATGACCGCATCCACGAATACAGCCAGGCAACCAAAGTAACGCCTCTTCCCATTCCCTCCATAGAACAGCTTCTCTCCCAAGGCATTACCAAAATCCTGTGGTATGATGATGTGGAGAAAATTCAGCAAATAGAAAAAGAGCTGCGCAGTGCAGCCCATTTCCAGAATGTTACTTTTTGCACTTCCAAGCCTTTTTACCTGGAATTTTTCAACAGCAAGGTGTCCAAAGCCGCTGCCATTGACAGGATTGGAGAACTCTACGGCTTTTCCCCTGCCGAAACCATTGCCATTGGCGACGGTTTCAACGACCTCCCCATGATCCGCTACGCTGCCCTGGGCGCGGCCATGTCCAACGCCCCAGACGGGGTAAAGCAGTATGCAGACTATGTTGCAAAGCATACGAATAATGAAGACGGAGTGGCTGAGGTTCTGGAAAAGTTTGTTCTATAAGGTTCTCAAAAGCAAAACAGAGCGGTCATAACGCACCGCTCTGTTTTTCTTTTTGTTTAATCTTAAACTTCCATATTCTTATTTAAATAATGGTTTCATTGTCGGATACAGCTGTCTGAATTTCTGGTATCTTTCCTCATATTTGGCAGCCAGTTCCGGAGTTGGTTCTACGGTATCTACTACTTTGGCAAGTTTTTTGCCTGCTGTCTCAACATCCGGGAAAACGCCGCAGCCTATCTGCTGCAAGCATAGCGCCGCCAAGGGACGGTCCCTCTTCCACTTCCAGGACATCCACCTTAATGTTCATCACATTGCGATAATCTTTTCCAGAGAGGGCTCTTTGCTCCGCCGCCGCAGATCTTGGTACGCTCGATCTTGATGCCAAGGCTCTTGGCAACCTCAAGGGAATCACGAAGTGCAAACGCAACCCCCTCCAGAACAGCCTGTGTCATATCTGCTCTTGAAGTGTCCATGGACATTCCGAAAATACGCCTCTTGCATCCGGGTCATTGTGAGGAGAACGCTCTCCCATCAGGTATGGAAGGAAGTAAACATGGTTCTCTCCAAGCTTTGTGATCGGTGCCTGCTCTGCTGCGAAATCCTTGGTTCCAAGAATCTCCTCAGCCCACCATTTGTTGCAGGAAGCAGCGCTGAGCATGCATCCCATAAGGTGATAGCTTCCGTCTGCATGGCAGAAGGAATGAAGGGCATTGTTCTCGTCTACGCCAAAAATTCTTGCTGGAAATAAATACAGTTCCAGATGTTCCAAGAGAAATATTGCACTGGCCATCGCCAACCGTTCCGGTTCCAACAGCTGCTGCCGCATTGTCACCTGCTCCTGCGATTACTTTCACATCTCGGAGAAACCAAGCTCTTTCGCAACCTCTGGCTTCAGGGTTCCCACAACCTCCCAGCTCTCGTAAACCTTCGGAAGCTGCTCTTCCTTCACGCCGCAGATCTCCAGCATTTCCTAGACCAGCAGCGGTTCTTCACATCAAGAAGCAGCATACCGGATGCATCAGAAACATCTGTGCAGAAGGATCCGCTTAAGCGGTAAGCAAGATAATCCTTCGGAAGCATGATCTTTACAACCTTCGCAAATTTCTCCGGCTCATTTTTCTTCATCCACAGGATCTTCGGAGCAGTAAAACCGGCAAACGCAATGTTGGCAGTGTACTGGGAAAGCTTATCCTTGCCGATTACATTGTTCAGATAATCAGTCTCCTCAGAGGTACGTCCGTCATTCCAGAGGATTGCAGGACGGATTACCTGGTCCTGATCGTCCAGAGTTACCAGGCCATGCATCTGACCGCCAAAGCTGATTCCAGCAACCTGTGAGCGGTCGATTCCCTCAGTCAGTTCCTTCATTCCCGCCATACTCTGGGTGTACCAGTCTTCCGGATTCTGCTCAGACCAGCCCGGATGGGGAAAAAAATAAGGGATACTCTTTGGAAACAATATTACAGATTTTTCCGGATTCTTCCATAAGAAGAAGCTTCACTGCGGAAGTACCAAGGTCAACACCGATAAAATACATTTTGTCCTCCTTACCAAAACAGCCGTACCGCATAAAGTGGTACGGCCGTTTTTATACGCCTATAAATTATTAACGTTACTTAATTAGCCCCATGGATTCTCAGTTGGATATCTTACACCAGCCGGCTGGTTGTAACCGATCTTCTTCACATCAAGTCCAAGGAATTTCACTACCTCATAGAATGCTTTTCCGTAGTGTCCAAACATAACTGCGCCATGATGCGGGAAGTTGCCCTCGATGAGAACGTGACGGTAGAATCTTCCCATTTCTTTGATTGCGAAAATACCGATACCACCGAAGGATCTTGTCGGTACATCAAGAACTTCACCTTCTGCAACATAGGAAACCAGTTCTCCTTCAGAGTTGCACTGCAGACGATAGAATGTAATATTAGATGCAGCGATATCTCCCTCAAGAGTTCCTCTTGTAAAGTCTGGCTCAGATCCTGCCGGCTCAAGAAGTCTGTGCTGGATCAGCTGATATTTAACTGCTCTGGACTCGCACATCTTGCATGCCGGAGTATTTCCGCAATGGAAGCCCATGAATGTATCTGTCAGCTTGTAATCATATCTTCCCTTGATGTCCTCATCATAAATGTACTGCGGAACAGAGTTGTTGATGTCAAGGAGTGTAACAGCATCCTGAGAAATGCAAAGTCCGATGTACTCGCTGAGTGCTCCGTAAATATCAACCTCACAGGATACCGGAATTCCTCTGGAAGCAAGACGGCTGTTTACATAGCAAGGCTCAAATCCGAACTGTGACGGGAATGCAGGCCAGCATTTGTCAGCAAATGCAACGTATTTTCTTGCTCCCTTATGAGCCTCTGCCCAGTCAAGAAGAGTAAGCTCGAACTGTGCCATTCTCTCACTAAGGTCAGCATAGTATCTGCCTTCGCCCATCTCTTTTGCCATATCTGCGCAAACTTCCGGGATACGAGGATCGTTCTCATGCTCTTTGTAAGCAACCAGAAGGTCAAGCTCAGAGTTCTCTTCGATCTCAACACCCAGCTCATAAAGTCCCTTGATCGGTGCGTTGCATGCGAAGAAGTCCTGTGGACGTGGTCCAAAGGTAATGATCTTCAGATTGCGAACACCGATGACAGCACGTGCAACTGGTACGAAGTCTGCGATCATCTTCGCAATGTCATCAGCTCTTCCTACCGGATATTCCGGGAATATAAGCCTCAAGATGACGCATCTTTAAGTTGTAGGAGCAGTTCAGCATACCGCAGTAAGCATCACCACGTCCGTTGATCATGTCGCCGTCGCCTTCAGCAGCTGCTACATACATGCAAGGTCCGTCAAATCTCTCTGCAATCAGAGTCTCAGGAGTCTCAGGTCCAAAGTTTCCAAGGAAAACAACCAGTGCGTTGCACTCTGCCTTGTTTACATCCTCAAGAGCCTTCTCCATGTCTTTCTCATTCTCAACAGTTACTGGACATTCATAAAGCTCTCCTTTGTAAGCTTCCATGATAGCTGCGCGTCTCTTCTCGGAAAGCTCGATTGGGAAACAGTCACGGCTTACTGCGATTAATCCAAGTTTTACTACTGGTATATTGTTCATAATAGGTATTCCTCCATATTTAAATTTCTTATTATTTGATTGCTATAATTAATTTGAAAACTTAGTCGATTGTGATGTTCTCACCGTTTCAGGCCATTGAATGCGCCTTCGATTTTCGCATCCTCGTGGGCGATCAGCCATTTGTTCTTGGCTGTCATCAGGCTGTCCTCTCCGGTCTTCTCAGTTGGGAAAGTAAGCTCTGTGTTGGTTCCCTTCGGCAGTACAACAACGCACTGGAAACCGCCCTCGTTCACATGGCATGGTGCATAGTGAAGTGTAGTTGCGTAAACTTCGATTCCGGTTCCTGCAGGTACCAGGAATGCCTCGATCTTAGATGTGTCATATGTATGATCTGGCTCAATATCCTGCTGATGTCCGATCAGAAGAACCAGGTCTGTCACTGCCACATTGATCTCGGAATTGCGGTGATACTCCACTGCATTTAATTTCTTGTTATGTCCGTTGCAGTATCCGATCTGGATAGGCAGTCCGCCGAATCCTTTCTTGCAGATTTCAGCTGCTTCTGGAAGTACTTCCAACTCTTCAACAGACGGTACATAGACAACGTCTTTCGGAAGTGGTGTGTGTTCCATCTCTTTTAAAATCTTCTCAAAAGAGTATTCCGTGATGATCTTGCCATATTTTCGGAAAGATGCATCTGTTACATTTTGGATTTTCATGATGTCCTCCTGAATTTTCTTCTGTATCCTGTTTCGTTTGTTTCTATGGTCATTTTACCAACTCAAAAGGGCATTATCGACCAAATAATTAGCCAAATAATGCCCATTTCTTATCTTTTTAGTAATTCTTTTGTCGTTAATAGCATTCTATTCCACGCCCCATCATTCCTTCGGTGGCAGGAATCCCTTACTTGTCTTCACGATTACTTTATCAAATACCATGAACATAGACGGCAGTACGAAGATTACGACTACCATACTGATCAGTGCTCCTCTCGCCATCAGGATACACAGGGAACTGATCATATCAATGTTGGAGTAAAGTCCTACACCGATCGTTGCTGCGAAGAAGCTTAGCGCACTTACCATGATGGACTGTGCGGATACGCGGTGCGCAGTTGTGATGGAATCGTATTTATTCGCGCCATGGTTACGCTCTCTCTTATAACGAGTTGTCATCAGGATTGCATAATCTACGGTGGATCCTAGCTGGATCGTTCCGATTACGATAGATGCCACGAATGGCAGCTTAGTTCCCATGTAGTATGGAATACCCATATTGACGAAAATCGCGAACTCAATAACGCCTACCAGGATGATCGGCAGTGAGATTGACTTGAACAGAAGCATAATGATCACGAAAATAATTCCGATTGATACTGCACTTACTGTCTTGAAATCTTTATCTGTAATGTCAATCAGGTCTGCTGTCAGAGGACCTTCTCCGATCAGCATTCCACCTTCATCATATTTATGAAGAATCGTATTCAGCTCTTTGATCTGGTCATTCAGTTCATCTGTTGCTACCTTATATTCTGAGTTCGCCAGTACAAGCTGGTACTTATCATTCTTTAATGAGCTTGTCACTGAATCCGGAATCATGCTTGCCGGTACGGACGGCCCGATCAGAGAGTCGAGTCCAAGTGCCCACTTGATTCCGTCCACCTTATCCATCTCATTCAGCATCTTGCCTACATCCGCTGAATCTGTAGAGCTGTCTACAAGAATCATATGCGTCGTATTCATGTCATAGTCTTCCTTCAGTTTCTCATTTGCAATGATACTCGGAAGATCTTTTGGAAGTGTCTCATCCAGATTGTAGTAAACTCCTGTATGGTTATTTCCGTAAATAGCCGGGAATAACAGAACTACGAACAGTGCCACATATCTCTTAGTAACCTTATCTGAAATCTTTCCGATATCCGGAAGGAATGGTTTATGCTTTGTCTTCTCAATGATCTTGTCACAGCACAGGATCATAGATGGGAGGATTGTTACACAAGCCAGTACTCCGAGGATAACACCCTTAACCATAACAATTCCGATATCCTTACCAAGTGTGAATGACATAAAACACAGTGCAATAAATCCGGCGATTGTTGTAACGGAACTTCCGATTACAGAGGAAAATGTCTGTGAGATCGCATGTGCCATTGCACGGTGTTTATCTCCATTGTAGCGAATCTGCTGTTCTTCGTAACTATGCATCAGGAAAATGGAGTAATCCAATGTTACACCCAGCTGCAGAACTGCTGCCAATGCCTTTGTAATATAGGAAATCTCTCCCATAAAGTAGTTACTTCCCAGGTTATAGACAATTGCGATTCCGATACTGAGCATGAAGAGGATCGGTACAAAGAATGATTCCATTGTAAGACCGAGCACGATCATCGCCAGTACAACCGCGATCAATACATACAGCGGTGTCTCTTTCTCCGCCAGCTCCTTCGTATCTGTAACAACAGCTGACATACCACTTAAGAAGCACTGCTCGCCCGCCAGAGAACGGATCTCGGAGATTGCCTCCATTGTTCCGTCTGAAGATGTTCCTTCATCAAAGAAGATTGCCATCATTGTTCCGGTCTCGGAGTTAAATGCATCATAAACCTTTGTTGGCAGCATACTCTTCGGCATACTGATATCTGCGATAGAATCATACCAAATAACCTCTTTTACATGATCTACCTTCTCAATCTTCTCTTTTAGCTTCGATACATCCTTATCTTCCATTCCATCGACTATAAACATCGAAAATGCACCTGTACCGAAATCATTTACCAAAATATCCTGCCCTTTCATCGTCTCAATGTTATCCGGCAGGTAAGTCAATACATCATAATTAATTCTCGTATGCAGATACCCCAATGCAGACGGAATCAATAATAAAATACTGAGAATCAGAATCGGCACTCTGAATTTTACTATCTTTTTTCCAAACTTTACCATCATATCCTTTTTCGCTTCCTTCCTCATATTCAGTTTATGACCATTGGTCATTTTAATCTCTTCTTGCACTATACAATAAAAATGACTAACAGTCAATATATTTTGTACTGTTAGTCATTTTTTCTTTTTATTTATATTCCATTTTCGTAACTGTTCAGAGCCAACCTCTAAAATGCTACCCATTTTCTTTATATTCGCTTGGAAGAATTCCGTATTTTTTCCGAAATGCCCTTGCCATCGCCTTGCTTCCGGAGAATCCGCTGCGAAGTGCTGTCTCAGTGATATTATATTTTCCGCCCTTCAGGTCTTTCATTGCATATTCCAGACGGATATTCTGTAAATAGCTCTTATATGTAATTCCCGCATACTTCTGAAACATCCTCGACAAGTACGTTGGTGAGTAGCCAAAAATTCTTGCCACTTCTTCCAGACTGAGCTCCTGTGCATAATTCTCTTTCATATAAGATGTGATTGCTGAAAGCTTGTTCAGATTCTTATTCTTCCTTACAAAAGCATCCTCAACTTCCGTCAGACGGTATTCTTTCACAAGGAGATATAAAAGATGATAAAAAATACTGTTCATCTTCATGTCATATCCACACTGCTTTTCACAATACGTCTTATACAGTTCTTCCAACAATTCCATAAAACGCGCGTCCTTACGTCCCGGTTCATGCGTAAACCAGATAAATTGCTCTCCTGTATAATATTTTTCAAAAACTTTCAACGGAATCTGAAGAACGATCGTCTCGTTTGGCAACGGAGAATCTACTTCATGAACCTCATTCGAATTCACAATCATAAATTCTCCCGCTGTCAGATGCCAGGTCTTCTCATCGATCTTAAATTCCAGTTCTCCGTCGCACACTGCAAAAATCTCAATCGATCTGTGCCAATGTTTTTCTCTATGGTAATGTCCTTCTCTGCCTTCAAATAAGAATAGTTTAAAAGAAAATCCAACTTCCGGAACGATCAATTCATGCGCAAACTGCATCTCTTTTATTCACCACACTTTAGGCTTTCGTCCACTTATGTACCGTATCTGTTCCCGGACTACATAATTCCACTGTAGATCCATCATCTGACAGTGTATAGACATATTCCAGTGTTCCACCGGAGATAACCAGATTCAGCCTCAATGTACCGTCTGTATTCTCTGCTACACAATATGTTCCCTTTGTCTCACCGGAGGAACTCTTGATCACAAGCTTTCCGTCCTTCTTTAATTTATATTCATTTCCGCTGTTGTCTGTCCACTTTCCGATCAGCCCCTTCGCACGGTCATCCGTCAGATCCAGAAGGTCTGTATCCGCCTGGAGGAACTTCATATCCTTTCCGCCATCTAGAGACTTCAGTACTATGCCATAGCCTGTATCATCTGTTGTAACCGCATACAGTTTACCTTCATCTTCGCCGTCCATTGTGATCTTGATCGTAATGTTGTTATCCTCATCAAATCCACACTCAAATGTCAGTCCGGCGTCATCCTTCGTTCCTGTTCCATCTTCTTTCAGATCATACACAGTATCTGTTCCAATCACCTTCCACTGTTTTGCCATAACTCTCTTAACAGAATCACTTGGAAGAACCGCGTTGTCTCCCATCTGTTCTTTCATCGCACTGCTTGCTTTGTCCACCTCTTCTGTCTTAGATGCAGCCGGTTCCGCTTTCTTCGTATCGCCACATCCTGTCATACACAATGTGCTTGCCAGAAGTAATGCTACTATTAATTTTTTCATATTCTCTCTCCAGTCTTGTTACTGTTCACATGATGTGCGACCAATAACCCAGTCTTTTCTGTCTGATCAGGAAGGCAGCATCCCGATCAGGACTTACAGTCTTTAGAGTATCACAAACGCGCTGTAAATTCCAGTAAAGTTAATACAATTTCACGGTTATTTCATTTTTAGACACACTCGTTTTCGTCTGTTTTCAACAAACTTTAATGCTTTTGCACTGTTTCACTTTACCTCGACAGCTTGTTTATTTTCTTAACATATGATACACTATTCACAATGTAAAATTATAGGTAACTTGGGAGGAAATAGGTTATGATTATCTCTACAAGAGGGCGTTATGCTCTCCGAGTCATGATTGATCTGTCTCAGCAGGATCCGGAATCTTACACACCGCTGAAAGAGATCGCAGCACGTCAGGAGATTTCTGAAAAGTATTTGGAAAATATTTTAAAATCTCTTGTCACACAAGGATTTATCCTTGGACTTCGCGGAAAGGGCGGCGGCTACCGCCTGACAAAATCTCCGGAAGAATACACTCTCGCTTCCATTCTTCATGCGACAGAAGGAAGCCTTGCGGCAGTAGCATGTTTGGAGGATCATGCACCGGAATGCGCACGTGCTGGTCAGTGTCCGACACGTCCGATCTGGGAAAAGCTGAATAATCTGATTGAAGATTATCTTGGAAGCATTACACTTGCTGACTTTCACAAAACGATCATTCCATGCAAGATTGAGAAGTAGCATTATTTCAGAGGGGAACGAAATAACAGCTGTTTCAAACAATGAAAGTTCAGATCTACATAGAAAAAGATGGCTAAGCATTGAGGGCGTTGCTTATCCATCTTTTTCTGTTTTCTTTTTATTTATTTTTCACTGCTTTTTCAATCCGATCCAACGCTTCCACAAGCGTCGCTCTCTGGCAAGCCACGTTGATCCGCTCAAAACCACTTCCAGGCTCTCCGAAGATCGCTCCTCCATCCAGCCAAACCTCTGCCTTATCTTCTATCAGTTCTTTTAGTTCCTTGTCTGAAAGCCCTAATGCCCGGAAATCCATCCAGACGAGATAGGTTCCTTCTGTCTTTGTCACCTTGATCTGTGGTAAATGTTCTGCCATCCATGTATGAAGGAAATCAATATTCGACTTCACATACTGTTTCATCGCCTGATACCATTCTTCGCCCTGAGTATACGCAGCGATCAGTGCAAAGATTCCGGGTGCGCCGACCTGACTATACCCGGCTGCAGTTACCTGATGCTGAAATTCCTTGCGAAGGCTTGCATTTGGAATGATAATATTGGAAATCTGAAGTCCAGCAAGATTGAATGTCTTCCCCGGGGAAGTACATGTCACTGTAATGTCTTTATACTCGTCCTTAAGATCTACAAGTACCTGATGCTTCCCTTCAAATACGAAGTCTGCATGAATCTCATCACTTGCAATGATCACCTGATGCTTTAGGCAAATGTCTCCCAGACGCTCCACTTCTTCCCTTGTCCATACCCGGCTGACCGGGTTGTGTGGGCTGCAGAATAAGAATAATTTTACACCCTTTTCCACGATCTGGCGTTCAAAATCTTCGAAATCAATCGCATAAGATCCATCTTCCTTACGGATAAGGATATTGGCGGCCACTTTACGGTCATTGCTTTCAATCACTTCCCGGAATGGATAATAGACCGGATCCTGGATCAGAATATAATCCCCGGGTTCTGTATAAGCCTTCACCGCCATTGCCAGTGCAAAGACAATTCCCGGAGTCTTTGTGATCCACTCCTTGTCGATCTTCCATCCGTGACGGCGTTCCATCCAGGAGCTGACCGCATCATAATACTCCTGATCCGACTCTGTATATCCATAAATTCCATGCTCTGCCTGACGGATCAATGCTTCCTGAACGAAAGATGACGTCTTAAAATCCATATCAGCGACCCACAACGGAAAAATATCTTTCTTTCTCCCTCTTTCTTCTGCAAAATCATACTTCAGACTGTGGGTTCCTCTTCTCTCTACAGGCTGGTCAAAATTCAAATTCTTCTCACTCATTTTTACTCCTTTTATTGAAATGCCTGTTCCAGATCTTTGATCAGATCTTCAGCATTTTCAATTCCAACAGACATTCTAAGGAAATCTTCTGTGATTCCAAGACGTTCTCTTATCTCCACCGGCACATCACCGTGTGTCTGAAGCATCGGATATGTGATCAGCGATTCTACACCGCCAAGACTCTCCGCATAAGAGATCAGTTTCACGCTTTCAAGAATCTTCCTTGTACGTTCCACCGTATCTACACGGAAAGAAAGCATACTTCCTGCTCCCGTTGCCTGTTTCTTGTTTACCTCATATCCCGGATGATCTTCCAGCCCTGGATAATAAACTTCTGTCACTTCCGGTCTGTTTTTCAGCCAAAGTGCAATCTTCTTCGCATTCTCCTGCTGGCGCTCTAGACGCACTGACAACGTCTTGATTCCTCGAAGCACAAGGAAACTGTCAAACGGAGACAGACTACAGCCAACTGTCTTATATGTATAACGCAATTTTTCCGACAGCTCTTTCCCTTTGACACAGACAAATCCTGCGAGAACATCATTGTGTCCTCCAAGAAATTTTGTTCCACTATGTACTACAATATCAGCACCCAACTGTAGCGGTTTCTGGAAATAAGGAGAAAGGAATGTATTATCCGCAAGAATCAGTAACCCGAATTCGTCTGCGAGTTTTCTCATCTCTGCAAAATCTGTAATCCTCATCGTTGGATTGCTTGGTGTCTCAATATAAAGCGCCTTTGTCTCTTTTCTGATATTCTTTCTTACAAGGTCAATATCTGAAGTGTCTATATAAGAAAACTTTAATCCTCTCTTTTCGCCAATGCTTTCAAACATTCGCACAGTTCCACCGTACAGATCTTCTGTACATAGAATATGATTGCCTTCTCCGAAAAGCTCCAGGCAGATTCCAATCGCCGCCATTCCTGTCGAGCACGCAATACTGTCATCTGCTCCTTCTAAAGAAGACATTACGCTTTCTAATTCATACCGTGTCGGATTGCTCTCACGAGAATAATCATATCCTGTACTTTTCCCGATTCCCGGGTGTGCAAAAGTTGCTGTCTGAAAAATGGGAACAGAGACTGCTCCGTATGGATGTTCCTCTACAAATCCTCCGTCCCCGTGAATACATCGTGTTTCAAATTGATAATTTTCTGCCATGCTGTCTGTCTCTGCTCCTTACGTTCCTCTCCACTAAATATAGTACATTCCCTCAACGGAATCCTGATATCCTTCGTATGCATCCACAAGATCCTTAAGCGTCATATCTTCCAGAATCTCCTGAACACAATCATTGATCCGGTCAATGATCAGATGCTGAATTGCTTCCTGATCTCCACGTCCCACGTTGTTTCGATCAACTTCATCTTCCAGATCATAAGTTCCTTCCAATGCCTCTACAATCTGCGCAACCGTGATTTCTTTCGGATCTCTCTCCAGAAAATATCCTCCCTGGGAACCTTTCATACTTTTTACAATATGACCCTTGCGAAGGGCTGAAAATACATGCTCAAGGTACTGAGCGGAAATGTCATTTCTCTGTGCGATACTTCCTAATGAAACCAGCTCTGTCCGTGAATTCACCGCCAAATCAATAAGAGCACGCAGTCCATATCTGCTTTTCTTTGATAATTTCAAACGATTCTACTCCTTTCTTCTAAACACTATAGGAGCAGCTTTTACTGCTCCTACTTCTTACAGATTTCTCTGTTTTCTCTGATTGCTATTTACTGAATTGCTTTGAATGCCTCATCCAGATCCTGAATGATATCATCAATATTCTCTGTACCAATAGACAGACGGATTGTGTTTGGCTTGATTCCCTGATCGAGAAGCTCTTCCTCTGTGCACTGGCTGTGTGTTGTTGTAGCCGGATGGATAACAAGTGATTTCACATCCGCTACATTTGCAAGCAGTGAGAACAGTTCCAGGTTATCAATGAATTCCTGAGCCTTTGCGGAATCTCCTTTGATCTCAAATGTGAAGATAGAACCACCGCCGTTCGGGAAATATTTCTTATAAAGCTCCTGCTGCTTCGGATCCGGATCTACAGATGGGTGATGTACTCTCTCAACCTGCGGATGATTGTTCAGATACTCAACAACTTTCAGTGCATTTTCCACATGACGCTCTACGCGAAGGGAAAGTGTCTCAAGTCCCTGCAGGAAGATAAAGGAACTGATCGGAGAAATTGTTGCTCCTGTATCTCTCAAAAGGATTGCTCTGATCTTTGTAACAAATGCAGCCGGTCCGCAAGCTTTTGTGAAGCTGATGCCGTGGTAGCTTGGATTCGGATCTGTCAGTGAAGGGAACTTTCCTGAAGCCTCCCAGTCGAACTTACCGCCCTCGATGATAACTCCACCGATTGTTGTTCCATGTCCACCGATGAACTTTGTAGCAGAGTGAACAACAATGTCAGCACCGTACTCGATTGGTCTTACAAGATAAGGTGTTGCAAATGTATTATCTACAACAAGCGGGATTTTATGCTTATGTGCGATATTTGCGATTGCTTCAATATCAACTACATCTGAGTTCGGGTTACCAAGTGTCTCGATGTAAACAGCTTTTGTGTTCTCCTGGATTGCATTCTCAACTTCTTCCAGATTGAAAATGTCAACAAATGTTGTTGTAATTCCATAATTCGGAAGTGTATGCTCAAGAAGGTTGAAAGATCCTCCATAAATATTCTTTGCAGATACGATGTGATCTCCCTGCTGAGCCAGGTTTTCGATTGTGTATGTGATTGCTGCTGCTCCGGATGCTACTGCAAGTGCTGCTGTACCACCTTCAAGTGCTGCGATTCTCTTCTCAAACACATCCTCTGTCGGGTTTGTCAGACGTCCGTAAATGTTTCCTGCGTCTTTCAGTCCGAAACGGTCTGCTGCATGCTGGCTGTTGCGGAACACATAAGAAGAAGTCTGGTAGATCGGTACTGCTCTTGCATCTGTCACCGGATCCGGCTGCTCCTGGCCTACGTGAAGCTGTAATGTCTCAAATTTAAATTTTCTGTCTTTTCTCTCTAATTTTGCCATGGGTTTATTCTCCTTTTTCTAATTCCTGTTTTGTATTCTTATTCCGCAGCCAGAGCTGCTTGGAAGTTAAAATCTTACTTAATTAATGCCTTGCGGTTGTCTTGATATTCGTGCCTACTCTGTAAAGAGTGGTGTAGAGTAGTATCTGTCTCCGCTGTCCGGAAGAAGTGCTACGATTGTCTTGCCCTTGTTCTCCGGTTTCTTTGCATATGCAATTGCTCCGGAAAGTGCTGCTCCTGAAGAAATACCTACCAGGATTCCTTCTGTCTTTGCAAGAAGCTTCGCGGCTGCGAATCCTTCGTCATTGTCTGCTTTGTATATCTCATCATAGATCTTTGTATTAAGGACATCCGGTACGAATCCTGCTCCGATTCCCTGAATCTTGTGCGGTCCGCCCTTTCCTTCTGAAAGTACCGGAGATGCTGCAGGCTCAAGTGCTACAACCTTCACATCCGGTTTCTGTGACTTCAGATATTCACCAACACCTGTCAGTGTTCCACCTGTACCGACACCGGCGATAAAGATATCAATATTTCCATCTGTGTCTTTCCAAATCTCCGGTCCTGTTGTCTCTCTGTGCGCCTTGGAGTTTGCCGGGTTCACAAACTGTCCCGGGATGAAACTATTCGGAATCTCTTTCGCAAGCTCTTCAGCTTTTGCGATTGCTCCCTTCATTCCCTTTGTACCTTCTGTAAGTACGATCTCTGCTCCATATGCTTTGAGGATATTTCTTCGCTCAACACTCATGGTCTCTGGCATGGTAAGAATTGCTCTGTACCCCTTCGCTGCTGCGATTGATGCAAGTCCGATTCCTGTGTTTCCGGAAGTAGGTTCAATGATAACAGAACCTTCTTTCAGGATTCCTTTCTCTTCTGCATCTTCGATCATTGCCTTCGCAACACGATCCTTTACACTTCCTGCCGGATTCAGATACTCAAGCTTTACAAGAATTGTTGCTTCAAGTCCAAGCTCTTTTTCCAGATTCATAGGTTCAACAAGTGGTGTGTTTCCAATCAGTCCAAGTGTGCCTTTATAAATTGCTGCCATAGTCTATATCCTCACTTTCTTTATTAACCTACTTAGTCGGTGTGTTTTTGATGGTTTGTATTATATACTTATAAAACCCATCTGTCAACTATGTTTTATATTTTTCTCATTTTTATTATACAATATCGATCGGAGATGTAAATGATCCAGTGTTAAATTGTTTTGAGCGATAAAATCTACTTCTGTAGAGCCATATTTACCTACAATGGCTCTTTTCAAAAACATTCCCATTTCAGAATTATTTTTGTTTTCAAAAAAGATTCCCATTTGGGAATCTTTTCCTACGTCGTCTCTCTCTATCAGCTTTGTTCCGAACACCATGTGCTGCACGCTTGGTTTCTCATCATCCGCCGCTTCAATGTCTTCCAATATCATATCAGCCGCCCGCTGTCCCATCTCACGACCCGGCAGCTCCATGGAAGTCATGGCTGTCTCAAGCATTCCTTAATGAATCAACCAGTTATAATCTTTTCTGCAATCAACAATATACTCCACATATACCGTATCATCCTGTATCTGATAAAGAACCAGATACCATTTTTCAATAAACATCTTATGATATTTATTTGGTGGAATGTACGCTTCTTCAAAGAATGGAAAACGCTGCGGCATATGATTCAAGGAACGGATTGCTGCTATTATTTCCTTCTTTTTTGTGCTGGCGGCATCTTTATTAACCTGAGCTATAAACCGAATATGCGCTCCCAACATCCTCTTTGCCCTGTCAGAAACAATTACTTTGTACTTTTTATCTGTCATTCACTATACCTCTGCAATCACATCCTCAAGATATGCGTCCAGTTCATCTACTGTGCATCCACTTCTCCCTGCCATCCGATCCTCTTCTACTGCAAGCAGTTCCTCCCTTAACTTCAACATTTTTTCTCTACGATTGAAGGTTTCTATATCCATGACAACCAGATCACCTTCTCCGTTTTTTGTAAGAAATACGGGTTCTGCAGTCTTACGACACATATCTGCAATCTCATTATAATTTTGACGGATTGCTGCTGATGGACGAATATTCATACTAGCACCTCCTCAAGTTAATCATAGTAATATTCTAACTATATTATATCTTTTTATCGCTATCTCGTCAATTTGATTTTCCTTTTCCGTAGAATGTTTTAATCCATCTCAAGTATGCTCTGAATTCTGATTCGTTGATAGAATAGTCGTCGTTAAGTGGTACTGATACTGCTGGGAAAATTGTCTTGAAATTTTTTACTTTTGCCATTTTTATTGTCTCCTTTTTCTTGTATGAGATAACATGATTTTTAATGTTTCATAACAATGCGCATTGTTCATTTCTTTCTATGCAAACGTTTGTTGTTTGCTATGATTAGGTTATATCACACAAAAAAGAGACGGTCAATAAAATAACCGTCTCCTGCAATTTGTTGCATAAATCAGAGAAATAGTGGGGTTAACTGCAATAATTTTCGCATTATATGTGTTACTTTTTATGTTAATTTTTATCAACATATTTGTTATCATATGTTCAGGCTTTATGCCTAGGGTGCTACTTCACATTGACGTGAATGGCGGTTCGCTTTGCGCGGAGAGTTTATAGCTCCGATTACATAGATCATCTCTCATTTGAGAAATCTTGGAAAGGAGAATTGGCCTATGCTGACCATTACTGACCTTATCGCAGTTATTTCACTGTGTGCGACTTTTTATAGCCTTGGTTACGTGCGTGGAAAGCATGATTCCAAGACGCAAAAATAACCGCCCAACGACCTGAGAAAACTTGAGCGGTTATTTAACCAATTAAAAACCATCAGGCGAACCGTCATCGGTAAGCACCTTTCTATTTATTATATTAGCATTTCTTTTTTCTTATGTCAAACAAATCTTTCAACTCTTTACCTCACACGATGTGCAAGTTACTGCTCACATGATGTGCAACCAGCAGCCTCACACCGCACTGTCACTCTATTCTTTCCATCCAGCGTACATGTAAACAAGCTTAACGCCCACTCTCCGCTTGTCATGTCCTTCACGCTTTGTGGAGTCAGTGCCTCTACCGCCGCCACTTTGTATTCGAACCGGTTCCCGGCTGCATCTGTGAAGATCACCTCAGTTCCAACTTCCAGTTCCTTCAGCTTCCCGAAATATGTTCTGTAATTATGTACCGTGATCACGAGATTATCTAGATAAGCACTGCCCGAATAGCGACAAGGTGCCCTCTTCAGAAACGGATAGCTCCACTCACTCAGTACCGGAAGCTTCAGGTCAATCGCCGGTATCTCAAGAATTCCTATACATGCCGCGCCGTTGCTTTTATCGATTTAAGATAGGTGTCAGCAGCTTCCTGTGCTGCCTGAAATACGCCGCTTAACTGCATTGCTGCATCAGCAATTGACCCTGACTTCTCAATCGTAATTTCTCTGTCCTTAAGCTGTGCCTCAGCTTCGTCTAGTCTAGCCTGAAGCTCTATCTCCCGTTTTTTCATCAATATTGTTGCGGTATATTTGTGATTTCTTGTGAATTTTCACCATTTTTCCGTATTTTACACCAAAAAGAGACAGAGCCTTTTCTCGCATTGGAAAAGTATCTGTCTCTTAATTTTTCATCTCTTTCAAAATTGATTAGAATTCAGCGATCACTGTCTCGCCCTGTACTGCATCCATTCCTGTGTGCAGCTTCATATCCGGATAATCGTCTCCGTTCGTAACTACGAGAATACATGTTTTCTCATATCCTTGTGCTTTGATCTTCTCCGGATCAAATGAGAGCAGCTTGTCTCCTGCGCTTACCTTATCTCCTTCTTTCACGAAGTACTCGAATCCGTCACCTTCCATGTTCACTGTGTCGATTCCTTCGTGGATCAGAAGCTCTACTCCGTTCGCAAGTGTAAGTCCAACTGCATGTCTGGATCCTTCCATCAGTACAGATACTGTTGCGTCACATGGTGCCACGATCACATTCTCAACCGGCTCGATTGCAAGTCCGTCACCTAATGCTTTAGATGAGAACACTTCGTCCTTTACTTCCTCGATTGGTACTACTTTTCCTGACAGATAAGCCTTTACGGCAAATGCCTTTTTCTCCTCTGCAGGAGCCTGTTTTTTCTTAAAAAATGAAAACATACCTACTTCTCGCCTCTTTCTTTTAAACATTGTCCATTGGTCTCAATTACGGTCTTATACCAGTCAAATGATTTCTTCTTTGTACGTCTAAGCGTTCCATTTCCATTGTCATCTTTATCGACATAGATAAAGCCATAACGCTTTTTCATTTCACCGGTTGAAGCACTAACTAAATCAATGCACCCCCATGAAGTATAACCCATAATTTCCACACCGTCAATCTCTACAGCGTCCATCATAGCCAAAATATGTGCTTTTAAATATTCTATACGATAGTCGTCTTCCACATAACCGTTCTCATCCGGCTGATCCACCGCACCAAGTCCATTTTCTACGATAAAAAGCGGCTTCTGATATCTGTCATACAGTGCATTCATTGTAATACGAAGTCCCAGCGGATCGATCTGCCATCCCCATTCACTTGCTTTCAGATGTGGATTCTTTACTGTAGCAAATACATTTCCATCTGTTGTGTCAACGCTTGCATCCGCACTTGCGCATCTAGAAGAGTAGTAAGAAAATGAAACAAAATCAACTGTATTTTCTTTCAGGAGTTTTTCATCTTCTTCTGTAATATCGAGCTGGATTCCTTCTCTTTCGAAGAATTTCTTTGCATAAGCCGGATATTCACCTCTTGCCTGTACATCAATGAAGAAGTAATTTTCACGATCTTTTCCCATCGCTTTCCATACATCTTCTGGCGCACAGGAGTATGGATATGTCTGACCTGCTGCCAGCATACATCCGACCTTATTCTCTGGATCGATCTCATGAGCGATTCTTGTTGCTTCTGCAGACGCTACCAGTTCATGATGTGCTGCAAGATATTTCGCCTGTGTCTCATTTTCTCTTTCTTTAAAGACAAGTCCCGCCCCCATAAATGGAAGGTGCAGAATCATGTTGATCTCATTAAATGTCAGCCAGTATTTTACAAGTCCTTTGTATCTTGTAAAGAGTACTGTTACAAGTTTCTTATAGAACTCAATCAGTTTTCGGTTCTTCCAGCCTCCGTACTCTTTGGTCAGATGAATCGGGCAATCAAAATGTGTAATTGTAACAAGTGGCTCAATTCCGTATTTGTGGCATTCTTTAAATACATTTTCATAGAATTGAAGTCCTGCTTCATTTGGTTCTGCATCATCACCGTTTGGAAAGATTCTTGACCAGGCAATCGACAGACGAAATGTCTTGAAACCCATTTCACCTAGAAGCGCGATATCTTCTTTGTAATGATGATAGAAATCGATTCCTTGCATTGCCGGATAAACATGCTCTGTGTCCGGCTCTAACGTCTCTCCATGTCCAAGCATTACCTTGAATCGGTCTTTTCCTGCCGGACATATATCGACATTGGCCAGCCCTCTTCCATCCACATTATATGCACCCTCACACTGATTTGCTGCTGTTGCGCCGCCCCACAAAAAATTTTCCGGTAAACTCATCTTACTGCCTCCTGCTGAATTTTTCTGATTTTTCTGATTTATTTTCCCATGTAAAGATGCACCATTCCTTCAACGCCAAACGGTTCAATTGGCAGATAATGGCTGATTGCATCTCTCATCTGTGTACCTAGTGTATTTGTTACCTCAATTGCCAGCCGGTTCTCACCCTCTTTAAGAAGTCCTGTCAACTCAAAGCGATATGGCTTACAGATACGAACACCTGCGGATTTTCCATTTACAAACACTTCCGCTGTCTCATAGGCATTGCCCAGATCAAGCCAAATACTTCTTTCTATATTTTTCTTTTCTAGCTGGGTTGTTCCTTCATAGCGCACGGTTCCGGATTTATTTTCAAATCCTGTAATACTGCTGATCAGATCTAGCTTTTCTGTCGGAACTGTTTCTATGAATTCTGGATAGGAACAGCTGTCTGCAAATGTTACTTTCCATTTTTCCGGAAGCAGATTGGTTCTGTCTTCCATTTCACCATCTGTGCCAAATGACTTCTTGCCACTTTCTCTATCAAATTCTCCAGTGAAACCAGCCTCCAATTTTTCTGCAATCGCCTTCACTTGACTTTCTTCTCCCTGAAGAAATACCACTGATTCATATGGTTGCAGAACAAGCCTTGCTGTCTGTGATACTTCTGTCAAAGTATTGGCAAATGCATCGTAACGGTAGACTGCATTTCCGTCTGAAATTGTCAGTTCTGTGTCGATTGTATTTCCGATATTTTCATTAAATAACATAAGACAATACACATTATTTTTCATATATTCTCCGACTGCAAGCTCCGGATACGCATTAGTAAATTTTACTGCCTGATATTGTCCTAATTCTTTCTGCACATCAAAGTTATAAATCTCTTTTTCAAGATAGATCACACGAACTCCCGACTGCTCTAATTGACTAAGACGCTCTTTTCCCTGCTGTGGCAGGAAAGTGCTATAAGGAACAATCAGCACCTCAAAATTCTGTCCATTGATAATGTACTGTTTCTCCTGCAGCTCTGCGCCTGCAAGGTAATCCAGTGAAATGATATCAAAGCTGATCTGATGTTCCGTCAGTGCTCTTGCCGGTTTCTCGATTGGCATATACTCTCCGCCCCATTCCTGCTCAGCCGGATAGAGCACTCCGACCTTCGCCGGGTGTGTGCCATCCCGGAACAATTCCATCAGACGATTCACATAATTACTGAATGTTGAGAAATACCGAAACTGCGGATTCATTCCATGCGCATAGAAATGCGGTGGGCAGTCGAAGTCCGGGAATTTCTTTGGATCAAAAGCATGTGGAACAATGTGATTGATTCCACGGACGATCAGGTGATCTGCGATCCATTTCATCATCTTCAGTCCTTCATTCCATCCGTAAGCTCCAAAGGCTTCACACATAGAATTCCCGTTCTTGAGTGGATCTAAATGTGCTGCGGATGAAGCCAGTTTTGCAAGTGCATAATGGTAAAATTCTCCATTGCTTCCACCGGTATTGAATGCGTCATGATGATAATTCATCCCCGGAACGATCTGACCTCCGATCACATCGATTCCTGCGTAGTCCATCGTCTCCTGTCCACGGAAATAATGTCCTGTTCCGTAACCGAGTCTTGCATGTGCACCGTTGTCTTCAATTGTATGTCCAAGATACATCACACCATGTGCATGGCACCAGTCCGAAAGAACATTTGTAAAATTATCACGATACAGCTTTGTGATCAGATCCATGTAGCGGTAACGGATTTCTGCTTCAGCACCGTTTGCATTTACCCATAAAAGCGGCAGATATTTTGCATCAAATTCCAGCTCTTTTTCAAGGCCTTCTCTCCATGGAAGAACCATATCAGATCCGATTTGTGCTTCCGTTCCTTTTTTATTTCCAAATCTCGGTTCATCTGAGAAGAAACCTTCAATCAACGTTCCGAAATCATCTTTATAATGTGCATAGTGAGGTTCATAAACCTCATCAATGAGAATTTGCGTTGCTTCTTTTACAAGTGGATTAAGGTAATCTTTTGTCGCCTCTTCACCACCTTTTCTAGTTAGATACAGAATAAAAATACTCCACGCACCGTCTTTAACATCCAATGTCAGAAGGCGTTTTTCCATGTCCATGCAATCCGTAATATCCGTCAGTGTCTCTGCATCAACTGGATCTCCCTGCTCTGTATAACGGCTGCTTCGTTTTGCCATGTAGACTTTCAGGATTCTCTGTTCCGGATCCGGCTTGTCCCACGGTCTTCCTTTTAAAAGCTTTAAATCAATGCGCATCTGTCGCATCGGTCCTTGCACATCATAGCGACGCATATCCAGATATTTCTTCAGATACTGTGGATAGCATTCTTTTACTTTTCCATTCGCATATCCTGTTGGAAAATGAGAATCATCGAGAATCCAGACCTTCATCTCATTTTCTTTTGCTTTCGCAAGAATCAGATCCAGATCACTCCACCACTGATCTCCAACGAAGTCCGGATGTGGGCGTGCCTCAATGCACACCCCTTTCATCCCACTCTCTGCTATCTTGTCCATATATTCACTCAATATCGCATGTTCTTCTCCATGCTGCCAAAAAAATGGATATAATCCGTTCTTCATTTTCTGTCTCCCTTGTATCATTACTAGCTTTTAGTTTTTCTTCTCTTCTTTTCCCTGTACAATGTATGCCAGTACCGCTGACACTATAAATGCGAGTGCTGCACACGCGATAAATCCATAGAAACTGATGTCCAGTCCTGCCGGATTGATCATTCCAGGAATACGGAAGAGTCCGTCTCCTGCAAGTGCATATAATTTAGCTCCGAGCCCTCCGAGAATTGCACCGGAGATTCCTCCACCTACCCATGCGCAGGCAAATAATTTCATATTCGGAACAGCAATGGAATAGATTGCCGGCTCTGTTACTCCACAGAGTGCGGATGCAAGACTACCGAATCCAGCGCTACGTTTATCCGGATCTTTTGCTCTAAGTGAGTATCCAAGTGCTACTCCGGCAAGTGCCCATACTGTCAAGCCGAGAATCGCGTTGATCGGATCGCTTCCAAGTGTAAACAGATTATTCATCAGTATCGGGATAAATGCTGCATGCAAACCAAGGAGAACAACTAACTGCCAGAATGCTCCAAAAAGCAAGCCTCCAAGGATTGGACTGAAATTAAAGATTCCACAAACTACAGTTGAAAGTCCATTGGAAACATACTGCATAACCGGTCCGATCACTAAATAAGAAAGCGGGACGGTCAATGCAAGTACAATCGTAGGAACCATCATTAACTGAATCATCTCTGGAAGCACCTTCTTTGCCAACTTTTCCACCTTGCTTGCGAAGAAAGATGCCAGAATGATTGGGAATAATGTGTTCGCATAAGTTGTTGTAGATACCGGAATATGGAGGAATGTGATTCCACCTTCTGCTGCAATCGCTGCCACCAGATTCGGATATACAAGCGCCGCTCCGATTGCTGCCGTCGTATACGGATTACAATCAAAAATCTTTCCGCATGAAAATCCTACGATAATCGGCATAAAGTACATAATTGCATCAGATGCTGCATAAAGTACAAGGTATGTTCCATCTGTGTTTGTGAGGATACCCATTGTTGTAAGAATGACAAGGATTCCTTTCAAGATTCCTCCTGCGATCATTGGACCTATCATTGGCATGATACATCCGGAGATCACCTTAAAGAAACGGTTCCAAAGACTGTCTTTTTTCATCACCTGGTAGTCTTCTTTATTTACCGCCTTACTATTCCCTGTGATTCCGGCTTCTGTCTTTACAAACTTAACTACTTCACTTACATGAGTACCAATGATCACCTGGTACTGACCACCCTGATTCATAACGCCTTTGACACCCTTAATCTTGCTAACCTCATCCTTATTTGGAATTGTATCATCCTTCAAAACAAAACGTAAACGTGTCATACAATTTGATACACTAACAATATTTTCTTTCCCTCCAACAGCAGCTACTACTTCCTTTGCCAGCTGTCCATAATCTTCTTTTGCCATGATGTACGTTCCTCCCATTCATCACTCACACTTAATATCTAATAGTTTCTCGAAATGCATTTCTTTATTGTCTATATTATAGCCAACCACATATTAGAAAAAAATATCAGATTCCTCACTTTTCATTGACCATTTCCACACAATCTGCTACACTTCATGCAAAGGAGGTACCTGTCTTATGAATCTGAAAGCACTACATCATTATCTTACCACGTTATCCCCAAGTGAGGAGAAATATCGCAATGGATATGTCTATGATGGCTGGAAAGATATGCCAAGAAAACAATGTAATGGCGTAGAATACACTATATTGGACTTAGATGTTGCTTATTCCCCACTTGACAACAAGCCAGCCGATCACTCTCCCGGACTTAATGCGGAACTCTCGGAAATATCAATTAAGAAGAATTCCCGCTTCAGTACAGTTCCAGAACATATCCATACCCACATTGAGATTAACTATGTCTATTCCGGAAGCTGCCCGCAGGTTATTGACGGACACCCGATCACTCTGCAAAAGAACCAGGTTCTCCTGATTGACACAAACTGCCCGCACTCAATTGCTCCGCTTGGAGAGAATGATATCATGATCAGCATTATCCCCAAGACGGACTTTCTGCGTGAGCATATGTTTAATCAGTTTTCTAATGACAGTATACTCTCCCGCTTTTTTATTAATGCGATCAACGAAAAGACTGACCATGACCACTACCTGCTTTTCCACTCAGAAAACGACCGTAGAATTCCGATGTTCTTTAATGAACTGTTCTGTGAGTGCTTTGATCCATCCATTAATTCTACGGATATTATCATGCATCTTTTCTACACGATCATGGCGGAATTGATCAATGTCTATGAGGACGATTTAACAAAGGGAGGCTCCTACTCACATAACAGTATTGTGATTCCTATGCTGCGTTATATGGAACGGAATTTCAGAACATGTACACAGGAATCCGTCGCTGATTTTTTCCATATCAGTCCAAACTATGTCACGCGTCTTCTCAAGAAATATACTGGTATGACTTATATTCAATTAATCCAGGCACAGAAACTGCAGACTGCTGCCAACCTATTGAAACAGACAACACTTCCGGTAACCGAAATTGCCCAGCGAGCCGGATATGAAAATGTCACTTTCTTCTATAAGAAATTTCAGGAGAAGTATCACTGCCAGCCGGGGGAATATAGGGGATAGGTGAAAAACTTACACCCTTTCTTTACCTCTTCCTAAGTTCAAAAAAGAAGAGTCAATATTTCTGGATTTCTTAACAAACTCGAATATTGACTCTTCTTCGCTATTATTTATAACTCAATTTTTTTGTTTATAAAATGTGGATAACTTTTCATAATCCCGCCAGATCCACCTCATATCTACATTTTTCCGAGGTTATTCAATGTGTTTCGTTACATTTTTCCGCGTTTTTTATCGGTTTCTGTAACATTTTTCCGCACCTTTTCACTATGTTTTGTAACATTATTCTTGCGTCCCGATCAGAATCTTCTTTCCTTCAAATGCAAATCCATAATGTCTGATCTCTTCTTTTTTGAATCCACGTGCAAAAAGCTGTGCATCATAGTTCATTTCCTCAATCTGATTCAGCGCATGCTCCGCTGTCTCTTCCAGCGTTTTTTCTTTCCTTGAATTTCGAACTTTAAACTCCATAATGATTGCAGGATATTGTTCATTTCCCGGTTTCCTTGGAATCATCATTACATCATATCTTCCAAATCCGCTCTCTCGATTCGAACAGATTTCATATTGATCTGCCTGATCCGCAATCAATCCTAATACAAAGCCATGATAAAATCGTTCCGGCTCACTTGGTCCTTCTTCATTTCCTGATGTGTCAAAGTAACTAAATGTTGCCATTGAAACCTGATTCATATAATAGTTCATCGCATCCAGATCACCGGCGAGCAGTGCCTTCATAAATTGATTATAATTCGATCTGCTCTGATGAAACCATCCCTTAAATAAATTTGAGAACATTGCGGTTGTTTCCAAATTAGTAATCATCAGATGATACCATGGTTCTCTTAGAACTCCTCGATATTCTACGTCTGTTGCCTTCAGATATCCGCTTGCCAGCATCAGACTCCAGATGGCATTCTCATCCTGATCCAGCTGTTCAAACACAATCTGTTCGTCAAAATTTACTACGATTTCTTTTCCTTGCAGAAGCTCTTCCATCCGTTCTTTGATTTCCGATGAGGATTGTCTGATCAGTCGATTGATCAAACCATTCGAACTTGTATCTGCCCAATACGGACGCAATTGTTTTTTATCCAGATAGTTTGTGATAGACCACGGATTATAAATGTCTTTCTGTTTTCCAAATATAAATCCGTCATACCAGGATTTTACAAGCTGTTTTTCTTGTGACATTCCCATTGTTTCCAATGTATGGAATACTTCTTCTTCAGTAAATCCAAAGCTTGATTCATATTCTTCTGATGTTGTTGTAACAACATTTAAGTTGTTCAAATCAGAAAATACCGATTCCTTCGACACTCTCGTGATGCCAGTCATCATTGCTCTTTCAAGATATGGATTGGTTTTAAATGTTGCATTGAAAAAGTTTCTTATAAAAGCAATGAATTCTTCCCAATATTCATAGAGATATGCTTCTTGCATCGGTGTATCGTATTCGTCCAGAAGAATCAGAACTTTCTTCTCATAATAACGATACAGACAATTGGACAGATTCTTAACTGCATTGCAGATTGTATCATTTGCTACCGGTTCTTTCATTCCTGGATTCTTGGCGTAATTATCCAGTTCTTCAAAGCATCTTCGCTCACCTTCTGTAAGGCCGTTCCATTCCAAGAGATAACGATGCTCGGAATATGCTTCATTGATCGCCATGATGATTCCATCTCTTGCATCCTGATAATCAGCACCTTTAATTGTAGCAAAGCTAATGAATATCACTGGATATGTTCCTTGTAATTTCTGATATTTTTCTTCTTTCCAGACAGAAAGATCTTCGAATAATTTCTTCTTATCCGTATATAGGTTCGAGAAGAAATAATTCAGCATACTCATATTTAATGTCTTGCCAAAACGGCGAGGTCTTGTAATCAGTGTGATCTCATCCTGTGATTCCCACCATTCTCTGATCAGGTCAGATTTATCTATATAAAAGCAGTTGTTCTCCCGCAATGATGCGAAATTTTGTTTTCCAATGCTTATTATCGGATGCATAATATTTCCCCTCGCTTTCTACTCTGCAACTTTATCTACACAATCTGATAATACTAGTATTGTAACATTGTTCACTAAAATACTCAACAAATCCCATTAGCCCAATACTATAAAATCAGTAACCAAAAAGTGTCTATATCAGAACCTTTTATCGTTCCTTGATATAGACACTCTTCTTTAACAATCATCTTGCCAACTAATTGATATTTTCGCCGTTTGTTGAAATAACTTCTTTATACCACTCGAAAGAATCTTTCTTTCTTCTAGACAAATCTCCTGTTCCATCATTATGTTTATCCACATAGATGAATCCATATCTCTTATCCATCTCACCGCTTCCTGCACTGACAAGGTCGATGCATCCCCATGGTGTATAACCCATCAGATCTACACCATCTTCCTCTACCGCCTTTTTCATTTCTGAAATGTGGTGTTGCAGATATTCTACACGGTATGGATCGTGGATGCTTCCATCCTCTTCTAAAGTATCATATGCTCCAAATCCATTTTCTACAATAAACAATGGTACTTTGTAGCGATCTGTAAACCAGTTCAATGAATAGCGCAGTCCAATCGGATCAATCTGCCATCCCCATTCACTTGCCTTTACATACTGATTCTTTATACGATCCTTTTCTCCACGGTAATCATATTCCGGATTGTCTGGTTCTGCTTTTGTACAGAAAGACATATAATAACTGAAACCGATGTAATCGACACAGCCCTGTTTTAACACTGCAAGATCTTCTTCTGTTACGTCAATCTTAAGGTCTTTTCTTTCCCAGTATTTCAAAATATTTACAGGGTATTCTCCTTTTACATGCACATCTGTATAATAATATCTTTTCTGCATGGCTTTTTCAGCCTGCAGTATATCTTCCGGACGGCAGGTAGCCGGATAAATCGGGCACATTGCGATCATGCAGCCAATCTGAAATTCCGGATTGATCTTATGTCCTGCTTTTATCGCTTCGGCACTGGCAACCAGTTCGTAGTGAGATGCCTGATACATCAATTCTTCTACATTTTCTTCTGGTTTAACTACAATCCCGGAATTAGCGTAAAGCATGAATCCGTCACCGATATCTGCCTGATTATTAATCTCATTAAATGTCATCCAGTATTTTACTTTGTCTTTGTATCTCTCAAAGCATGTTACTGCAAATTTCACAAAGAAATCAATCAGTTTTCTGTTTCTCCATCCACCATACTCTTGTACAAGATACAGAGGCATCTCAAAATGACTCAGTGTGATCACTGGTTCGATCCCACATTTCAGACATTCATCAAACATGTCATCATAGAATTTTAATCCGGCTTCATTCGGCTGTTCTTCATCACCATTTGGGAAGATACGTGTCCATGCAATACTTGTACGGAAACACTTGAATCCCATTTCCGCAAATAAGCGGATATCTTCTTTATAGTAATCATAAAAATCGATTGCTTCATGATTCGGATAATTCTCGCCTTTTAGTATTTCACCTGTTATTCTTCTTCTTGTATTTACATCTCCGCTAGTTACAACGTCCATAATGCTCAAGCCTTTTCCATCTCGATCATAGGCACCTTCCAGCTGATGAGCAGCAACTGCGCCACCCCAGAGAAAATCTTTTCGAAATCCCATTGTTATTTCCTTCCTGTTGTCTTAATTGCTTTGTATAATAGTGTTGGGGGCTTTTGCCCCCAACTTTTCTGTTTCTATATTCAATCACAGCTTAATGATTATTTCTCATCAATCCTCTTATACAGTGCAATGAATTCATCTGCGAGAATACGGAAACTCTCTGCACTCATAAGCTGATCTTCTGCATGCATCAGAAGCATGTATCCATTAGAAATCTCTCCGTTTGCATCCATTGTCAGAAGGTCTGCATGAGCGTTATGCCCAAGTGAAAAGGCTTCATCTCCTTGTTTGATCAGCTCTGCTGCCTCATCATATTTTCCTTCTTTCGCACAATGGATTGCATTGATAAAATGTGTTCTTGCTGTACCTACATATGTAATAATCTGAAAACATGCCAATTCAAATTTTTCGTCCATTTTTGTCTCCTGTCCTGCTTTTATTATTTTTAAATTCTGATTTTACCAGTCTTCATCCTCATCTTCTACTGGCTGATTCTTCTCCTGAACCAGATTCATCTTGTCAATCTTCTTAATGAATGGCAGATAAACAAAGAATGAAACACAAAGGATCACTAACTGAAGTAAAGCACTTTTCCATCCTGCTAAAAGGAATCCTGAGATAATCGGTGGACAAGTCCATGGGATCTGTGTTGCTCCATATAATGGGCAGATTCCTGTATACAGTGCAAAATACTGGATTAAACATGCGATCACAGGCATTCCAATAAACGGAATTGCAAGCATTGGGTTCATAACGATCGGAGTACCAAACAGAACTGGCTCATTGATTCCAAATAATGCCGGAATAATTCCCACTTTACCAAGTGCTTTCAACTGTTTTGATTTTGCAAAGAAGAACATATACATTACAAGTCCGATTGTGATACCTGCACCTGTTATATTGATAAACTGATCATAAAACTGCTGTGTTACAATATGGCCTCCGTTTGCTATTGTAAGTTCTACACCACTGTCAATAATAGCCTGGTTTGCAAGGCTGTTTGCCTGTAAAAGTCCTGTCATGATTCCACCAACTACTGTTGAACCATGAACTCCGAAGAACCACAGGAATGGTCCTGTAAAGCACATCAGAACTGCTCCACCAAGGGAGTCTGTCATTTTCTGAAGTGGTGTCTGAACAACTTTGTAAATAATTTCCATACCTGTTGTGTTGAATCCAATAGAACAGATACCGTGAATTACTGCAGTCCCTGTCAGGATTACGAATGCCGGGATTAATGCTGAGAATGCATTTGTTACACCTTCCGGAACTCCGGCCGGCATTTTAATACGTATATTTTTCTTCAAGAACCAACAGTAAACAAGCGGTACGATCAATCCGACAATGATTGCTCCAATCATTCCCTGTCCTGCTGTCCATGTCTTATCAATGATTCCACCAACAACTTCTCCACTTTCTGTTGTTTTGGACGAAGGCATCAGAATCAAGAATGATGCCAATGAAATAATTGCACAGTTGAGTGGTTCCTGATTTTCCAGTTTCGCATAGCTATAGCTGATACCGATAACTGCGATCATCGCACTGATGGAGAATGTTGCGCCACATGCCTGGTCTAATACTGCTTTGATTCCTGTAGACTCTAATACATCGACAACTGCCTTTACCGGAAAGTTTGACAGGATCAGGAAGATTGATCCGATGATAAGAGGAGACATGGAAGTCACCATACCATTTTTTATTGACTGTATTCCCTTTGTATTAATAAACTTAAGGATCACAGGGATTACTTTTTCGTTAAATTTCTCTTTCATTTGCTACTACCCTTTACTTTAAATTGTGTATCTTTGTTTTCTCTTATTTATTTTTCGCAAGCTTATATGCAAATTTCAAAACATTCATTCCATTGCACATTCCATAATCCTGCATTGGGATCACATCTACCGGAACCCCTTTTGGATCACAGATCTCTTTTGCTCTGGCAAGCTGATATCCTACCTGTGGTCCGAGCAGTGCTACATCCGCGCCTTCAATCATGCGTTCCATATCTGTAAATGGATATGCTTGCGATGTCAGCATCTTTTTCCCTTTTTTCCTTTTGTCTGCCTCTTCCATCTTTTTTTACCAGAAGACTTGTTGACATTCCTGCTGCACAAAATAATCGAATTACCATGATTGTTTCCTCCCTAATTTTTTCTCATTTGTTTTGATGGTGCTAGTATAACAGGCATTTTCCATTTTGTCAGTACTTTTTCCTGTTTCTGGTTTCCGTTCCATATAGACGGAATTTGTTACATAAAAAAAACAGGGCATTCTACTTTATTGTGTAAAATGCACTGTTTTCACTTTCCTTTTTGTATATTATGATACTTTTTCGTGTATCCTGTTTTTTTGTTACTTATCTGGTTACTATTCGTACCATTACATTCTACAACCTTAATGAAATAAGTCTTCCATATCATTTTGAAACAGATCATCTGTATCGTTATGGACGCCCTCCAATTCTCTTCCGATTAATTCCAAAATAAAAACGACTGCCATTTGGGATGTCAGATCATAATTTTCGTCTTTTTTATACTCTGAAACATAATAATTTATATTGCAGTCACTCATCTTCGCCAAAGAACAGTTTGCCTTATTTGTAATAGATATCAGGCTGCTCCCTCTTCTTTTCAACTTTTCTGCCAACATCAGTGTCTGTTCCGTCTCTCCTGATACAGACAATGCAACCGTAGCTGTCCTCTCACCTTTTCCGCGAAATACCGGAGTAAATGGATCATCAATTGCAAAAGAAAACCAACCTACATTATTAAAATATCTTGCTCCATACTTTCCTATAATAGAAGAATTTCCCACTCCTACAAATATAATTGACGATGCCTTTGTAAGTAACTTCACAGCTTCCTGGATATTCTCAGCAAATTGCCTGTGTCTGCACTCTCTCAAAGAAATCTTTAACCGCAGTAAGATCCATATTGATTTTCTTCTGTTCCTTGCTGCTGACTTCCTGTTTTAATTTCAAACGGAATTCAGAATATCCCTCACATCCTACCTTTTTGCAAAAGCGAAGGATCGTCGTTGTCGAAACATGAACCTCCTCTGCCAGTTCACGTACTTTCATATATACTACTTTCTCTTCATTGCTGACAATGTAATTATATACATCCATCTCCAACTGATTAAAAGATTTTATCATCTCATGCGTAAACATATGAATTCAGTCCCCTTCTATTTTTTCTCTATTCCATTCTTCTGATCATTCACTCAACAGCTGGCTTGCTTCCTTCCAGCACTGCCGTCCTGCTGCCAGGATGGAACACGGCTGATCCAACGTGATCATTCCGCCCTCTGCTGTTGAGATAAATCCTCCTGCTTCCATCACGATCAAAGATGCTGCCGCATAATCCCACGGATACAGCATCAGTTCAAGATAGACTCCATTTGCACCGGATGCCACACGGCAGATATCAAGTGCTGCTGAACCACCGGCACGAATTCCAAGGCTGTTCAGATACAGCTTCTTCGCATGGTCAAAGATTCTGTCTGTATCTTCTGTCTGATAGCGTGCAGTTCCGAATGCAACCAGATTGTCTGCAAGTCCTTTATCCGAACAGTGAATCTCTTTTCCGTTCAGCTTCGCTCCTTCGCCTTTCACAGCGGAATACATTTCTCTTGTGTAAGGGTTGTAAACACATCCAAACAGCATTCTTCCAAACTTTGTTAATCCGACTGAAATGCAACTATGCTTGTAATCAAAGATAAAGTTTGTCGTTCCGTCAATCGGATCTATAATGAAACAATAGCCATCTCCAAGTTCCTGCTGCATCCCGTCTTCCTCTGCAAGAAATGTTGCTTCCGGTATGAGCTGACGCAGGTTCTGAATCAGATAAAACTGAATCTCCTTGTCATGCTTTGTCACAAAGTTTGCAGTTCCTTCTTTATCAAAAACTGTCAGTTCCTCGTCCTGTGCCTGAAGCATCAGTTCCCCTGCCAGTGTCACTATCTTTATAATTTCATCGTATAACATGTTGGTTGTAGTCCTTTCCGCCTTTCTAGTAAAGATTCCATTTTTCTATGTTGCTGATTCTGCTAATACTTCTTTGTCTTTCTATCTTATCATGATTTTCTACATTAATCTATATATGAAAAAACATCTGCAACCAGCCAATTCAGGCTGTGCAGATGCTTTTTCGTATTTTCATCCTCTATTTCATTGCGTCTTTAATTGCTGTCAGAAGCTCATCATAAGTCTCATATGCCGGAAGTTCCGGATGATCTGCTTTGATCTGCTCTGTGCTGCGGAACAAGAATCCTGCCTTACTTGCCTGGATCATGCCAAGGTCATTGTAGGAATCTCCGCTTGCGATCGTGTCGAATCCGATAGACTGCAGTGCTTTCACAGTACTCAGTTTAGACTGCTCTACGCGCATCTTGAATCCTGTGATCTCGCCGTCCTCTGCTACTTCCAGACTGTTGCAGAACAGTGTCGGCCAGCCCAGCTTCTCCATCAGCGGTGTGGCAAACTGTGTAAATGTATCACTAATCAGGATTACCTGGCTGAATGTGCGGAGCTCATCTAAGAACTCTCTCGCTCCCGGAAGCGGATCGATCTTTGCGATTGTCTCCTGGATCTCTTTCAGTCCGAGACCATGCTCTTTCAGAATTCCAAGTCTCCAATTCATCAGTTTATCATAGTCAGGTTCGTCTCTTGTTGTCTTCTTGAGTTCCAGAATTCCACTCGCCTCTGCGAATGCAATCCAGATCTCCGGTACAAGTACTCCCTCTACATCAAGACATGTTATATACATCGTAATATTCCTCCATCTGTTTCATTCTCTAATCACTTTATTACTTTACTGTAATGTATTGATTTTAACATATAAGCTACATATTTACTACTTATTTTTTTTACGACAGTGAAAAAAGGAGACAGATATCTGATCCCCTTTCCCATCTTCTATTATTCCATAATAGGTTTCAGTGCTTCTGCAAGCTTCTCTTTCTCAGCTTCTGCCTCTGCAAGATCTTTACCAAGTGTTGTGTAGTAGATCTTGATCTTCGGCTCTGTTCCGGATGGACGAACGATTACTGTCTCGTTGTTCTCCAGTTTGTAAACAAGTACGTTAGCTTTCGGAAGTCCTGTCTCTTCTGTCTTCTCGTAGTCGATCACGCTGGCTACTTTGTATCCTGCGATCTCTTCCAGAGGATTCTTACGAAGGTCTTCCATGATTCCTGACATCTTATCCATTCCGCTAAGTCCCGGGAATTCAAAGCTATCGATCTTGTTGAGATAACGTCCGTACTGTGCGTAGATCTCTTCCAGTCTCTGTTTCAGTGAGCTTCCGATGCTTCTGTAGTAAGCGGCCATCTCACAGATCAGCATAGATCCGATGATCGCATCTTTATCACGTACATAAGGTCCTGCAAGGTATCCGTAGCTCTCTTCAAATCCGAAGATAAAACGGTCAACTTCTCCTGCTGCCTCGAGGTTCGCAATCTGATCTCCGATCCATTTGAATCCTGTCAGTACGTTGCGAAGTTCTACTCCGTAATGCTCTGCAACTGCGTCTGCAAGTGGTGTAGATACAAGAGATTTCACTGCTACCGGCTTCTCAGGCATTGTGCCTTTCTCGATACGTCCTGCTGCGATGTAGTCAAGAAGAAGAACTCCGACTTCATTTCCTGAAACAAGCTCATAGGATCCGTCTGGGCACTTCATAGCGATTCCGACACGGTCTGCATCTGGGTCTGTTGCAAGCATAAGGTCTGCGCCTGTCTCTTTCGCAAGATTCAGTCCCAGTTCAAGTGCTGCAAAGATCTCTGGGTTCGGGTAGCTACATGTTGTGAAATATCCATTCGGGTACTCCTGCTCCGGTACGATTGTTACGTCTGTGATTCCGATATCTTTGAGTACGCGAGTTACCGGTACTAATCCTGATCCATTCAGTGGGCTGTATACAAGCTTAAGTCCTGCACTCTTACACAGACCCGGACGAACCTGACGGGACTCGATTGCCTCATACAGTGCATCCTTACAGTCATCTCCTACGAAACGGATCAGACCTTCTTCAACTCCCTGAGCGAAAGACATATACTTCGCACCTGTAAGTACATCTGTCTTCTGGATCTCTTCGTATACGATTGCTGCTGCATCATCTGTCATCTGGCATCCATCCGGTCCGTATGCCTTATATCCGTTATACTTCGCCGGGTTGTGGGATGCTGTTACCATAACACCTGCGTTACAGTTATAATAACGTGTTGCAAAGGAAAGTGCCGGTACAGGCATCAGAGCATCGTAAATTCTTACTTTAATTCCGTTCGCTGCAAGAACTCCTGCTGCTGTCTTCGCAAACACATCACTCTTAAGACGGCTGTCGTAGCTGATCGCTACTGTCTGTGTACCGCCCTGTGTCTTTACCCAGTTAGCAAGTCCCTGTGTAGCCTGACGAACAACATAGATATTCATTCTGTTTGTTCCTGCTCCAAGCACTCCACGAAGTCCGGCTGTTCCAAACTTCAGCGCAACTGCGAAACGCTCCTTGATCTCGTCATCATTTCCTTCGATTTTTGCTAATTCCGGCATCAGATCTGCGTCTTCCAGGTCTGCTGTCATCCAGCGCTTATACTCTTCCTGATACATCTTAATCACTCCTATTATTTTCTTAAAATGTAAAATTATTGCAATTCAGCCATACAACGTAAGACCGTCAGTTTATGACCACTTCGTTGTATGGCTGAACTGTTTCTAAACTTTACAAGTCTAGTCATATTATACCATGCAGGTACATTTACAGCAACATTCCATGTCTATTTTAACAAGCATTTTTCTTGTTACATAGAAATAATTCCCAATACATTTGCAATGGAACTAAGTAAAATAATGACCAGGAAGATTGGTGCCAGATATTTCAAAAAGAACATGTATAATTTCTTTCTCTTAAATGCAGATGACTGCTCGATCTCCCTTGCGATTCTTTCAAATCCAACAGTACGAACGATCAGGAAGCATGTTGCAAGTGCTGCAAGCGGCATCATCACGGAGTTTGTCAGGAAGTCGAAGAAGTCTAGACTTGCCATTCCGAAGAACTGGATGAAATCCAACGCTCCGTATCCCATAGAAGATAATGTTCCGATAACGATCATAACAACAGCCATCAAAATACAACATCTAGGTCTGCTCCAATGCAACTCATCCTGGAAGGTAGATACGCTTGTCTCCAAAAGTGAGATCGCACTTGTTGCTGCTGCAAGAAGTACTAATACAAAGAACAGGATTCCTGCTATTCTTCCTACTCCCATACTTGCGAACACTTTCGGAAGTGTGATGAACATCAAAGACGGGCCTGCCTGCAGATCATCCGGGTTACCGCCTGAGAATGCGAATACAGCCGGAATGATCATAAGTCCTGCAAGCATTGCAATCGCTGTATCGAAAATCTCAACCTGTGTTGTACTCTTCTCAAGATCAACGTCTTTACCAATATAAGAACCATATGTATACAAAATTCCCATCGCGATTGACAGGGAGTAAAACATCTGTCCCATTGCCGCAACAACCGTCATTGCTGAGAAGTGCTTTGGATTCGGAATCAGGAAATACTTCACCCCTTCAATTGCTCCCGGTCTTGTTACAGAATAAATTGCTACGATAACCGCAAGAATAACAAGGATTGGCATCATGATCTTAGAAACACGTTCTACTCCATTCTCAACTCCTGCAAGGATAACGCAGAATACAAGAACGGCAAATACGATAAACCATGCTTCTACCTGGAAAGAATCTGAAATAAATTCTGTAAAATATCCATCCTGTGCAACGGTCTGCACATTTCCTTTCAAATACTCTACCAGATACTTAATAACCCATCCACCGATCGAACTATAATAAGGTACGATCAACATCGGGATCACTGCGTTGAGCCATCCACCGATCTTGAATGATTTCGTCTTACCGAAAGTCTGATATGCTCCGACAGGACTTTTTCTTGTCATTCGTCCAAGTGCTGTCTCTGACATGATCAAAACATATCCAAAAGTTACTGTCAAAATCAAATACACGAGAAGAAAGATTCCTCCACCGTACTTCGCAGCCAAATACGGGAATCTCCAGATATTTCCCAGGCCGACTGCTGAGCCCGCAACTGCAAGCACATACCCGATCTTACCCGAGAAGCTTGCTCGCTTTCCTGATTGTCCTTTGTTGCTCATAGAATTCCTCCACTCATTTAACAGCCTCCGCTGTTAGTTTCTCTTGTTTTCTTTATACATAACTTCCTTTCACAGGTCGTCATTGTTTCTATTCTACCATTCGACACAGTGAATAGCAACAAAAAGAGTCACGTTAATGCTTTAAAACATTAATTTTAAGCATTAACGTGACTCTTTCTTATAATTTCCCTTCTTTTTCCGCTTTTTCAAGCAGCTTCTCAATCCCTTTGTTCCACGCACCGATCTTTACTCCGGCATTGATCACGCGCTCACATTTTCCCATTGTCTCAAATGCTTTCTGAAGTGTTTCTTCCCGAATCTCCTCAAACGGTTCTTCCGTGATCACTTCTGCCGCAAGTAATCTGGCCAGCCGGTAATCCATATCATTTTCATATAAAATACCTGCTGCAAACGGAATGTGTTCCTTCTGAAGCTTTCGATAAACCGGAATTCCACTACCGCCGGAAGAGATCACGAACACTTCCGGCTCACCCTCCGGCGCAGGAAGTTCAATACTTCCAAAAAGCGGGTCAAAATATCCATTATTGATTCCATACAATTCGCGAATGATTTCTTCTGTAAATACTTCTTCCGGACTTCCGTAATGTGAAATCGTCTCGCCTTTGACACAGATGATCTTATCTGAAATCTTCTGTGCCAGATCGATCTCATGCAGAGACATAATCACCGTAATCTTCTTCTGCCTTGCCATCCGCTCAAGGATCGACAACAATTCCAGCTTATATTTCACATCCAGAAATGAAGTTGGCTCATCTAGAACGATCACATCCGGATCCTGACAGATTGCTCTCGCCAGCAGAACGCGCTGCTTCTGTCCGTCACTGATCGCATTAAAATCACGGTTGCCGAGCTCCTGCGCATGCACCGCCTGCATCGCCTCTTCCACCAGACATTCATCTTCCTGCGTCAGAATCCCGAGCCGTCCTGTGTAAGGATAGCGTCCGGTCGCCACAATATCATGACAAGTCATCAACTCTGTCTTGATCCGATCCGTCAACACGACCGCCATCTTAGACGCAAGCTCTTTGTACGGCAGTTTCAGAAGAGAAGTATCGTCAAAAAATACATTCCCTCCAACGACTTTCAACTGTCTTGTAATACTTTTCAAAATCGTTGACTTTCCCGAACCATTCGGACCGATCAAAGTCACGATCTCCCCCTTGTTGATCCCGATATTAATATCATGGATCAGGGAGTTTCCATTATAACCTACCGACAGGTCTTTTATTTGAAAATAATAATCTGCCATCTTATTTTCTTCCTCCCTTCGGTATCATCATATAGATAACGATCGGTGCACCCAAAATAGAAGTTACCGTACTGATATTCAGCTCTACAGGAGCCAGCGCCATTCGTGCGATCAGGTCGCAGATCATACAGAACACAGCTCCCATAAAGAATGTTCCCGGTATGACCACGATCGGTTTTGACGTTCCAAATGCTTTCCTTGCAAGAAACGGAACTGCGATTCCCACGAAGGAAATCGGTCCCGCAAATGCTGTCACACACGCTGACAGAATACTGGAAAGCAAGATTAAAATCACGCGAAATGTCTTAATATTCACGCCCATGCTCTGCGCGTATGCTTCTCCCAGCTGATATGCACTGATCGGCTTAGATAAGAAAAATGTAAACAGCACCGCAAGTCCGACAACCACTGCCGCCACACGAATATTGCTCCAGCTCATTCCGGAAAAGCTTCCCTGTGACCATCCGTGCAGATTCACAATATCAGAATCATCTGCAAATGTCACAACAAAATCCGTGATGGCCGAACAGATATATCCGATCATGATTCCCCCAACAAGAAGAGATGCCATATGCTGCACTTTTTTCGACATCAGAAGTATAAATCCCGTCGAGATCAGTGATCCGATAAATGCTGCAAGAATCAGTGTATACGAAGAAAATCTTCCGATATATTTCAAATACACGATCATTGTAAGTGCTACGACCATTTTCGCTCCGGAAGAAATTCCGAGAACGAAAGGTCCGGCGATTGGATTGGAAAAAAATGTCTGTAGCAAAAAGCCTGAAAGAGATAATGCACCACCAAGCAGTGCCGCCATCAGAATTCTCGGAAGACGAATCTTCCATATAATATTGTACTCTGTCGCTGCTCCTTCTTTCAGAAAGAGAATACGCAGAATCTTCGGCACCGGAATATGAACATTTCCAGTATTGATATTTAGCACTGTCACAACACAAAATACTGCTGCAAGAATCAGAAATACCGCTGTGTATCTTGTGCGCCGTCTGAAATTTTCCTGATGAAAACTTGTCTGCTTCATTCTTCTACTCCATCTTTTCAAGAAATGTCATCTGAGATGCATCACCGTCTGTCAGCATCAGATGCATATCTTTGATCAGCTCTCCGACGGTATCTGTTGCCTGATATAAGTTCTTTCCGGTATACCAGACATTTCCGTCTTTCACCGCCTTGAATTCAGAGAACAATTCATTCTTTGCTTCCAACTCACTGATACTATTTACCTGTCCGTCGATCGTCCCGTTGTAGATCAGATAATCTGCATCCACAGCAGTCGCATAGAATTCCTCCATCGTCAGTTTAACAGATGGTGCGTTGCTGTCCGGATTCTTCAGATCTTTGAACGCATATCTTCCACCTGCGATTTCGATCATTGACGGAATATAATCGTCAGATTTTCTCACAACAATTGAACCATCTGTACTCACATAGAAATAAGCAACCGTCTTTTCCGTGTTCTCGAATCCTTTCAGTTCCTCGATTACATGAGCCTGCTGGTCAAAAAATGTGTCCGCTTCTTCCTCTTTATTCAGAAGTGCCCCATAAAGCTTGATCCACTCGGTTCTTCCAAGCGGATGTGACTCGTAACTCGAATAATCCACAAATACTGGAATCCCAAGATCTTCAATCATTTCCTGTACCTTCGGTGTATGAAGGATCATCGTTGATTCGATTGCCAGATCACAGTCTCCGTCAACGAGAGTCTCATAATCTGGTTCGCTGTATTTTCCCGCAAATGTCATCGCTCCGGATTCCATTGCTTCCTTTGCACTCTCTACATACCAGCCGGAAGCCTCAAGTCCGGAGAATTTCACCTTGTCAATTCCGCCAATTGCATCAAACAGAGACATGGATGCTGTCGCCGCCATATAAATATTCTCTGTCGGCTGCTGGATCACAACAATATCATCCGCTAGATTTTCCGGTTCTTCTTCACCTTCCGGAACGATCAGATACTGCTTATCTTCATGAACGTCGATCAGCTTATATCCATCCTTATAATAGTATACATCGAATTCTGTCGCGTAAGTCAGATCCATTGTAGATTCATAGGTAAGCCCTTCGATCTCCGGTGCTTTTTTTGTCTTGTCAGCTGCATCTTTGGTCTTATCCTTTGTTACATCTGTACCTGCTGAATTATTACCGCTGTTTCCACCGGAGGCTGCGGTAGAACCGCAGCCTCCGAGCAGAAGTGCAGCTGAAAGCATTAACGCTGTGATTCTGCATCTTCTTATCTTCATTCTATTTTTCTCTCCTATTTCTCTGCCGCTGCTACTGCCGCATCAAACTTCTCGTTCGTCAGCTCTTCACATCCGTAGAGAACACCGTAAACCTTGATCCACTCCTGCTTTCCAAGTTCTGTCTTTTCCTCGGAAGAACGATCAACGAGTACCGGAATTCCAAGTGTCGCAAGCTTCTCTGTCAACTCCTCAAACTGCTCCGTCTGCTCTTCCAAAGTCAACGTCTCTTCTGTATCCTTACTGTCTTTCTTGTCAGTATCTTTTGCTTCTACTTCGGTTTCTTCTGATTTCGCACCCGGAAGGATATCTCCTGTAAACAATGCAAGATTCACTTCACTCTTCACAAGGTTCTTCAACTTCAGTTTGTCCGCTGTTCCTGCATATGCAACTTCAGCATTCTTCTCACCGTCTTTTGCTTTCATCTTATCAGCAATCTCGGATACTGTACAGTCTTTGCTCTTCATTCCAACTGCTGCAACATTATCGAGAAGATCTAAGTCTTTCATCATATTCAGAATCTCATCAGACTCTGCATAAGTATGATCTGTCGGTTTTTTCACAATGATCATATCCTGCTCAAGGCCAACCGGAACTTCCACATCCTCCGGAACGATCAGATATTTCACAACATTTCCTTTGTAAAGCTCTGCTGCCAGATCCTGTTCGCTTGTGCCGTTGTTATCCGAAGCTGCGGATTCCTCGACAGAAGCATCTGACTTGCTGTCGGTATCAGATTTCTTGGTATCTGCTGACTTTGCATCCTCAGATCTGTTAATTGTGACAGATGCAACTTTTTTCTTAGAAGATTTTTCTGAGTCCGAATTATCCGCTTCTGATTTCTTATCCTCTGCTTTCTCCGGATCTCTGGCTGTATCTTTCGTCATGTCGATCTCAAGAAGTACGATTCCCTGATCATAATGATAAATCTTGAAATATTCTGCATAGTCAAGCTTTGTCTCTGACTGATATTCCAAGCCTATGATTTCAGGTGCTTTTTCGTCCAACTTCTGGTTACTATTTGTTGAAGCAACTGTTCCGTTTGCAGATGTTCCTCCATTAGCCGCTGCAAGATAAATGAAAATCGTATATTCTATCTCATGTGCGACAGACATTTTGTCCGTCATTCCAATAATCTTATTGTTCTGATTCAACGCAACCGGGATAACAGCTGTCGCTGATCCGCCGCCCTTTGTTGTGTAATACTTATTTCCGTTCGCTTTCACATACTGATAATGATCACTGCTGAACACGAGTGTTGCATAAGCCTGTCCATTCTGGATCGTCACTTTATTACAAGTAATCTGAACCTTACCTGTTCCGCCTGACCAGGTAAAACGGTCCGGAGTATATACACCGTCTTTCAGTGTTGTTCCACTGTCTACATGAGAAGTAGAGCCACTTGTATCGGATTCGTATTTTGATACATTATCTGCTTTTCCGTCGTTTCCATCTGTTTTTCCTGAATTAGTTCCAGGTACAGAACCGCCTGGGAAAGCAGAATTGTTTGTTCCTGTATTACCTGTATTGTTGGAACCACCAGTAGTTCCGGAATTTCCTGTGTTTCCATTGTTTCCTGTATTTCCGGAATCGCCTTTATTATTAGAATCTGTGGAATTAAGATCGGCAATCTTCTTCATTGTCTCTGACTGGAAAGTCAGCGTTCTGTCATACCAGATTCCTTTTTTAATGGAATAGGCTGCTACCGCGAGTTCTTTATCTAATGCTTCTACCGGAACAGTATAAGTATATTTTCCTTCTTCATTTACCTGATAGGGAATCCAGGATGACTGATCTGCGCTTGTAGCCTCTTCCTTTGTTCCCATATACAGATAGCCGTAACCGGTTCCGCTTAATGTAAGCACGGCACTCATTTTTCCGTCTTTCGCTGTCAAGATACAATCCACTACTTTAAACATAGAAGAACTGGAAACTACGTCCATGCTGTAGATTCCGTTGGCTACATTTACTTCTGGTGCAGGATTCGGATTTGGAACCGGATCCGGTGTCGGTGTTGGTGCCGGATTCGGAATGTACATCCATAAGTACTGTTTGTCATACCAGGTCTGATCTTTTGACTTTCTCAAAGATACCGGAATTGTCTGTCCCGCTTTTTCTTTCGGCACATTGAAATGAAATGTCCATGCACCTTCTTCATCCTTTGTTCCTTCTATAACAGATGCTTTCAACAAATCATCTTTTGAACCAAGAGAAAGCGCATCAAATCCTGTGTTATTTGTCTTGATCGTAATATCAAGCTTATCATCCTTTTCAACAACTGTTGATTCACTGACCTTGAACATCTTGAACTCTTCAGCGTCTTCTTTTACTACTTTCACAGATTCTCCTGTTACAGAAGGAGCCTCCTGCAGTGGCGGAAGTTCCGGTTCCGGAGTATTCGTAGAATCGTTAGAATCTGTAGAAGATTCTGATTTACCTGTCTCATCTTTTATCTGTATATCCTTATTATCAGCTTTTTCGTCCGCAACCTTATCTAAGACAGTTGTACCTGGATTTTTCCCTGTGGTTTCTGTATCTTTCTCTTCTGAATTATTTTCTAAGTTGTTTTCTGAATTGTTTTCTGAGTTGTTCTCTAAATTTGGTTTTGTTTCTGCTTCGATTGAATTCTGATTATCTGATTTATCCGAAGAATTATCAACTTTCTCAGATTCCTCTGTCTGATCTTCTTTAACATTTCCTGCGTCTTCTGTCTGATTCTCATCTTGTTTCTTATCTAGATCAGCTTCTTCCACCTCAACCGTTTCCTGTAAATTTGTCTCATACTGCTGCTCATTTTCCGCCGCATATGTTCTTGTATAAGACAATGGTGAAATCATCATAGAACCTGTCAGCATAAGCGCAAGCCATCTGCTCTTATTTTTCATTTCTTTTTTTCTCCTCATAAGTCATGAATTATAAAATGCGAAAAATGGATAGAATTATCCTGACTCGAATGAATGATTGCTGGTCACACGTAATGCGAACAGTAGGAAGGGTTCTTTCGGTACAATCAATTACTCGTGATCTGGAATTCATATATTCCCCGCACCAGCGATCGGCAGGTTTCCTGACTTACAGATCTTCTATACAGAACACCTTCCCGGTCTCCCAGTGGATGTGCAGATTCTCTGCACTTATCTGTATAGGAGCGATCTTCTGAAATCTATTCGGCTCTGAAACAGTTGCCTTAAAACGATTTCTAAGAAGACCGCATTTCTGCTCACAGTGACGAGTTCGTACAGGTCTTACACCTGTTTCCCTTTTACCTGTTTCGATTAGGATATGTACTCAAACATCCCCTGATCAAACAGCACCGAACGCTCTTATTTCTGACTAACTATAACATTTCATTATATTGAAGTCAACTATTCTGCCTTCACAGCCCAGCGCATCTTCGTGGATCTTGCTCTTCCGTTCTGCGCGCATTCCTGTGCTGACGGACGTACCACGTCTCTTGCATATTCGGAATAGATTCCTTCTTTATATCCTGCTTTGAGTGCTTTCTTTACAAGCTTATCCTCGCCTGAATGGAAGGTAAGAATCGCTACTCTTCCACCCGGTTTCAACGCTCCCGGAAGCTTCTCCATGAATTCGTACAGTACTTCGAACTCATTATTGACATCAATACGAAGTGCCTGGAATGTTCTTTGGCAAGTCTTCTTGATAATATCCTTCTTTTCTTTATTATTTGGAAGGAAATCCAAAGTCTTCTCGATCACATTTCTAAGCTTTGTTGTTGTATCGATGCGATTGCCTCTGCGAATCTCATTTGTAATTGCTTTCGCCAGTTCTTCGCAGTATGGCTCGTCTGAATTTTCATAAAGCATTCCGGCGAGTTCTTCCTCGGAAATGTTATCCAGGCGCTCTGCCGCGCTGATGCCTTTCTCCTGGTTCAATCGCAGATCCAGCGGTCCGTCAACTTTGAAGGAAAATCCTCTCTTCGGATTGTCGATCTGCATGGAGGAAACTCCGAGGTCCGCAAGGATAAAATCAAATCCGCCAACTTCTTTTGCAATCTCATCGATCGTGCAGAAGTTCTGCAGACGGATACTTAAAATGTCTTCTCCGAACCCCTGATCTGCCAGACGTTTCCTTGTCTTTGCAGACTCTTCCGGGTCAACATCTGTTGCATAGATGTGCCCCTTGCCTTTCAGACACTCAAGCATTGCTTTCGTATGTCCACCGTATCCGAGTGTCGCATCAAACCCAGTCTCGCCCGGCTGGATCTTCAGAAAATCCAGGATCTCATTTACCATGATAGAAATGTGCATTCCGGCAGGAGTGTTTCCCTTCTGGATTACATGCGCGATTGTGTCCTGATATTTCTCCGGCTGTAACTCTTTATATTTCTCCTCGAATTTCTTCGGGTATTTTCCTTTGTATCTCACACGACGCTTATGCGGTGTCTGTGATTCCTGGATATTCTGATTGTTCTGTTCGCTCATTTCTCTCTCCTTGTATATTCACATATATTTTCTATATTATTTTCCAGACCTGACTGTATATTTCTAAGACGCTTCTCTGAAATATTCTCATTTGTTCTGAGAATTTCCATAATCTTATCCACCGTTCCATCCAACTTCTGTTCATCAAACCAATCGAACTGATGAAACAATTCCAATTGTCTGTCCGGACTCATTCCGTTATTTCCAAACGGCTTTGCAACATAAGAATAATCTGACGGCAGTTCAAGCATCTCTGCCCTGCACCAGAGACAGGTCCCACTGTCAAAGATTGGTGCCACTCTTGTATATTCTAATGTCTCAACATTACGGATTACACCAAAATTTCTCCAATGTCTGTCTTCATTTGCAAGAATATAATCACAGACAAACATCTTTGTAAGCATTTCTTCCGCATTTTTTAATCCAAGCTCCTGATAAACAGATAACAGAAATTGGTAGTCATTCATAGAGGATGGTTTCTTCTTATTGCAAAGCACATCATATGCTGTTATAAGTTCCTCGTTCTCGCCAAGCATATTTTTACATGCAGAATACGTTGACCTTCCTTCTTGGTGCAAAAAATATGGAACATAATCTTCTTTCTCTAGAAGCTGTTGATGAAGCACCGTCGCTGCGACTTCATTCTGCACTTCCTGACGGAACAATGCAGATCCTGTCTTCAGAAGAATCCTCTCGCCATTTACGATCTTCCATTTCTTATTCAAATCTCCTCCCAAAGTGGAGTTCGGTGACATGAGATTCGGATGTCCTGACGACTGCTGTCCGAGTGTCAGGATTCCAAGATCATCTGTAAAATTATTATCAAAAAAATTGATAGCTTTCCACTGCTGTGGTGCTGCTGTATCATTGATCCAATAGCGATCTGATAAAGACAGTCCAAAGTTTTTCTCTGCTAATGCAAGAGTACTGTCGAGATCCAGACAATCCAAAACCTGTTGGATCTGATTTCTTGATGCCGGAATTGCTCTTCCCTTCCACCAGGCATTCAAGGCTTTCTTCGTCACATTTCCTTTTTGATCTACTGTTGACGGTGGCGCATACCGAGCGTCATGAACTTCCAGGATTTTCATAACCGCATGAACTTCCAGATCATAATCAAATTCTAAAACCGGTGTGTTCTTATTCATTAAAAGATATCGTGCCATTATGTTCCTCCTGTTCTTATCTTTGCAACGTATGTACAGTATACCATGAAAGTTATTCACAATATACCATGAACTTTGAAATGTTTTCCACATAAGTCTGCATATTTTTCACCTTTTCACATTTCTTTACCAGAACCTGCATGGATTCGCTATTTTATCCGGCTGCATATCTTACTGCCACATTCATCACTCCGGCAAGCATCATCACAACCACCGGATTCAGTTTTGTCTTACGAAGCAGTAACAGACAGATTCCAAAGATCACCACCATAGACCATTTTGTTGCAGCAAACTGCACAATTCCATCTGCCCAGAATGCAGTGTGCAGAATTGCGATTCCTGCTGATGCGATCAGTGCGACAACCGCCGGTCTTAATGATTCCAGCACGCTCTGGAACATTTTCATTTTCTTATATCTTAAATAAAACCATGCGATCAAAGTTACGATAATACAAGACGGCAGAATGCACCCACAGGTCGCCGCAACAGATCCCGGAACTCCCGCAATCTTGCTGCCGACAAATGTTGCCGCATTGATCGCAATCGGCCCAGGTGTCATCTGGGAAATCGTGATCAAATCTGTGAATTCTGTCATCGTAAGCCAACCATGCTGTGTCACAACCTGTTCTTGGATCAGAGGCATCGCCGCATAACCGCCGCCAAAGCTGAACATTCCAATCTGAAGAAAGCTTAAAAACAATTTCAAATAAATCATTTCTCTTCACTTCCTTTCTTCGTGATCTTTTTCTCAATTAATGCGCGGAGTACTCCGACAATTCCACAGATCAGAATCACATAGACTACATTTACCTCAAATATGCAGGAAGCTGTAAATGCCCCGACCATAAGTACGTATGACAAAGCATCTTTCTTCTTCACGATTCCGGCACCCATGTCATATGTCACAGATGCGATCACGGCGCCTACTCCGGCTTGCATTCCTTCGAGCATTAAGCTGATGATCTGGTTATTTCGAAATGTCTGATAGCCGACAGAAAGTATTGATATAATAAGAAATGGTGGAATTACTGTCCCGGCAATTGCTGTCAGAATCCCCGCAATTCCAGCCAGTTTATACCCGATCACGATTGCTCCGTTCACTGCGATTGCTCCCGGTGCCGACTGCGCGATCGCCACAAGATCCAACATTTCTTCTTCCTCAATCCAATGATATTCATCTACGAACTTTTTCTTCATCAGGCTGACGATCACATAACCTCCACCAAATGTGAACGCGCTCAAGTAAAAGGTTGACCAGAAAATCTTCCACAATTTTTTATCTTGTTTTTTCCCTTGCGTTTTTTCTTGTTGTTCTTCCATATATATTGTCCTCGTATATTATGATTATGCGAATTGCGTAGCACTAGAACTCCCGCCACACTATATGCTATTGACAGGCAAAATTCCCTAACTATGATATTCTTTCTCTTGTAGTCTATCGCAATCAAATTGATTCTGCAATCTCCTTGATTTTTTTCACATTATATTTTCCTTTTTGAAACCTTAATTTTATCTGAATTTCCCCTATTTGGAAAGTGATTATGATACAATAAGAACAGTAATATTTATCATAAAGGAGATTGAACTTGAGAAAGCCATTTTTTCGATTATCTTGTGCCGTTCTCCTGTGTTGCTGCCTGACCGGATGCGGTAGTATACAGCACAAATCCCGTACGGACACAGCACAAAGTTCTAAGGCACCACCCAAGACAGCGGATGATTTTTCTATCTCCTCAGATTCTGAAAATGAAACTGTAGATGAACCTTCTTCTGCTGATGCCGCCAACGCATCTGTTTCTGAATCCGCAACTCAGCAGGAACCACTGACCGGCGCAGCGGCTCTTTACAGCAATGGACAGGAGATCAGCTTTGACCCTTCCTGGCAATACGCAGACTTTTCTGCGATTAATTCTGGAACAGCTACTATTTATCTTGCAGATTCTGACCGCAAGGATATCGTCGTTGGCGTGAATGCCGGACATGGAACTTCTGGTGGTTCTTCTGTAAAGACGCAGTGTCACCCAGATGGTTCTGCAAAGACAACCGGCGGAAGCACTGCTCAGGGTGCAACTTATGCGACTGCTGTTTCCGGTGGAATGACATTTAACGATGGAACTGCTGAAAGCACTGTTACACTTCAGATGGCTCAGATTCTGAAAGATAAGCTGCTTGCTCAAGGATATGATGTCCTTATGGTGAGAAATAGCGACGATGTCCAGCTTGATAATGTTGCCCGCACCGTACTCTGTAACAATGTAGCTGACTGTCACATCTCACTCCACTGGGATGGAGATGGATTGGGATATGACAAAGGCTGTTTCTACATTTCTGTGCCAGATGGTCTGAAAAGTATGGAACCTGTCGCTTCCCACTGGCAGGAACATGATGCACTTGGAGCATCTCTTGTAGAAGGACTTCGTACGGAGGGAATGACCATTTATCAAAACGGTTCTATGAATATCGATCTGACGCAGACTTCTTATAGTACGATTCCGTCTGTTGATATGGAACTTGGAAATGCAAGCTCTGACCACAGTGATTCCACACTAAACAGTCTGGCTGATGGTCTAACTGCCGGAGTCAATGCTTATTTGGAAATTAGAATTCTTATTGTGATCCGGAACGGGCGATGTACCGCTGACGGTATTCCAGTCCCTGCCGGTGGACGGCATCATCGTTGTCACCTCGCCGCAGGATCTGGTCTCCATGATCGTAGGCAAGGCGGTTAAGATGGCGAAGATGATGAACATTCCGGTGCTCGGCATTGTGGAGAACTACAGCTATCTGGCGTGCCCGGACTGCGGCAAGCACATTTCGGTGTTCGGTGAGAGCCACATTGACGAGGTAGCCGCACACTACGAGCTGCCGGTTCTGGCAAAACTGCCGATCGACCCGAAGCTGGCTGCGGCGGTTGACGCAGGCAAGATCGAGGATGCAAAGCTGCCGGACGAGCTTTCCGGTGCGCTTAAGACCGTGGAGGGTCTGTTATGAACATTGGCGTAGCATATGAAAACGGCCGGATCGCCAAGAATCTGGGTGATTGCCGTGAGGTGCTCATTATCACCACCGAGGGCCGGGAACCGGTCGGCAAGCGCATTGCCGGGATTGCCGGCACGTCCGCGACCGACCTGATCAAGTTCGCCGGTCTGGAGCAGATCGACGTGCTCATCTGCGGTTCGCTCGGTCTGGCAACGCGCAACGCACTCGAGATGCTCGGCGTGCTGCTCGTGCCCGGCTGCGAAGGCTCGGCGGAGGAATCGGTTGCAAAGTTCCTCGTCGGTGAAAAGCAGGGTGACCCGACCATCCTCGAGATCGGCCGTGAGGAAGATCCGGATGATCCGATGGCATGCATGCACGACTGTGCAAAGTGCTCCGGATGCGGTCCGAGCGAGCTGCTCAAGCAGATTCCGGTCGAGGAGATCAAGTAAAACTATAAAAACCACCGAATTTCGGTGGTTTTTTATGGTTTTAATGGAGAATTGAGGATGGAGAATGGAAAATGATTGTTAAGATGAAGCGAGTGCCGCTCCTTTTGCAGAAAGGTAATTCTCCATTTTTCATTCTCCATTCTCAATTTGATGAAACTGTGTTATAATCAAATGTATCATTATAATATAAGGAAAGAAGCTATTATGGATACCGAAAATCCGAAAACGGCAATCGAATACATACACTCTCTCGGCAGATTTTCCGGCAAGCCGGGTCTGCACCGCATCAAGGCGCTGTGCGAGGCGCTGGGAAACCCGCAGGACCGGCTGAAGTTTGTTCATCTTGCGGGCACGAACGGCAAGGGCTCGACCGCGTGTATGGTCGCCTCGGCGCTGCAGGCGGCCGGACTGCGCACCGGACTGTATACCTCGCCGTATCTGGTGCAGTTTTACGAGCGCATCCGCGTGGACGGTGTGATGATCTCGGACGACGATCTGACGCGCCTGTGCGAACGAGTAACGGTGGCGTGTGAATCGCTCACACTGCCCGAGGGTGAGACCATCGGCGAGTTTGAGTTCACGACCGCACTGGCATTCCTCTGTTTTGTTGAGCAGGAATGCGATATTGTGGTTCTCGAAACCGGTCTGGGCGGCCGCTGTGATGCGACAAATGTCATCAAAAATGCGGAGGTCTGCGTGATTACGCCGATTTCGCTCGACCATATGGCGGTGCTCGGCAACACAACGGCGGTCATTGCGGCCGAGAAGGCAGGTATTTTCAAGCCGGGTACGGCGGTTGTCTGCGCGGACGGTCAGCCGAACGATGTACAGCGGGTGCTGCGCCGTGCCTGCGATGCGGCGGGCGCTGTCTGGTTCGGCGGAGCGGAGGACTGCCGCGTACTGCGGTGTGACATCGGCGGTTCGGCGTTCGTGTACGAGGCGCACGGGCTACACCATTGCCATGCCCGGACGGCATCAGCTGCAGAATGCGCGGACGGCTCTGCGGGCGCTGAACGCACTGCGCGAGCGCGGCTGGAACATTCCGACCGAAGCCGCCGTGCGCGGTCTGGCGCGGGCGCGTATCGCAGGCCGGCTGGAACGCGTGGTCGATCAGCCGCTCATCCTGCTCGACGGCGCACACAATGCCGCAGGCGCGGATGCGTTGTGTCACGCGGTGGATGAGCTGCTCAAGATGAAGCGGCTACACGTTGTGATGGGCATGGTGCGCGACAAGGACTACGAAACCTGTGTTCACGAGGTCGCCAGCCGCGCGGATGACTTTTACGCCTGTGTGCCGGATGCGGGTGAGCGTTCGCTGGATGTACACACGATTGCAGAGCTGGCGCGGCAGTCGTGCAAGCGCGTGTACGAGTGTGAATCCGCCGAGCACGCCATCGAGCTTGCACTGGAGCATGCGAAGATGAACGACTGCATTCTTATCTGCGGTTCGCTGTACCTCATCGGTGAGTGCGAGAAGATTTTGCGCGGGCGACCGAAAGCGACAGATTAAAATGGAATAAACAGGTAAAATAAGGCTTGTACTTTGAAAGTACAAGCCTTTTATTTTTGTGTCAGTTGTTTTCAATAGGTATATTGTTTGGTATATCGCAGGGCGGGGTACCATGCGAAATAAGAGGTAATATTTTGCTGATTTCGAGGTGACATATATGCTGCAAATCACGCAGAGAAGGCAGGAGGGCACGCTGATCGCGGTGTACACCGGTGAACTGGACCATCATGCAGCACGGGAGGCGATCGAGCAGACCGAGGATCTGCTGGTGTTGTTTCCGTGTGAAAAGCTGGTGCTCGACCTGTCCGAGCTGACGTTTATGGACAGCTCCGGTCTGGCGGTCGTCCTGCACCTGTACCGCACCTGTGCCCGCAGCGGACGCGAATTTGCGGTGCGCGGCACGCCGCCGCAGCCGATGCGGGTGTTTGAGGCGGCCGGTCTGCCGCAGGTGATGGTTTTTGAAAGGGGGAAGGAATAATGCGGGCGGTCATCAACAAAATGAGCCTGAAATTCGAGAGCCATTCGGTCAACGAGGCGTTTGCGCGGCAGGCGGTCGGCGCGTTTGTCGCGCAGCTGGACCCAACGATGGAGGAGCTTGGCGACATCAAAACCGTGGTCTCTGAGGCGGATGACGATGCCATTGTGCACGGCTACGCGGACAAATGCGGATTTATCACGGTCACGGTGCGGCTGTTCGAGGGACGAGCCCTGGAACTGAAAGTAAAGGACGCCGGATGCGGCATTGAGAATGTCGAGCAGGCGCGCCAGCCCATGTTCACCACGGGCGACGACACGCGCAGCGGCATGGGATTCACTATGCATGGAGACATTCACGGACAAAATGCGCGTGCGCTCTACGCCGGGGAAGGGAACGCTGGTTGCGATGGTCAAGGTGCTGAAGGAGCGGCAGGCGTGACCGGAGAAATGCGCACGCTGCTCGAGCAGGCGGCTTCGGGAGACAGGGATGCGGAAGCGCGGCTGATCGAGGACAACAGCGGTTTAATCTGGTCGATCGTGCGGCGGTATTACGGACGCGGAACCGAGCCGGACGATCTGTATCAGCTGGCGTGTGTCGGCTTCATCAAGGCCGTGCGCGGTTTCGATGTGTCGCTCGGCAACGAGTTTTCTACCTATGCGGTGCCCAAAATCGCGGGTGAGATTCGGCGGTTTCTGCGGGACGACGGTGCGGTCAAGGTCAGCCGGGCGGTCAAGGAACGCGCGGTTCGTGTGCGCCGCCTGCAAAGCGACTGGGAGAGCCGGAACGGATGGTCACCGACCGTATCAGAACTGGCACAGGCCGCCGGATTGACGGTCGAGGAAGTAGCGGCATGCGAGCAGGCGGACGTGTCGGTGGACTCGTTCGAGCGGGAGCTGTCCGGCGGCGGACGCGTAGGTGATCTGGTCGGTGACGAGGGAATGGAGGAGAGAACCTGCCTGCATCTGTCGCTGCACGAGGCACTGCAGGACTTGCCCGACCGCGACAGGCAGGTGCTCAGTCTGCGCTATTCGCGTGATTTGACGCAGCAGCAGGTCAGCCGCATCGTCGGTGTGTCGCAGGTGCAGGTCTCGCGCATCGAAAACGCGCCATAGAGAAGCTGAGGGAAATGCTGAGAGAGTAACAGAAAGTCGAAAAAAGAAGAGGAATTGTTCCGGTCGGATTGACATATTTCTCGGTTTGCGGTATTATAATAATACCAGACGGCACCATAGAGTGTCCGTCGCAACTATGAAGCAGCAATGG
>ENA-OQDT01000089-OQDT01000089.1-human-gut-metagenome-genome-assembly--contig:-NODE-89-length-50880-cov-19.602112_pt1 | contig 50880 bp, 46 predicted proteins | sample MGYA00242786_ERZ504617 | MGnify/ENA primary metagenome ERZ504617 (study PRJEB26092, sample SAMD00036337) | human gut metagenome | host: Homo sapiens | study: EMG produced TPA metagenomics assembly of...
AATGAGGAACTTTCGGTTCCTGCTGATTTTCTTAATCATGTTGATGAAACCTTGCATATATGGCAAGGCAAAAAATATGATACGATTTTCTATCGGGCTGGAAATGATAACGATGATATTCAAGGCTTAGTAATGGCTCGTTGTAAAAAGCAGATACAGAATGGGCATACACAATACGCATTTATAAATGCTACACCGGTTACAACGAAACGAGATAGAATTTTGTTAGATGATATTACAGAGCTTATTCACTCTTCTTTGAAATTAAGTGATTTCCAACAAGACTTAAACCCCGATTATCCAAGCAAGCGTTTTGTTTACGGCTATGCACATGATAAAGAAATCTATTCATTGGAAGTAGAAGGACAAAAACCGGACGGTGTAATTGAAATCAATGTATATGACAGAGTCATGTATCTATGGTATTACAATGACTTACAAAGTAACAAAAGAGGTGACTGTTTAAGCTATTCGGTAGATGTACCTAAATAAAATGACATTTTTAGATAATGTATTATATCCATTATAATGTACTGTATCAAGCCGTGTTGAAATGGTTACACTTGCTATTTTAGCAAGTATATTTGGGGAATAGCAAGAAATTTCAGTTTGACAATTTCATATCCATACACACAAAGCAGTTAGTCTTAGGATTGACTGCTTTTTAATAAAAGACACCGCTTAGGTGTTAAGGGTGTCTTTTTAGTGCTATTTTATTGTCATATCAAGGCTCACTCAATCGTGGTAAATTCGTGGTAAATTGAATAATTTTCTATACTTCAAATTGCTTGAAAGTATAGTGTTTATGCGAATAATCGAAAATTATATATAAAATTTCTTATAAAATAAATAGGGAGAAATGACTGAAATGCACGGTAGGAGAATCTATGGTGCTTTTTTATTGCCTGCGAAAAGAAAATACGAGAGGAGGAGTTTGCATTTTCCCGCCATCCGGCGATCACCGCATTTACGAGCATGAACGTGGAGACACCGACCATCATGGCGTATCTGTTTGACCACCCGCTGTATCTGGTGGCACTGATTGCAGGTGTGCTGCTGTTCTGCTTGCGGAGGATAATGCACTGAATACAGAGGTTGCGACGGAGCTGCTCGGAAGCCTCGGCCTTGTCGTGGACTGGGCGGAGAATGGTTCCGAGGCCGTGGATCAGTTTGAAGCGTCGGATCATCCGGGAAGCTATTTTGCGATCTTCATGGATATGCAGATGCCGGTGATGGATGGCATCGAGGCGACGAAAAAAATTCGAAACAGTGTGCGTGAGGACAATGATGTTCCGATTTTTGCGATGACAGCAAATACCTTTGCAACGGACCGCAAGCGGTGCGCGGACGCGGGTATATTCCGAAACCGGTGAATTTAAAAGAGATTCAGACGACGCTGGACGAGAAAGTGCGGACGGCATGCGCCGGATAACGGGACGGATTAATAACAGAAAAATTTGGAGAAGGGGCTCTACTGCTTTGGATTGCAGTGGAGCCTTTTTTTGGTGTATCATAGGAAGTAAAAGAAAACAGGGGAGAATCACGGAATGGAAATTGCAGAAAATATCACATGGACCGAGGAACTGGAAAGGCTGGATGTGCTTCTTTCGCAGGGGCAGTTCGAGCTGCTGCTTCCGGGTGAGCGGTACGGGGGAGGAGAAAAGGAGATCTGGCTTGTCTATCTGATGAACGATGCGGCAGAGAGCTTTCTCGTTTTTCATGACGCGGAGCTGACGGGAACGTATCAGAAGGAATACGAGGGAGAAATAGATGCCGCACTGGAAAAAGACGGGGAGCAGTACGTTCTGATCGTGCGGCAGAAAGAGACGGTGTGCACGCTGTTTTTCAGCCGCCTTTCACTGGAAGTGCATCTGTTTGATTACGGAAAAACGGGTCATTTCTGGGTGGACGGATACGAGTATCTGCGGCAGATTGAGTTCCGTATTGCGATCCTGCGGGACAAGCTGGAATACCTCGGCGAGGCGTTCTGCACCGAGGAAGAAATGCGTCTGGCATCGCTGGCCAATTTCCCGCCGCTCAATTTCTGCTGCTACCCGGCGGTGCCGGATCAGTATCTCGTACCGTCATGCCCGTGGTGGGAAGCGACGGAAGAGGCAATTACGGAGATGAAAAAACTGGCATCGGAGGCAGGCGATAAAGTGCTGCTGCGGTATCTTGCACTTTATGAAAAATGGCAGGGAAAACTCCTCGCAAAACAGATCGCAAAACTGCTGCATACGAGCCGCCACGCGAAAGTCGTGGATTTACTGGAAAAAAAACTGGCCCGCGAAGCACAGAATTACCCGAAACGACGCTTCACTGGCGAAGAAGGAACCCAGATCCGAAAAATCCAGGAGCAGGCAATGAAACGGAAAAAGATACTGGAAGCCGAAGGAAAACGCGCATCATTGCTGCGCGAGGAGCCATTCTTTTATGCACGGGATTCGGTGGAATATAAGGTCCATCTGATGATCTGGGGAACGAGAGGGAAAGAGCGGGTTGTGGAGGTTGAGACGTTTAAAATTTCCAGAATGCAACAGTAACGATCAGCTCCTTTACGGATGAGCCGGAAGTGATTCAGTTTTAATACCAGTAGACAAGAAGTCTCCCGCTTCTAAAGTGGTGGGATGAATTGTTAAAAGAAACATAACGGCAGTGGCGGGCGGAGAGAAATCGGTATCCTCCACAGACATGAGGCAAGTCACAGTCGAACTATTTTCGACATGTCAGACTCCGTGAAAATACCGACTGTGAATTGAAACAAGGGATAAGGTAAAATAGAAAGCGCTTATTTGAGGCGGGAATGAAATCTCAAATAAGCGCTTTTTCTATACGCTGCCGCCAAGTCAGGCTGCGGGCAGTTTATAATATTTCGATGTATGCTGGCGGTAGAGCAGCAGCAATCCGCGGATGCAGAGCTCGATAGCCATGGCGATCCACATGCCGCGCAGGCCGAGCGGGGTGATGAGAAGCACCGCGAGACCGAGGCGGATGACCCAGATGCTGCCAAGGTTCAGAAGGCTTGGCACAAACGTATCGCCTGTTCCGCGGAGGGCTCCGGCGGCAACGATGGAAGCGCCGAAAAACGGCTCGGCGAGCAGTTCGATGCGGAGTACCTCGGCGGCAAACGAGCGAACCTGCGGGTCAGGAGTCAGAATACTAAAGACGAACGGACAGAAGATCATCATCAGACCTCCAGTGATGGCCATCAGGACTGCGCCCATGGCAATGCAGATATTTCCGTAGCGTTTCGCCAGCTTGTAATTTCCGGCGCCGTAGCTTCTGCCGACGAGCGTTGTCGCGGCGGAACCGATGCCGTAGCCTGGCATGTAGCAGAGGCCTTCGGCGGTGACGGCGAACGAATTGGCCGCAATCGCAATGGAGCCGAGCGGGGCAATCAGCATGGTAGCAGCAACCATGGCGCTGTTCATCGCGATTTCCTGTACGGCAACCGGCACACCGATTTTGAATGCAGTTTTCAGAATTTTCGCATCGAAAACCGTTTTTTCCTTCCGGCGGAGACGCAGCCGCGGATTGCGGACACAACAGAACCAGGCACCCGTGAGGCTGATGACGGCGCAGGCCAGCATCGTTCCCATACCGGCACCCATGACACCGAAAACCGGAATCAAAAGAGCATTGAAAATGACATCGAGCACGCACATGACGGCATTTAAAATACTGGGTGTCACCATATCACCGCTGCACTGCAGGAAGGACGACATCAGCGAGTTGAGCTGGGAAAACGGAAGCATGATGGCAAACATCATAAAATAGAGCGTGGCATTCCGCCGGATCTCCTGCGCACCGCCGAGCCACCCCGGCAGCGGATGACTGATCAGAAGCCCGATCAGGCACAAAACAGCCGACACAACAAGCGCGGACGCGATGCCATGCCGCACAACATCTCTTGCCTTCTTGTCATGATTTCCCCCGATCTGATGCGCTACCTGAACAGAAAAACCGGCTGAAACCGCATAAATCGTACCGCTGAGGAGCCACGTCGTCGACGAAACCAGCCCGATCGCCGCCGAAGCATTCGCCCCAAGCGCGCCGACCATCGCGGAATCAATGTATTGCATCGCAATCGTAGTAATCTGTGTAAGAATCGCAGGCAGACTTAATCGCCCGACCTGCTGAATCTGCGGTTTCAGTTCAGTCCAGTTTATTCTATTCATCATTTTCTCCAGAACATGTATTTTATCGTATGGTTTTTCTTAAGAATGTAAAGATAAATGCGTATTTTACGCTAACATGTTTTGAAGAAAGTGTCAATCAAAAACGAGGTTTAATTTGACTTTTTTCTATGCGTATTAGGCATAGGGGCGGAGAGGATTCGAATTTAATTTTCCGGCGGAAGGTTGTTCTTCACAGCGGGGTTCGCCTGGGTCGTGTTGGTTGCAGTCGGCAGGGAATCTGTCGGGGCGACCGGGCTCATGAGGACGCGGCCGGTTCCGCGGTAGACGTTGACGAGGCCTTCACCGCTGACGGCGGAGCCGACGAGGGTTCCGGTGGAGCGCTCTACGGTGAAATCAAGGTTGGAGGACCAGCAGACGGCGAGGTTTCCATCGATTTTCAGTTCGTCGTTTTCGAGTTCGACTTCGATCAGCTCGTCCTCAGGTACGTTGCTTTCGAGGGCAACGGCGCCTCTGCCGACGAGGCTCAGATTGAAGAAGCCTTCGCCGCCGAGGACAGCGGAGGAAATGCTCTTGCGGGCGGTCAGTTTGGTTTTGACTCTGCCGTCGCAGGCGAGGAACATGCCGTCCTCAATCGTCATTCCGGAGGAGCCCCATTTCTCGACATCCACAAGAATGATGTATTTGTAGGTCGGTTCCAGCACGAGATATCCGTCGCCGACGTACTCCGGTTTTACGGCAGATTCCTTTGTCATGGCGCCTTTGATGGCCTTTCCGAACAGGTCGCCGATCCCTTTGATTCCGGCGGTCGCCTGTACATGGCCGCCCATCCACTGCATCGCACCGGACTGGATAATCGCGGAGTGCTCCTTGTCCAGTTCAATGACAACCTGGCGGCGGCGCACATTCATTTTGCTCATGTAATACTCCTCCATGGCAGTCATCGGCGAGACGCTGGAATCCTGGAGATATTCCATGACGTGGAAATTTTCGATGGACTTGGTGAATTTCCGGTTTTCGTTTTCGAGATTTAAAATTTTCATAGGCACGTTCCTTTCTTTCATTAAGAAGAAAAATAGTGATCCGTCTTGTTTCTTTTATTATACAGGAAAGAAAGCAAAGAGCACAGAAAAATTTAGAAAAAAAGGAAATCTGGAAATCATGTTGTCCATTTTTCAGCGGAGTGATAAGATAAAGTTCAGAAAACGCAAGCAGTACGGTCAGAGGAGGAATTTATTATGAGTACAATTACTGTCAGAGATGCAAAAATAGAGGATGCCGCACGCATTCTGGAGATTTATGCTTATTATGTAGAATACACCGTCATTTCTTTCGAGTGGGACGTGCCGTCTCTGGAAGAATTTGAGAACCGCATGCGTGATATCATGAAAAAATATCCATACCTCGTCATCGAGCAGGATGGAAAAATCGAAGGTTATGCATACGCACATGCCTTTGTCGGCCGCGCCGCATACGACTGGTCGAGCGAGCTGACCATTTATCTCGATCCCAATGCAAGAAAAGGAGGTCTTGGCCGGAGACTGTATGAAGAGCTGGCGGACCGCCTGAAAAAAATGGGCATTCTGAACCTCTACGCCTGCATCGGCTATCCGCAGGTCGAGGATGAATATCTGACGAAAAACAGCGCCGAGTTCCATGCGCATCTCGGATTCGAACTCGTGGGAACCTTCCACAACTGCGGCTACAAATTCGACCGCTGGTACGATATGGTCTGGATGGAAAAAATCATCGGCGAGCCGCACGCGGGACAGCCGGCAGTAAAATCATATAGTGAGATAAAAGAATGAGCACAATAACAACGTATACAAGAAAACATTTTGACCCTGTGCATCCCGCCCCGGAACTGCTCTGTGTGGAGGATTTTGCGCATGCGCTGCCGATGGTCTGCCGCGGAAACGGTCATGTGACGACGTTCTGGTCAGTGGGAGAGCACTGCATCTGCTGTGCGAAAGAGGCGGCCGCGCGCGGCTATTCCCGGCGGCTGGTGCTGGCGTGCCTTCTGCATGACGCGAGCGAGTGTTACATGTCGGACGTGCCGAGGCCATTAAAACAGGAAATGCCGCGGTACCGCGAGATCGAGGACCATCTGCTTTCGGTGATTTATGAGAAATATCTTGGCAGTGATCTGACGGCGGAGGAGCAGCGGATGATGAAACAGATCGACAATGATCTGCTGTGGTACGATCTGACAAATCTGCTGGAGGAACCGCAGGCGGGGGATGCGCCGAAACTTCACATCACGCTGGACTACACGGTGCGGCCGTTTGCTGCAGTGGAGAAAGAATATCTGGAATTATTTGAACAGTATCAGTATCGGGAGACGGGCGATGAGAGAAGATAAAAACGAGAACCGCTGGGACAGATTGCTTCAGATCCACACAATGGGGCGGGACGACAGCCGGTCGGATCTGTACCGGTATCCGTATGAGCCGACCCCATACTGCGCGCTGGAGCGGATGGCAAACACAGGGATGATCCGAAAGGGAAATACGCTGCTCGATTACGGATGCGGAAAGGGCCGCGTGGATTTCTTCTTATCGGCGCAGACCCGGTGCCGGTCCATCGGTGTGGAGTATGATGACCGGATTTATGCGAAGGCAATGGAAAACAAAAAGGCGGCGGCCTCTGGTGCGCGGACGGAGTTTGTGCTGGAGAGCGCCGAAAATTTTCCCGTTCCTGTGGAAGTGGACCGGGTGTATTTTTTTAACCCGTTTTCGCTTGAAATCTTAAGAAAAGCGATGGCAAGACTGCTGGAATCGTACTACGAAAATCCGCGGGAGATCCAGCTGTTTTTCTATTACCCGTCGGATGCTTATATCTCGTATCTGATGACGGTGCCGGAACTGGAATTTCTCGATGAGATCGACTGTATGGATCTGTTTCCGGGCGGGGACAGCCGGGAGCGGGTTGTGATTTTTACGATTCAGGAATAAAAAGTTTTGTAACAGCAAAAACCGTGTGGAATACAAAAAAGCATGAATTATATTTGACGAAAGGGCGTTTTTATGAAATATCAGGTAATGCGAATTGAGGAAGACCTTGATTTCGGCTGTGAGGAGCGCGGTGCCGACGAGCCTGTCATGGCAGTTGTTGTTTTGAAAGATGAAAACGGAACAGAATCGCGCATCCGCCAGGAGGATCAGATGCTGTATGACTGGAACATCGAGGAGGGCGACACCGTTATTCTGAATGAAAACGGCGAATTGCGAAAAGTACTCTCCGGTGATTGGACGCAGAATTGCAATTCGAAAAATGTAGATACGACAAAATTCGTCAACATGATGCAGGTTGTCAAAGCCGGAAAACAGATCGACTGGATCTGCCCGTTCTGCGGCGGAAAAGTAGAACGACTGGAGCAGGAAGGCGGAAAAACCGTGATCGGATGCACATCGTGCGATATGCGGATTCAAATAGAAAATTAAACGATTTCGGCCTTTAAGGCCGAAAGAGAAAGGAAACACAAATGGTAAAACCAATTATGAGAGACGTTCTCTTCCTCGGACAGAAATCCATCCCGGCGACAGAGGAAGATCTGCAGGTGGGAAGAGATCTGCAGGACACACTGGCAGCAAACCGCGAGGCATGCGTCGGCATGGCGGCAAATATGATCGGCGTGAAAAAACGCATCATCATCGTAAACGCCGGATTCCGCGACATCATCATGTTCAACCCGGTGATCGTCCGCAAAAGCGGCCCCTACGAAACAGAAGAAGGCTGCCTTTCCCTGCCAGGCGTGCGGAAAACAAAGCGGTACCAGAACATCGAAATCGAATACTACGACTGGAACTGGAAAAAACAACGCCAGAAATTCACCGGCTGGCCAGCCCAGATCTGCCAGCATGAGATGGATCATCTGGAAGGGATACTTATTTAGATCCTACAGCAGACAGGAGGACAGTATGACAGACAGAGAATGAATGGTAAAAGGAATCATTTACAACCCGAATGTGGAAGAGCTGGCCAAAGAGCAGTCCGGCTATATGGAGCGTCTGTGGAAGTTCAATCAGCTGAAGCCGTCAGAGGGAGACAAGAAAGTCAAATAAATCAGGACAAATTTCGAAAATATAAAATTTTTGTAAAATAATGTCGAAAAAACGATTGACAAGTAGCGAAAAGAAACATATGATAATACCTGTCAATATACATATTCGGCAATAGAGGCGCGAAGGCTAAGAGTAGCTGTCCTGAGACAACGGGGTCTGGGACGGGCAGGGAAAGGAGCATTCGCCGAAACGGGGCAGTTCCCGAAAAACTGTCTGCGTTGGGGTACAGTCGAACAGGCTGTGCACTCTCACCGTACTGGTGGAGGAGCTATTGCTTCATGAACGTAGATTTAATGGAGCAGTGGTGAAGACCGCTGCTCTTTTTATTGTACTGCAGTTGGAACCGTGACAAAAGGTTCCAGGGGTGGAAATCTGTTTGGTTGGAGAACGAAAGACGAAACGGGTGTTACAGGATACGTCTGAAGAAAACTGTTGCCGGAAAAGAAAAAAGGGAGGATTTTGACATGATAGCATTTCTTAACTGGCTGGACGGTGTCCTTTGGGGCGTGCCGCTGATCGCGCTGATGATTCTGACCGGTCTGTACTTTACCGTTCGTTCTGGATTTTTCCAGTTCCGTCACTTTGGCTGGATTATGAAGAGAACCGGCGGAAAACTGTTCCAGAAAGAAGACAAAGCAAGTGAAGGAAAGGGTATGCTTTCCTCGTTTGAGGCGATTTCGACCGCTATCGGCGGTACCGTAGGATTCGGTAATATCGCCGGTGTTGCAACTGCAGTTGCAGCAGGTGGCCCGGGAGCCATTATGTGGATGTGGCTTTCGTCTCTGCTTGGTATGATATTAAAACAGGTTGAGGTTACCCTCGGCTGCTACTACCGTCACACCAACGAAAAAGGTGAGTACTACGGCGGTCCGACTTACTACATGGAGTGCGGACTTGGCGAGGAGCGCCACTGGGGCAAGCTGTGGCTGATCCCGGCGCTCATCTTCGGCATCGGTATTTTCTCCACCTTCTTCGTAACCTCTTCCAACCTGACCGCATCTCAGGTCGTAGCCGGTGCGTTCGGTATTGAGAATATCAATCTTGGAAGCTTCAAAGTAGAAGGCGTTATCGTGATGGGCGTTCTGCTCTGCATTCTGACCTATGTCGTTACAAGCGGCGGTACGAAGAAAATCGCAAGTCTGTTCAGCAAGCTCGTTCCATTTATGAGCGTTCTTTATATCTTGATGGGAATTGGCATGATCATCATCAACATCAACCGCGTTCCTGGCGTATTTGCAGCCATCGTAACAAACGCATTTACCGGAACAGCAGCGATCGGCGGTTTTGCCGGCTGCGCAGTCAGCGAGATTATCCGTGTGGGTATGGCGCGTTCCGTATACTCCAATGAGGCTGGATGGGGTACTTCTCCAATGATCCATGCTTCCGCAAAAACACCGCATCCGGTAGAGCAGGGTCTGTGGGGATCTTTCGAGGTATTCTTTGATACCATGGTTATCTGTACGATCACCGCACTTTCCGTTATCTTAAGCGGAAACTGGACCGACGGAACGAACGGCGGAACACTTGCTTTAAGTGCATTTGCAAGCGGATTCGGCAAATTTGGAAGCATCCTTCTGGCAGTCATCATGGTCATTTTCACTGTAACGACTTCCGGCGGATGGTTCACCTACTATCTGGCAATTCTGGAGCATCTGTATAAAAAAGAAGGCAAGATGAAAGATATCGTCATGAAAGTCTTCTATGCAGTCCGCGCTCTGCCGGGCGTACTGTGGACGATCTATCTGGTAAAGACCAACAACCAGGGCTTTATCTGGACTGTCGTTGATATCACATCTGCGATCCCGACCTTCGTCAACGTAGCAGTGATCCTGATTCTCTCGAACCAGTATTTCAAACTGCTGAAAGACTACAAAGCAAGAAACTTCGGCCAGGGCACGGTAGACAAGAACGCCTGCCTGTTCTACGAAGAGAAAATGAAATAAAAAATATTCAAAAGCGAATCCAGACACGCATGAGAATGGCGTGTCTGAATTTGTATATTGCGCAAATGGGCAGAAAAGAATAGAATCAAATTTAGATGACAGTAGGAGGATAATGATATGAAAACAATTTACAAAAACGGAGCTGTCTACACTGGAAAACTGCCGCTTGTCGAAGCGTTTGCAGTAGAAGACGGCAAATTTGTTTTCGCCGGAAGCAGCGCAGAGGCAGATGCCCTTGCAGCAGCCGGCGACAAAGTTGTAGACCTCGGCGGAAAATTCGTCTGCAGCGGTTTTAACGACAGCCATATGCACCTTTTAAATTACGGAAGCTCCCTGCTGAAAGCGCAGCTTGCCGCACATACTGAAAGCCTGGAAGATATGCTCGCCTGCCTCGACACCTTCCAGAAAGAGCATCCGCGAAAAGACGGCGCATGGCTGATGGGCCGCGGCTGGAATCAGGATTACTTCACGGACGTGGACCGCATGCCGAACCGCTACGATCTTGACCGCGTATCAACCGAAGTTCCGATCTGCGCGACGAGAGCGTGCGGCCACTGCCTCGTAGTCAACAGCAAAGCGCTGGAACTCCTCGGCGTCACCGCAGATACCCCGCAGCCGGAGGGCGGAGAGATCGGTATGGAAAACGGTGAGCCGGACGGAAGATTCTTCGACAATGCAATGGAACCGGTTTACGACAGCATTCCGGTGCCGAGCAAAGAGGAAATCAAAGATATGATCCGCAGCGCCTGCAAAGCCCTGAACAGCTACGGCGTCACCAGCAGCCAGAGTGATGATTACTGCGTTTACCGCGCCGTTCCGTGGCAAACCGTCAACGAAGCATACAAAGAACTCGAGGAGTCCGGCGAGCTGACCGTCCGCGTTTACGAGCAGAGCAACTTTACCGATCTGGAATCCTTAAAAGGTTTCGTTGAGGCTGGAAATGTGACCGGCATCGGCACAGACCGCTTTAAAATCGGACCGCTGAAAATGCTCGGCGACGGCGCACTCGGTGCGAGAACAGCATTCCTCAGTCGCCCATACGCAGACGACCCGTCCACCTGCGGAATCCCGGTATTCACCCAGGAAACCATGGATGAGATGATCGGCTACGCCAATGCACACGGCATGCAGGCTGCAGTTCACACGATCGGTGATGCGTGCCTCGACCGCGTGTTAAGTGCCTATGAAAAAGCCCTTGCTGAAAACCCGAGAGAAGATCACCGCCACGGCATCGTGCACTGCCAGATCACAAGAGCCGATCAGCTTGAAAAAATCGCGAAAATGCATCTTCACGTTTACGCACAGAGCATCTTCCTCGATTACGATAACCATATCGTAGAGGAGCGCGTCGGCAAAGAGCTTGCGAGCACAAGCTACAGCTGGAAGACGCTGATGAACAACGGCGTCTCCGTCAGCAACGGAACCGACTGCCCGGTAGAGCTGCCAGATGCCCTCGCCTGCATGCAGTGCGCTGTCACAAGAACAACGCTGCGCGACCACGTCGGCCCGTACCTGCCGGATCAGAAATTCACCGTACAGGAAGCACTCGACAGTTACACAATCCGCAGCGCCGAGGCAAGTTTCGAGGAGAACGTGAAAGGCCAGATCGCAGAAGGCATGATGGCAGACTTCGTCGTACTGGGTCAGAATCCGTTTGAGGTGGATGAGAGCGCGATCAAAGACATTCCGGTGTGCCGGACGTATCTTGCTGGTGAACTGGTATATGAAGCATAAGGATATAACTCAAATGAGTAATAAATGTCAAATGAAAATTCATACAATGAAGGGAAAAACGTGAAATAAGATAACCTGGAAATAGTATGGAATAAAGGCAGAAACAGAGGAGAACCTCCTGCGGCGATGAACGGTCGCAGGAGGTTCTTTTTTGATCCTGATAGGACCATACGGTCGTAAAAGAATCGAACAAATGGTTGCATAAAAGGGCGGGAATGTGCTATGATAAAGGAAATTTTACAAAAGGAAAAAACAGACAAATGCTTGGAAGAACACATTTTTTTATTGGAACAGCAGCGGCACTTGCTGTTTTACAGCCGCAGACGGTTCCCGCGCTTGTGGCCGGTGCCGGGGCTGCCGCGATCGGCGGTTTGATCAGTGACATTGATGTCGGCACTTCACAGGCGCACCGCGATGCCGATAAGATCATTACGGCAACAGTTGCAGTTGCAGTGCTCACAATTCTTGCGGAGTATAAACTGAATCTTGGAATTTACCGCCGCCTCACAAGCGACAGCAGCGTGCTGCGTCTCCTCGCCGGAACGGCAGCATTTTTGCTGATCTGCGCCTATGGGAAACAGCAGCCGCACCGCTCCTTCATGCATTCATTTGCGGCGCTGGCATTGCTGACGGCGTGCGTGGACATCATCTACCCGGATGTGTCCGCTTATTTTGCCGTGGGCTTTCTGTCCCATCTGGTGCTCGATTTTTTTCAACCGGAAACCGGAAAAGCTGTTCTGGCCCTGGAAGAAGGGATTCTGTCTCGGACTCTGTTCAGCACGGGGACTTGTGAACCGCGCACTGCTCGGGTGCGGCATGGTATCTCTTGCTGTAATACTGGTGATCTCGGCGCCTGCAGGGCGGCTGATGGCTAAAATCATGCGGGCAATTTACGGATGAGATGGGATTGACAAAAAGATAACAAGACAAAAGAAGAAAAAGCAGGAATTTTTCGGTGTTAAAGTTAATATTTTATACATTTTATAGTAGGATTTTTGATTAAAATGATGTAAAATAGAAAACAGAAACCCGGCGTCCGTAATTGTTTTTGAAATGAACGAACAGGGAACCGCCGGCCCGTTACCGCAGCCGATTGCGGAGCGCAGCGCAACCGACAACAGAGATTAGAGCACAACAGGCAACACAGGAGTTAGTATGAACGAAGAAATGAAAAACCAAACAGAACAGTTACCGCTTTTAAAAGTACACATGATGGGAAGTTTTTTCCTGGAGTACGGCGACCAGCCGATTTCCTTCCGGAAAACAATGGCAACAAAATCGATGAGACTTCTGCAGATTTTCCTCTATAACAAGGACAATGGAATTTCCAGAGGAAGACTGTTGGAGAGCACATACGGAAGAGAAGATGTGGCGGACGCGGCAAACAGCCTGCGTGTCGGCGTACATCGCCTGAAAAGAAGCCTTGTCGAGGCAGGACTTCCGCAGTTTGAGTACATTTATACACAGAAAGGCGTTTACCACTGGACCAGCCCGATGCCGGTCGAGGTAGATGCGATTGATATCAAAAATAAGATCCTGGAAGCAGGAAAAGAGACAGACGAGAAAGCGCGCATGGATCAGATGATCGAAGCACTGGAGCTGTACACCGGAGAGTTCCTTGCAGATTTCGGCGAGGAAGAGTGGGTACAGGCGGAGCGCGCGCAGCTGAAAAAAGTATATTCCGATGCACTGAAAGAAGTAAGTGAGTATCTTCTGAAAAACGAGGAGTTCGATGAGCTGCAGAAACTGACTTCTGTTGCTTCCGAACTGTATCCGTTCGACGAGTGGCAGGCAGTCCAGATGCAGGCGCTGATCGGCCTGGAGAGATACAAAGAGGCCATGAAACTGTACGAGCAGACCTCGAAACATTACTTTGAAGAGCTTGGCGTTACACCGAGCGAGAAACTGGTGGAGCAGTACCGCTATCTGGGAAGCCGCATGGGCAGCAGACACCGCGTGATCGAAGAGGTACAGGCAGATCTTCAGGAGAGCCCGGGAGAAAAGGGCGGAGCATTCTTCTGTTCCCTCGCCGGATTCCGTGACTGCTACCGACTTGTTTACCGTATGTCCGAGCTGAACGGACAGATGCCGTGGCTGATGCTGTGCACCATTACAGACGGAAAAGGTTACCCGGCAAAAGGCGGTCCGCGCCTTGACCGTATGTCCGAAAAGCTGCTTGAGGTAATGAAACGCAGCCTGCGTCATTCCGATTTCTTTGCAAAATACAGCCCGTCCCAGTATGTGATTCTGCTGCAGGGCGGCAGCCAGAGAGGATGCGAACTCGTCTACAAGAGAATCAGCGAGCGCTTCTCCGAGGAGAAAAAAGGCTGGGCAAAGAATCTGAAATACAGTGCACTGCCGGCAATTCAGACCGAAAAAGAGCTTGAGTTCTTAGAAGGAGACGATGTTTTATGATTCGCGTACAGCTGCTTGGAAGATTCCGCATGTACGATGAAACACGCTGCCTCAACGAGGAAGCGATTCATTCCCCGATGATCACAAAGCTGCTGGTTTATATGATCTGCAACAAAAACCATATCGTAACACTGGAACAGTTAACCGAAGCACCCTGGACGGATGAGGAGAGTGAAAATCCGTACGGAGCACTGAAAAATATGATGTACCGTCTGCGCGGAACGCTGCGGAAGGTATGGCCGGTTGAGAGAGGATCATGCCTGCTATATGAAGGCTGTCATGGAACTGACGAAAAGCCTGGAGCACCGCAGACCGCAAAGGAAAAGTACAGGTTCTCAGTGATCTAAAAGAGCTTTATCAGGAACCAAGAGAATTAGAAAAAATAAATTAATTTTTAAGTTGACAGCAGACTAAACAAATGGTAACTTTAAGCTGTGATGAAACGAGCTTAAATCCAGAAAAAGTCTGCTGTCTTAAGTTAAATAAAGTACAACAGACAGGGAGGATAACAAACATGAGTTACAGAGAAGTATATGAAAAATGGTGCAATGATCCATATTTTGATGAGGCATCCAGAGAAGAGCTGAAAGCACTCGAAGGAAATGAGGCAGAAATCGAAGACCGTTTCTACCGTCAGCTTGAGTTCGGTACCGGCGGACTCCGCGGTGTCATCGGAGCGGGTACCAACCGCATGAACATCTACACCGTACGCCAGGCAACCCAGGGCCTTGCCAACTACATCATTTCCCAGAACGGACAGGAAAAAGGCGTAGCCATCGCACACGATTCCAGAAGAATGTCTCCGGAATTCGCACGCGAAGCAGCACTCTGCCTGAATGCAAACGGAATCAAAACGTATCTGTTCGAGTCCCTGCGTCCGACACCGGAGCTTTCTTTTGCTGTCCGTGAATTCGGCTGCATTTCCGGTATCGTCATTACCGCAAGCCACAACCCGAGAGAGTACAACGGATACAAAGTATACTGGGAGGACGGCGCACAGATTACACCGCCGCACGACAAAAACATCCTCGCAGAGGTAGCAAAAGTAACCGAGTTTTCTGCCGTTAAAACGATGGAAGAAGATGATGCAAGAGCAGAAGGCCTGTTCCAGGTCATCGGAACCGATTTTGATGACCGTTACGTCGCAAAATTAAAAGAGCAGAGCATTCATCCGGAAATCATCAAAGATGCGGCAAAAGATATGAAGATCGTCTACACACCGCTTCACGGAACCGGAAATGTGCCGGTACGCCGCGTTCTGCGCGAGCTTGGCTTTAATCAGGTTTACGTTGTAAAAGAGCAGAAAGTGCCGGACGGAAACTTCCCGACGGTGGCTTACCCGAACCCGGAAGACGAGAAAGCATGGACACTGGCGCTGAAACTGGCAAAAGAAGTAGACGCTGACATCATCCTTGCAACCGACCCTGACGCAGATCGTCTCGGCGTTTATGCAAAAGACAGCAAGACCGGCGAGTACGTAAGCTTCACCGGAAATATGTCCGGTATGCTGATCGCAGAGTACATCCTGCGCGAGCGCACCAAGAACGGAACCATGCCGGAGAACCCGGCTCTCGTTGAGACGATCGTTACCACAGATATGGCAAAAGCAATCGCAAAAGCCTACAACGTGGCACTGATCGAAGTTCTGACCGGATTCAAATACATCGGCGAGCAGATCAAGTTCTTTGAGCAGAGCGGTGCACACAACTATGTCTTCGGCCTGGAGGAGAGCTACGGCTGCCTGGCTGGAACATATGCAAGAGACAAAGATGCCTGCGTGGCAGTTATGATGCTCTGCGAGGTTGCTGCATACTACAAACAGCAGGGCAAGACACTGTGGGATGCCATGGTGGATATGTACGAAGAGTACGGCTATTACAAAGAGGGTCTTGCAACGATGACCTTAAAAGGTATCGACGGTGCAAAAGAGATCCAGACCATGATGACCAACTTCCGCGAGAACCCGCCGAAAGAGCTGGGCGGCTTCAAAGTTCTTGCCGTACGCGATTACAAAGCAGACGTACGAGTGGATCTCGTAAGCGGAGAGAAGAGCGCGACCGGACTTCCGTCCTCCAACGTTCTTTACTATGAGCTGGAAAACAACGCATGGTGCTGTGTGCGCCCATCCGGTACTGAGCCGAAGATCAAATTCTATTTCGGCGTAAAAGGCACATCCCTTGAAGATGCAGCCGAGAAACTGGAAAAATTAAAAAATGCAATGGTAACTGCTTAAACGCTGTGTGATATAGAAACAAAAAAAGGCCTCAGCCCGGCGGGTGAGGTCTTTTTGTACAAAAATCGGCCCGGCGGATCAAGCTTACCTGAAATAAGGAGAAGAAAATGGCGATTTTATATTATGATGAGAAAAAGCTTTTTCAGTTAAATACAGAGAATACGACGTATGTGATCGGCCTGAGCCCGGAAGGCTACGTCGGACATGTTTACTACGGACCCCTTCTGCACGGAGAGCCGGATCTGTATCCGCTCCGCATGGATGAGCCGCCGTTCACCCCGTGCGTCAATAAGAGAGAGAAATCTTCGTTCCTCGATCGTTTTCCAATGGAATACCCGACCGGAGGAGTCGGCGATTACCGTGAGAGCTGTCTGAATATAAGAAATGCACAGGGCCGTATGGGATGTGAGATTTTCTTTGATTCCTATGAAATTTTCAAAGGAAAACGCCCGCTGACCGGTCTTCCGGCTTCTTTTGGAACCGAGGACGAAGTAGAAACTCTGGAAATCACCTGCAAAGATCCTGTTCTTGATCTTGTTGTCGTCCTTTCCTACTCTGTTTTTACAAAAGAAAACGTTATCACCCGAAGTGTCCGCGTGAAAAATGAAGGCAGTGAAGCGCTGAAGGTAGAGAAAATCTACAGTGCCTGCCTCGATATGGACAACGAAGACTTTGAGATGCTTTCTCTTCATGGATCCTGGGGAAGAGAACGCCACATCCAGCAGGGTGCGCTCCGTTACGGAAAACAGCTCGTTTCCTCCGGAAGAGGCGAGTCCAGCCATCAGGAGCATCCGTTCGTGGCAATGGTAACACCGGGAACTGATCAGGAGCGCGGCGAGGTTTACGCAATGCACTTCGTATATTCCGGCAACTTTATCGGACAGGTGGAAAGATGCCAGTTTGATACCGTTCGTATGGTCATGGGTATCAACCAGGAGGAGTTCTGCTGGAATTTAAAAGCCGGCGATGAATTCCAGGCGCCGGAGGTTGTTATGGTCTACTCTGCCGAGGGACTTGGCAAAATGACGCGTTCCTACCATGCATTTTATCGCAGACATATGATCCGCAGCCCGTACAACCACAAAAAACGCCCGATTCTGATTAACAACTGGGAAGCAACTTACTTTGATTTTGATACCGATAAACTCCTTGATATCGCAAGAGAGGCAAAAAAAGACGGCATCGAGATGCTTGTTATGGATGACGGCTGGTTCGGAAAACGAAATAAAGACGATTCTTCCCTCGGTGACTGGGTTGTCAACGAAGAGAAGATCAAAGGCGGCCTGAAAAATCTGGTTGACAAAGTGAATGAAATCGGTCTTGAATTCGGTATCTGGTTCGAGCCGGAGATGATCTCCCCGGACTCTGATCTCTACAGAGAGCACCCGGAATGGGCGATTCAGATCCCGGGAAGAGAAGCGACTGAGATCCGCTGCCAGTACGTGCTGGATCTCTCCCGCCCGGAAGTGCAGGATTATGCGTATGAATGTGTGGCAAAAATCCTGCGCAGTGCAAACATCAAATACGTGAAATGGGATATGAACCGTCAGTTAAGCGACCTGGGAAGCACCTACCTGGACAAAGATTCCCAGCAGGAGCTGTTCCACCGCTACGTGCTCGGTATGTATGCGATGCAGGAGCGTCTGGTACAGGAGTTCCCGGATCTGCTTCTGGAGAACTGCTCCGGCGGCGGTGCACGTTTCGATCCTGGAATGCTTTACTACAGCCCGCAGATCTGGTGCTCCGACGACACCGATGCGATTGAGCGTCTGGAAATCCAGGAGGGAACAGCCCTCATTTACCCGCTCTGCTCAATGGGTGCACACGTCAGTGTATGCCCGAACCACACGGTTGGCCGTGTAACTCCGTTTACAACGAGAGGCCATGTGGCACTGGCCGGAACATTTGGCTATGAGCTCGATATCACAAAGCTGCCGGAGGAGGAGAGAAAACTGATTCCGGAGCAGACCGCGATGTATCACAAATATCATGAACTGATCCGCGATGGAGAGTATTATCGTATTCTTTCCTACCGTGAAAACCACAGATCCGACTGCTGGGCAGTAGCTTCTGAGGATAAAAACGAAGTGCTTGTAACTTACGTACAGGTGCTGGCACAGGTAAATATGCCGTCCCGCAAGGTTCGCCTGCGCGGCTTTGATCCGGCGAAAAAATATTGTCTGGAGGGAACCGATGAGGTTTACAGCGGCGAGATGCTGATGAATGCCGGTTTCCGGATGAAAGATTTCTGGGGTGATTTCGTCAGCAGACTGTATCACTTTGTTGCAGTAGACTAAGGAGCAACGGATATGGCAAAAGTAAGATTGGCAGATATTGCAAAGGTGGCGGGCGTCAGCGCCGTCACCGTGCATAACGCGATTACAGGACAGAAAGGGGTCAGCGATGAGATGCGCGCCCGGATTCTGGAAATTGCAAAGGAAATGGGATACCGCCAGCCGGGAAGCGGTCCAAAAAATGCACAGGGAAAGAGCCTGCGCTGCATCGGTGTGCTGATTCCGGAGCGGTATCTGGCAGAGTATACGACATTTTACTGGAAAATGTATCAGGAGATGGCACTGGCGGCGACGGAAAAGAGCTGTATGGTGACCGTGGAGATCCTGAAACAGGAGATGGAAGATGAGATGATCGTGCCGTGCATCGCCAAGGAGCAGACCGTCGATGCGCTGATCCTGATGGGAGACACGAGCCGCGATTACATCCACTATCTGAAGAAAAACGTGGATCTTCCGATCGTATTTCTGGATTTCTACGACAATGAGCTGGCAAAAGATGCCGTGATCGCAGATAACTTTCACGGAATGTATCTGATGACGGAATACCTGTATGAGCATGGCCTGACCAAGCTGGCTTTTGTCGGTTCGATTCATTTTTCCAGCAGTATCATGGATCGGTACTGCGGTTTTTCCAAGGCTGTTCTGGAACACCGCGATGTGACACCGGCGGAATGGATTCTGGAGGACCGTGATGAGCGGGGCCAGATCGAAATTCATCTCCCGGAACAGATGCCGGAAGCGTTCGTCTGCAACTGCGACCTGACCGCCGGCCTTCTGATGCTCGAGCTGGAAAAACGCGGCATCTCCGTGCCGGAGGACGTTTCCGTTGTCGGCTTCGACAATTACCTGTATCCGGGTTTCCCGGATCTCAAGATCACTTCGTATGAGATCAATACGAAGGCGATGGTAAAAGTAGCGCTCGAAAAAGCGCTGAAGCAGATCCGCGGCGCGGCATCCGGCAAAAATATGGAAATTGTCTCCGGACAGCTGGTGCCGAAAGAGAGCGTAAAGCTTTGATTTTTATAACTGAATTATAAATTAAGAAACGGGGCATTTTGAAATGCCCCGTTTTTGTACATATTACACAACAAAGTCACTTAAAAATTGACAGTATCTAACGGAACTTATTTTTTAAGTGATTTCCAGTTGAAAAATTAATCATCTATGTTAAAATTAAGCTAAAGGACTGGGCGTGAGGGTGATAAAACACGGCGGTTCGGAGAAAAAAGAATTAAAAAACAAGATTCTGTCCACTAACAGAAACTTAAAAAAACAAAGTACAACTCATAAACAAACAATATTTTTCATGGAGGTTTCAAAAAATGAGCGAAGTTAAAATTATTGGAGAGGCTGTCAAAAATATGCCATGGCAGGAAGGCCCGGCTGAGTTTTCCGGTGCACCGGTATGGAGATACAGCGAGAATCCGATCATCGGAAGAAATCCGGTGAAGGAAGTAGCAAGAATCTTCAACAGCGCCGTTATGCCGTACGGCGACGAGTTCATCGGAGTATTCCGTGGTGAGCAGACAAACGGAATCCCGTACATCTACCTTGGAAGAAGCAAAGATGCGATCCACTGGAATTTCGATGAGAACAAAATCCAGTTCGTTGACGAAGAAGGCAAACCGTTCATGCCGGTTTACGCATATGACCCGCGTCTTGTAAAAGTAGAAGATACCTACTACATCATCTGGTGCCAGGACTTCTACGGTGCAGCCATCGGAATGGCAAAAACAAAAGATTTTGAAACCTTCGTACGTATGGAGAATCCATTCCTTCCATTCAACAGAAATGCCGTTCTCTTCCCGAGAAAAATCAACGGCAACTTCGTGATGCTGTCCCGTCCAAGCGACAGCGGCCACACACCGTTCGGTGACATCTTCCTGTCCGAGAGCCCGGATATGCTGTACTGGGGCAAACACCGCCACGTCATGAGCAAGAGCCCGGAGTGGTGGGAGTCCTTAAAGATCGGCGGCGGCGCAGCTCCGATTGAGACCAACGAAGGATGGCTGCTGTTCTACCACGGCGTAAGCGGCACCTGCAATGGCTATGTATACAGCATCGGCGGCGCAATCCTCGACAAAGAGAATCCGTCCATCGTAAAATACCGCTGCCAGAACTTCCTTCTGACACCGGAAGAGTGGTATGAGGAGAGAGGCTTCGTTCCGAACGTAACCTTCCCGTGCGCAACCATTCACGATGCAGAGACCGGAAAGATCGCGATCTACTACGGCGCAGCCGATACGTATGTAGGACTGGCATTCACAACCGTAGATCTGATTGTAGATTATATCAAGAAAAACAGTGTCGTACGCGAGTCTGACACCGAAATCGGAAGAAGATAAGAAAGAAGGAAAAGAAAAGATGCAGTCTTTGGCAAAAGGAAGTAAAGCAGGAGCTTACTGGACGGATCGTTCCGTTCTGGGAGGGCTTAAGAGATGAGGAATACGGCGGATTTTACGGCTATCAGGACTTTGATCTGAACGTGCAGAAAACGTATGAGAAGGGCTGCATCTTAAACAGCAGAATTCTCTGGTTTTTCTCGAATGCGTATCTGACCTTAAAGGACGAGAAGCTGCGCGCCGATGCGGAGCATGCGTACCGCTTTATGAAACAGGCGTGTGTGGACCGCGAGTACGGTGGCGTGTTCTGGTCTGTCACCTACGACGGAAAGCCGCTCGATACGACAAAGCATACGTACAATCAGGCATTTGCAATTTATGCGCTGTCTACGTATTTTGATGCGACGGGCGACACCGAGGCGCTGGAGCTGGCAAAATCGCTGCAGCAGATCATCGAGACACACTGCACCGACGAGTACGGTTATCTCGAGGCATTTACCCGCGATTTCAAGCCGGAAAGCAATGAAAAGCTCTCGGAGAACGGCGTCATGGCAGAGAAGACCATGAATACGCTGCTGCATGTTTTCGAAGCATATACCGAGCTGTACCGCGTGACAAAGGATCCGTTTACCGGTGACCGTCTCCGCTTTATGATGGATCTCTTCGCGGATAAAGTATACAACAAAGAAAAAGGCCGTCAGGAAGTATTTTTCGACCGGACATGGAATACGCTGATTGATCTGTATTCTTATGGCCATGATATCGAGACTTCCTGGCTGATCGACCGGGGTACAGAAGTGCTCGGCGATCCGGCTTACCGGGAAAAACTGCTGCCGATCACCGGAGAGATTGCGGAAAATATCTACAACACGGCATACAAAAATCATTCGCTGATGAATGAGTGCGAGCGCGGTGTGGATGATACCACAAGAGTCTGGTGGGTACAGGCAGAAGCAGTCGTTGGATTTTTAAATGCATGGCAGAAAAAACCGGAGGAAACAAAGTATCTCGATGCGGCAAAAGACATCTGGGGCTACATCAAGGAATATGTGATCGACAAACGAGAGGGGTCTGAGTGGTTCTGGTGCGTGAATGCAGACGGAAGCCCGATCCATGAGCCGATTGTAGAACCGTGGAAATGCCCGTATCACAATGGACGTATGTGTATGGAAGTAATTGGGAGGTTAAAAGATGCTGAATAAACAGTATTATGTGGAAAAAGCCAAGGTAGACCGCCTTGTGGCAAGAAAGAACACAAAAGCAGATTTTTACAACGGTATTTATGACCGCTATGAGTATCCGGTGCTGACAAGAGAGTTCGCTCCGGTTCACTGGAGATATGATCTGGATGAGGAGACGAATCCGTACTTTATGGAGCGTCTCGGCATCAACGCTGTGATGAACTCCGGCGCGATTTATCTGAATGGAAAGTATTATCTCGTTGTCCGCGTGGAGGGTAATGACAGAAAATCTTTCTTTGCTGTTGCAGAGAGTGATACTGGTATCGACGGCTTCCATTTCTGGGATTACCCGGTTGTGCTGCCGGATACCTGCGCAGAGGAAACCAACGTTTATGACATGCGTCTGACCCAGCACGAGGACGGCTGGATTTACGGAGTGTTCTGCTCTGAGAGCAAGGACAAAAACGATCCGGATCTGTCCGCGGCTGTTGCTGAGGCTGGTATCGTAAGAACGAAAGACCTGAAGAACTGGGAGCGTCTGGACAACCTGAAAACCTTACGTTCTCCGCAGCAGAGAAACGTTGTTCTGCATCCGGAGTTCGTAGACGGAAAATATGCCTTCTACACCCGTCCGATGGATGGTTTCATTGAGACCGGAAGCGGCGGAGGAATCGGCTTCGGACTCTGCGATGATATCACACATGCTGTCATCGACGAGGAGAAGATCATCAGCAAACGTATTTATCATACCCTGACCGAGTCCAAAAACGGTGCCGGAGCAGTGCCGATCCGCGGTAAGAAATGCTGGATCAACATTGCACACGGTGTAAGAAATACAGCAGCAGGCCTTCGCTACGTTCTGTATGTCTTCGGTACCGATCTGAACGATCCGTCCAAAGTCATTGCAGAGCCGTCCGGTGTATTCCTGGTTCCGCTTGGAAAAGAGAGAGTCGGAGACGTTTCCAACGTTGTATTTACAAACGGCGCGATTGCGCGTGAGAACGGAGAGGTTTACATCTACTATGCATCCTGCGATACAAGAATGCATGTAGCAACCACCACAATCGACAAACTCGAGGACTATCTGTTCAACACACCGCAGGATCCGCACAGATCCCCGGACTGCGTAAAACAGAGATGCGAGCTGATCTCCAAAAACCTGGAGCTGCTGAAAAACGAGAAATAAAAGCGTCCGCTGCGGCGCATCGGGATCTGTAAAGGTCATGAAAACCTGGAAAGTGTTTCGAGAAGAACCGAAACGTCAACGGGTTTCGCGATATGGGCGTTCATGCCGGATTCCAGTGCTTTTCGGCGGTCCTCTTCAAACGCGTTTGCCGTCATGGCAACAATCGGGATTTCCCCGCGTTTTCCCGGGAGTGCACGGATCGCTTCTGCGGCCTGATAGCCGTTCATGTTCGGCATCTGAATATCCATCAGAATAACATTGTAATAATCTTCTGGTGCGTTCTGGACTGCTTTTAAGCAGAGGGCGCCGTCTTTTACGTGCTCGGCGTGAATGCCGTTTTCTTCCAGAACGGTGAGTACAATTTCTGCATTCAGGTCATTATCCTCGGCAAGCAGCACGCGTTTTTCGGAAAGCGTCTGCAGGGACTGCTCGAGAATCTCGTCTTTATGCTGGTGAGCCGCAAGCTGTTCTTCGGTCGGAAGTTCAAACGTGAGGCAGATCGTAGTTATTGTTCCGGCACCGAGTTCGCTTTCCACATCGATCGTTCCGCCCATCAGATTCACGAGGGATTTTACGATCGGAAGGCCGAGGCCGGTTCCGGTGATGTGGCTTTCGGTGGAGGAATGTTCTCTTGTAAATTCTTCAAAAATATGCGGCAGATACTCTTTGCTCATGCCGATGCCGTTGTCCTTCACGGTGATGCGGTAGGAGGCAAAGCCCTTCCTTGGTGCCGGTGTCTCTTCGATTTTTACGAAAATTTTTCCGCCCTCCGGCGTATACTTGATGGAGTTGCTGATGATATTCAGCAGAATCTCCCGTATTTTTGTCCGGTCGCAGAGGATGGCATCGTGTTCCACCGTGTTGTAACAGAGATAGGAAAGCTTTTTGCTTTTTAACGAAGGCTCAAACACTGCATTCAGGGAATTGATCAGCTCGCTGTAGCTGCCGAGCTCGATTTTCAGCGAGGCCTTACCGCTCTCAATGCGCGCCATCTCAAGCACGTAGTTGATCAGGGAGAGCAGAAAACTGCTGGAGGACTTGATTTTTGCAATGTAGTCGACCGCGCGGTCCTTCTCGTCGATGTGCTTTTCCAGCAGATCCGAGAAACCGATGATGGCATTCATCGGGGTTCGGATGTCGTGGCTCATGTTGAACAGAAAACGTGTTTTTGCTTCGTTGGCAGACTGCGCTTCCTGTACGGCTTTTTCCAGTTCTGCTGCGTGAATCTCGTCTTTATAGCGGCGCATCTGGAACTGCAGAAAACCAATAGAGGTAAGCAGGGAAAGGATGAGCCCGAGTGCAAAGGAAACAAAAACCTGCAGCGGACTGAGCCAGCCGTTTTTCGGTACAATTTCAAAATGCCAGGTGTCGTTTGGCACGGTGCAGAGAACTTCTATGGCATCGGAACGCCGGGAATTGCCGGAGTGTGCGATGGAAACGTGTTCGCCGGTGGCCGGAGAAATTTTCCAGAGTTCGTAGGTGTAGCCGGCTTCTTCCAGTGTATCCAGTTCAATTTCGTTCAGAAACGATTCCCAGTCGAGAACGAGAATCGAAAAGCCCCAGAAGGTCTGGTCACCGTTGGCATCGGTGGTATAAATCGGGTCAAAGAGCAGTGCTCCGATGTCGCCCTGCTGCAGCTCAAACGGTCCTGCAATCGTGTATTCGCCGCTCTCTTTGGCAAGGCGTGCCTCCTGTTTCCGGGCAGGATGCTCGAGCATGTTAAGTCCGAGTGCGGCTTCGTTTCCACTCATCGGATAAATCAGTGTGACAATGCCGTCCTTTGCAAGCTCATGTGCTTTGATGACATTCTGGTCGTCCTGCATCAGCGAGGAGAGGACGGAAAACTCTTCGTCATTGACGGTATAACCGGCTTCAATCATGTGTTTCATCAGATTGGATTCGGCAAGATAATGGTTTAACTGCGATTTCACGCGGCCGATGGTCGTCTGTGCGGTATAGTCAGCTTTCAGCTTTGCTTCCTTTAACTGATTCTGATATAGAAAAACGGCGCAGAGCTCGACAAGAAAAAATGTAATAAAAAACAGCAGAAGCGCCTGAAATCGAATCTGTTTTTGCGTTAATTTTGTTTTCATATCGGATGCTCATCTAAATTCGTAATATTTCCGGCTTTTTCAGGTGATTTTTTTGAGTAAAAACGAAGGCCGGAGTTAAAAATATTATATCGGATTTACCCTGGGATTTCAATAAAAGAAGCGTTAAGTTTGAAAGAGAACGGGATGAAATGAATGGGAAATGTAATGCATAGGAAGAAAATTGCCAGAATGGGCGGAGAATGGAATTGCCAGATAGTTGCTCATTATATCAAAATCATTTATAATAGGGACAGACGACACAGAATGAAGGATTGACAATACAATGGACTATGTGATTTTTGACCTGGAATGGAACCAGTGTCCCTATGGAAAAGGAAAAGAGAACCCGAAGCTGCCGTTTGAGATTATTGAGATCGGCGCGGTGAAGATGGATGGTGAGCGGAATGTGGTGGGAACGTTTCACCGGATTGTAAAACCGGTGGTCTACCAGCATCTCCATCACCGGACGCGCGAGGTCGTCGGACTGACAGAAGAGGATCTGCAGAACGGAATCCCATTTGCGCAGGCCGTGCAGGAATTTTTTGCATTCTCCGGCGGTGCGTGCATGTTCGGCACCTGGGGACCGGGAGACCTGACGGAGCTCCAGCGGAACATGAAATTTTATAACCTCCTGTCGCTGATCCGCGGGCCGATTCATTTTTACGATGTACAGAAACTGTTCGCGATCCAGTACGAAACGATGAAGAGCCGCCGGGCGCTCGAGTACGCCGCCGACTTCCTCCATCTCCCGAAGGACGAGCATTTTCATCAGGCGCTTTCGGATGCAAAATATACGGCCGACATTTTTGCACGCATCGATATGGATGTTGTGCTGGCGTACGACTCGATCGACGTATATCAGAACCCGAAATCGAAAAAAGAGGAGATCCACGCCGTCTATAATGGCTACACGAAATTCATCTCCCGCGAATTCGACACAAAAGAAGAAGCCATGCACGACCGCGAGGTCTGCAGCACGCACTGCTGCATCTGCGGGAAAACGGCAAGAAAACGCTTACGCTGGTTTTCGGCCGGCGGGAAAAACTACTACTGCGTAGCCTGGTGCCCGGAGCATGGATATTTGAAAGGCAAAGCCCGCATGAAACATTCGGACGAAGGAAAACTCTTCGTCGTGAAAACCATCCGCATCAGCAGCGAACAGGAGGCGGGGGAAATCCGGCAGAAGAAAGAGAACCTGCGGAAGAAGAGGAATCAGAAGAGGAAAGAAATGTAAGAAAGGCAGAGGAAATGGAAACGGGATAAAAGGTTTCATTTCTTCTGCCTTTTTAATTGGAAAACAGAGCGGGATCGGTTATAATAAAAATTGAAGAAACTATCGATAAAAGCAGGTTTGTCGGTAGTTTTCTGTTATAGAAAAGAAATGGGGGCAGAGCCGGAGATGATGCATGTGGAAGCGGTGGATCGGGAAGGGCTGCGAAGAAGAGTAAAAGATCCCTTCTATCAGAATACAACATCCATTCTTGCTATGGAGAATGATCAGGTTCTTGGGCGGATTGAGTATCATTTTTACGGATGTATGCAGGACGGTTACCGGATGGCGTATGTGGACTGGGTTTATGTGCTGCCGGAAGCCAGACATAAAGGCGTTGCGCAGGGGCTGTTTCAGGAGATGGGAAAAGACTGCAGGAAACATGGGATTAACCAATATTATCTGATTCGGGCGACAAATCCAAATGCAGATAAATTTTATCACAGCTTTGAAAACGCAGAGCTTGATGAGGAGCCGTTTTTACGGAAAGAACTGAAAGAATAAGAAAAGACAAAAGGACGAAAAACAATGGCAAAATTATATTTCCGCTACGGCGCGATGGGCAGTTCGAAATCTGCTAATATTTTGATGGTTCGCTATAATTATGAGGAGCGTGGACAGTATGCTGTTCTGCTGAAACCGCGGACGGACAACCGCGACGGAGAGCATGAGATCAAATCCCGCATCGGGCTGGAAGCACCGGCGGAGTATGTGGATGAGTTTTTAAAAGAAATTTCGGAGACATGGAGTGCGGACAGCGGGGAATACCGGTATCATGGAAAGAAAGTGGACGCGATCCTGATCGACGAAGCGCAGTTCCTTTCACCGGAGGAGGTTGATACACTTTCGGATATCGTAGATTTTTACGAGATCCCGGTACTCTGCTACGGCCTGCGTGCCGACTTCCGGACCCGTCTGTTTCCGGGATCCATGCGGCTGATGGAGATCGCCGACGTCATCGAGGAAGTTCCGACGGTCTGTTGGTGCGGAAAACGTGCACAGTGCAATACGAGATATGCAAACGGAAAAATCGTGCGGGAAGGTGCGCAGATTTTCCTTGGATCGAATGAGAGTTATGTGGCGCTCTGCAGGAAGCATTATAAGGAAGGAAAGCTGTGGAAGGAAGATGAGTGAGATCAGAATACAGGAAGTGCAGGAGAGAGCGCAGCTGATGGATAAACTCGTGGAACTTTTAACCGTAGGAACAAAATGGTTCTCAGACAAAGCCGATGCAGCCGACCTTGCAATTCTGGACAAACGCATCAACGAAAGAGCCGCCGAAGGATGGGAACTCGTCACATACGATTATATGGCGACCTCCATGCAGATCAAGGGGGCGTTTGTGATTACATTTCGGAAAGAGAAATAAGCCAAATCACTTTTCGAGCAGATGTATTATTTTACTCGGTTACAACCGAGTCAATGATAACCGAATAAAATATTCTGTCGAAGGAGATAAAAATGAAAAAGATATTTTTAATGCGGCATTCTATCCCGGAAAAAGGAGATATGCCGAATGAAAGGATTCCTTTATCGGAAAAGGGAAAAGCACTTGCTGTATCAAAAAGAAATATATTTTCAAATGTGGACAGATGCTTTTCTTCACCTTATCGGAGAGCAATGGAAACGGCTGAATTCATCGCAGATCACCCGGTCATTGTGAAGGAGCTGCATGAAAGAACGATCGGGGATGCCAGGGAGGATTTCTGGCTGAAACAGTATGAAGATCACGATTTTCGCAATCTGGGCGGGGAATCATTAAATCAGGTGAAGGTCCGAATGAAAGCAGCGATAGATTCCATTGTCTGCCAGATGGAAGAGGGTGAAACGGCACTCGTGGTTTCTCATGCGACGGCGATCTGTGCATATTTGCTTTCTTACTGTGAAATTGAAGTGAAAGATGCGGAAAACAAAGTAAGAAAAATATCTTTCCATGGAAAAGAAATCCTGAATGGCAGATTTCGGCCGGCAGATGGATTTGAAATCCTTTTTGAAAACGATATTTTTTCGGATATTCGTGTTATGGGGAGAGAAAAATGAAAACATTATATTTGATCGGCGGAACGATGGGCGTTGGCAAAACGACAGTAAGCCAGCAACTGAAAAAAGAGCTGACGAACAGCGTTTTTCTTGACGGAGACTGGTGCTGGGATGCCGATCCGTTTCAGGTGACGGATGAGACGAAAGCGATGGTGATGGACAACATCTGTTATCTGCTGAATAACTTTCTGCACTGCAGCGCTTATGAAAACGTTATTTTCTGCTGGGTGATGCATGAGCAGAGTATTGTTGATGAAATCGTCAGTAAGCTGGACACGGAAGAATGCAGAGTGATTAAAATTTCGCTGATCGTGGATGAAGCAAATTTGCGGAAGCGGTTATTATCCGACATCGCAAATAAGATTCGTACGGAAGAGATTATGGACAAAAGCATTGCACGAATTCAGATGTATCAGGTACTTGATACGGTAAAAATTGATACGAGTAATAAGAGTGTCTGTGAAATTACAGAGGAAATTGCAGCACTTTAAGATCAAAAAACAAGGAGCCAAACCAAAATGACCGAACGAATCATAGACAATGAACTCCGGCTGATCCCATATTACAGGAATGACGAGGCCTCTCTTCCGTGGTATCAGGATCTGGACGTGTGTAAGCAGGTGGACAACCGGGAGGAGCCGTATGATGTGGAGCTGTTGCATCGGATGTATGATTATCTTACCGCGCACGGTGACTGCTATTATATAGAATATAAGGGCGTGCTGGTGGGAGATGTTTCGCTGAGAGAGAATAGTGAAATCGCTGTCGTTGTCTGTAAAGAATACCAGAATCAGCATATTGGAAGACGGTGCGTTCTGGAGATGCTGAAGCTTGCAAGAGAAAAGGGAATGGAGCGGGTAAAAGCCAATATTTATTCTTTTAATGGACAAAGCCAGCGCATGTTCCAGTCGGTCGGATTTGAGAAAACGGCGGAGGAAAATGGTATGAGTCTAAGCTGTAAGTGATTGCAGAGAAAGAGAGAAGAAATGAACATAAAATACAATCAGCTGTGCATTAGAAATGCCGAAAAGAAAGATTGTGAACAATTAGCCGTCTGGTGGAACGATGGAACCGTCATGGCCCACGCCGGATTTCCAAACGGGCTTGGGACAAGCGCAGCGGAAATTGAAAAACAGATTGCCGACGACAGCGATGAAACAAGACGAAGACTCATCATAGAATACAACGATGTGCGAATCGGCGAAATGAGTTTCTATGTATTCGAAAATCATCGATATGAAATCGGAATCAAAATCTGCGAATCCGATTACCAGGAAAAAGGCATTGGAAGAGTTGTACTGAGCATGCTCATAGAAGAATTGTTCCGCATGGGAGCAAATGCCATTTTTCTCGATACCAACCTCAAAAACACAAGAGCACAGCACGTCTATGAAAAACTTGGATTCCGCAAAACGGCAGTTCATCACGATTCGTGGAAAAACCAGATAGGTGAGTTGGAATCATCCGTTGACTATGAATTGACAGCGGATGCATTTTGCAATCTGAAAGAAAGGCTGTGAAAGAAATGCAGGACAAGCAGAAAGAAAGCATGGCTAAAATCCAAGATTCTAATCTTTTATCAGAGGTGCCTGAAATGACAACAGACTGTCGTGATTTTATGCTGACAACAGAAAGGCTTATCATTCAGCCATATCGTGACAGTTTTTTAGAAGCATACTATACAGAATTTACAGATGAAATCACAAAATATCAATATCCAGACAGTTTTTCTGATATCAATGCGGCAGATGAAATCCTTTCTGGCTTTGTGAAAGCGATGGAACAGGGAGACATGCTGGAGCTGGTGATTCTTACACGGGACGGCGAATTTGTTGGAAGCATGGAAGTGTTCGATATAAAAGAAAAAACGCCGGAAGTTGGAATTTGGCTGAAAGAGTCCGCCCATGGAAAAGGATATGGCTATGAGGCTTTGCGGGGATTAATTGATGATTTAAATTCTACAGGGAAATATCAGTATTATATTTACGAAGTGGATATCAGGAATGCGCCAAGCACACATTTGGTTGAGAAATTTTGCTTTGAAAAGGTTGCGTGCGAAGAAATTACAACGAAGACGGGAAAGACACTCCATTCGCAGACATATCATATTTTTCGTTAGCAGGAAAGAATGAATTTTTCAATGCACTTACAAAGCCAGTAGCAGTATTGAAAATAGGAGAAGAATATTATATACTACTCATGAGTATACTACTCGTGAGTAGTATTTTTAACAAAAGATTTTCAGAGTAAGTGGGAGGAAGGATGCTTATGATTGGAAGACTGGAAGAATTAAAGCAGTTAGAAAAAATTTTACAACAGTTCCAAGTTTGAATTCTTAACGTTATACGGTCGGCGCAGAATTGGTAAGACGACGATATTAAGAGAATTTGCAGGCCGACATAGAGCAATGTTTTTTTCTGCACAGGAGAAGAATGATTCTCTGAATCTTCTTGATTTTTCCAAGGTGGCGCAAACTTTTTTTGAAGGCAGTTTTATCTCTTCGTTTCCAAATTGGGGAGCTGCATTTGAATATATTACAAGAAGAACTTCAGAAGAAAAACTTGTATTGATCATCGATGAATTTCCGTTTCTGGCAGAGCCAAATCCATCGATAAAAAGTATTTTACAGCATACGATTGATCATGTCTGGAAAGAAAAAAATATTTTTCTGATATTATGTGGTTCCAGTGTGAGTTTTATGCTGAATGATGTCATGGGGTATAAAAGCCCGTTGTATGGAAGGATAACGGGAAATATGGAAGTGAAGCCCTTCGATTATCTGGAAAGTGCAGAATTTTTTCCCAATTATAATAAAGTGGAAAAAGCAATTGCTTATGGAATTCTGGGAGGGGTTCCCAGATACCTGGAAGCTTTTTCTCCGGAACTCTCTCTGGAAGAAAATATAAAAACTAATTTACTTACAGAAGGATCATTTTTGAATGATGAACCGCAGACACTTTTGCGAATTGAGTTAAGAGAACCGTCGGTATATAATTCCATTTTGGAAGCAATTTCGAATGGATGCAATAAAATCCGTGAAATTTCTGATAGGATTCATGAAGATAAAAGCAAATGCAGTAAATATATACTTACTCTGCAGACATTAAGACTGATTGAAAAAAGCGTTCCCTGTACAGAGCCAGAGACAAGTAAAAAGGGAATTTATGAGATAACAGATCATTATTATAAATTCTGGTACCGCTATCTTTTTACAAATCAAAATTATTACTCTATGTTAGGATTGGATCTGTCCTGTGAAGAGATCATGGAAAGCATAAATGACTATATGGGACCTGTTTTTGAAAAAATATGTGAACAATACCTGATCAGGACAGCACGAAAGAAAAAGCTCCCGTTTATTCCATATAAAATGGGAAAATGGTGGGGAAATAATCCATTATTGAAAGCGCAGGATGATGTGGATATTCTTGCATTTGACAAAACAGGAAAGAAAGCTTTGTTCTGTGAATGTAAATTTCGAAATAAACCGATGCCAATGGAAGAGTATGATGATCTGGTTATGGCAGCGGAAATTTTTAAAAATGTAGAGGAAAAACATTTTATGTTTTTCAGTAAGTCAGGATTTACAGAACCCGTAAAAGAACGGGCGGAAAGAGAAAATGCGGTTCTGTTGACAGTGGAAGATTTGTATTTGTGATAGGAAGTTAAATATCTCTGTTTTACTGGAGCAAATCAGTAAAACAGAGATATTTTTATGCCGCAGGCGTATCAAATTTGATTCGAAAAATTTTTGGCATTGAGAACGAAGGGCGGAGACGGTATAATAAGTGGAGAATATGATTTAACAGAAAAGGTATAAAACATGAGATATCAGATCAGAAATGCCAGAGTCCAGTTTGGCGCGGATATGATTTTAAACAGTGTGAATTTCGAAATTCACGATACAGAAAAAATTGCAATTGTCGGTAGAAACGGCTGTGGAAAAACGACGCTGCTGCGGCTGATTGCCGGGGATATTGAGATGAGTAATCTGGACAGCGACGAGACCTGCGGGATTACAATGAGCGGAAAACAGAACATCGGTTTTCTGCGCCAGATTAATTTTACCGATGGAGATGTGCCGGTAAAAGAGGAGCTGGAGAAGGCTTTCTCAGAAGTCTTTGCGTGCGAGGCACGAAAAAAGGAAATCGAAAAGCTGCTCGCCGAGACGGAAGATCACAAAAAGCTGCTGGCGGAGTACGATTTTCTGGAGCGGAGAATCGAGAGTCTGCACGGGTACAGCTGGAAAAAAGATATGGAAACGATGTTCCAGAAATTTGGTTTTGCGCTCGAAGATCTGGAAAAACCGATCGGTGAATTTTCGGGCGGACAGCAGACAAAAATTGCCCTGATTCAGCTCCTCTTACAGCGCCCGGACATCCTGCTTCTGGACGAGCCGACCAACCACCTCGACATCGCTGCAGTGGAGTGGTTGGAAAATTATCTGAAAAGCTACGAAAATGCCGTTGTCATTGTATCACATGACCGCATGTTTCTGGACCGTGTGATTGATGTGACGTATGAAATCGAATACGGCGACATCAAACGGTATCCGGGAAATTATTCGGCGTTTGTGAAGTTAAAAGAAGAAGCGCAGATCAAACAGGAAAAAGACTATGAAGCGCAGCAGAAAGAAATTGAGCGTCTGACGGCATGGATCGAAAAATGGAAAAACACTCCGACGAAAGTTGCGGCGACCCGTTCCAAGCGAATGGCGATCGAGCATATGGTGAAAATCGAAAAACCGCGGCGGTTTGATACGAAAACCTTCCATGCCTTGTTTCGCCCGGCGCGGGAGAGCTATACGGATGTGCTCACGATGAAAAAACTGAAAATCGGATACGATACCGTCCTGAGCGAGGTTTCGGCCGTCATCAAAAAAGCAGAACGGATTGCGATCATCGGAGAAAACGGAAAAGGAAAATCGACGCTTCTGAAAACCGTTGTGGGCGAAATCAATCCACTGGGCGGAAGTTATCAATTTGGAAACCGCGTGGATTTTGCCTATTTCGATCAGCACAAAGCAGTCAACCAGAAATTCGACCCGGAGCAGACGGTGCTCGACTATTTCTGGAGTCTTTATCCGAACCTGCTTCGCAACGATGTCCGAAGTGCACTGGGAGCCTTTCTGTTTTCCGGTGAGGATGTCGAAAAGAAAATGGGGCAGCTCTCCGGCGGTGAAAAAGTGCGGCTGGAGCTCTGCCGGATTTTCTATACGAAACCGAATTTCCTGATCTTGGACGAGCCGACGAATCACATGGATCTGGCGGGAAAAGAAGCGCTGGAAAAAATGCTGACCAGCTACGAGGGAACCGTTTTGTTCGTATCGCACGACCGTTATTTCATCAACCAGGTGGCAACCGGCATTCTGGAGTTCGGCGAGAGCGACGTACAATTTTACGGAATGAATTATGCACAGTATCTCGAAGAAATCAAACGGCAGACACCGGGCAGAGAAACGGGAAATGCAGGAGGAATTGTACGGAAATCAGCCGACGTTCCGACACTGGATGATGTGTTTGACAAAAAGAAATATTATAACCCGGGAAAAATTCTGTCCCGCTTAAAACGGCAGCTCGAAAAATACGAGGAGCAGCTTGCGGAGAGTGAGAGCAGAATGTCAGAACTTCAACTGGAAATGATGGACCCGGAACTTTCCGCAAATTACGAACAGCTGATGGAGCTTCAGACGAAAATAGACGAAGAAAATCAGGCACAGGAATCCCTGTTGGAGCGCATGATGGAGACAGAACTGGAACTGGAAGAATACGAGGCAGAGGAGTAAAGCGAGGTGAGAACGATCGAAAAGATATCACAGTCCATTGCAGAATTAAATCAGGCGAAAGAACACTGTCTTTCTGCGCCACACTCTTATCCCGGCCCTGATACATAACGTCGTACCCCGGTACGCCTTCAAATCTGTTCCTTGCAATTCGCGCTCTGCAGCACTGTCTTTTTTGCATTATTTTCGGGTCTTGCTATAGTAAAATCTTCGGAAAAGAAAAATGTATTTTTTCAGTTAGTATCACTGTATGGATATGAAGCGTCTTTGAGCGTAAAGGAGATTGGAAAGAGCATCAATGAAGAGGGAATGTTCCATATTCCAGGCATTGAACGGTTCGTGGAAGACGATGCGGTCAGCTTTATCATCTATGTTGATGAAAAACCGGTCGGTGTAGTGGCTTATACCGAACAGGGCGAAAACAGCCGGATGTGTGCGAACTGGTTGAGCATTACTTCAAAAACAAAGATCTGAAAAAAGAAGAACTTGATCCGATTGCATGGCTGTATACGGTGGAAATCTAAAAAATATTTTAAGTACAGATAAAATATGAAAAGAGCAATAAAAAATATCCCTGTTTTACTGGATTTTATGTTCAGTGAAATGGGGATATTTTTATTGCTCTTACAATTCTCCAGCCAGTGCAACATCTTTCCAGTATCTTTCCAGCTTTACAAGCAGATGCAGTTCTTCTTCTGCGTCATAAAAGCTATCATCCGCGTTCGGATTTTTTGTGAGGCTGATTAGAATGTCCTGTCTGCAGAACTGGATTTTTTCAAGCAGATCACGGGCAGCGGAAGATGCTTTGCTGCCAGATGGCAGTTTGCCGGGAAGAAAGAGAGAAAGCTGGTACATGTGCCGTAAAAGATCACAGTTGGGGGCATCCAAAGCGGCAGTACAAAACAGAATAAAATCAAAAACAGGGACAGAAAAAGTACCGGAACCTGGAACGGGAGCGGATGGGTGAAAAGAAACAGAGGTACTTTCCAGAGTACTGTCTGATGTTACAGGAACTTCGAGAATATTCTGTACCATCCGAAAGATCCCCGTTTTTTCTTCCGGGAGCAGCCCGCCTTTGTCGGCTCGTTCCGTCTGACGTGCAGAGCTTAATAAAGCAAAGGCAGACAAAAGTGAGGATGCACTTAAATAATCCGTAGAAGAAGTGATCTCCGGTACCTGCATCCAGGAGAGTTTTTTGTTCTGGCTCCGCAGGTTAGATAAAAGCTCAGAAAGTGCCCGGGGAAGTCCGGCATACAGCGTTTTTAAAAGGGTATGATACCAGGTGTCGGCGACGGAAAGCAGATTTTCCGAAATTTTTTCATGAAAAGGAAAAATTGCCTGGAAGTATCGTTCTGGAAAAGCAAGAACATTACGGTTTTTTCCAAGATAATCACTGCAATCAAGATTATGATCGTTCAAAACAGCATCACAGAGAAAAGTGCCAAGGGCTTTAATCCGCTGTTTTATGATTTTTTTCTCGTTGGTACTTTCCGGAGGATCGGTCTTATAAGATTTAACTTGTCCCATCAAATAGTTAAACCAGTATTTGGAGGTGGTTTTCTCCTCTGGTAAACCGGCTTCTTTTGCAAACGCGGGAAGATAAGCCGGGGCCAGAAAACACCGGATCACAGCCGCATGACCGCAGTCTGCAAGACTGAAGAAAAAAGAATACCAGATATCATCTGCAAATGCAAAAGAATTTTTCAAAATAATGTCTCCTTTCTGCGTCAGGTATCGTTCGAATGCCTGAGGTCTGCAAGACTCATTGAGTGAGAAGTAACAGGGGAAATACCATGGTCATCAACAACGACCATCAGTGTTCCGTTTGGAGTCAGCGTCATTGTCAGCAGCATTTGCGTACCGGCAGGAACCGGATGTGAGAAGTGATGCTGAATGACCAGAGAAGTAGGATTTCCATCATCAAGCTCAAGATAAGAATTTGCGGCTCCGTTTTCCACCTCGAAAAAAGCGAAGCGGGCAGAAGTCTGATCTGCGGAATGTGTTGTGTAGGTTCCGCTGACCTGAAATGGAAGCGGCGCATTGGAGGGGATCTGCACTTTCAGCTTTTGCTGTCCGCTGCCAGGCAGCCGTACCCGCAGAGCATAGGCATAGGCAACCGGGGTGTCGGAAAGCTGCCGGTTTGCATACAATGCACAGCCGAGCGCAACAGCCTGTTCCGGAAAACGCTGCAGGATATGATCTTTGGCAAGATGCGGAAATTTTTGTTCTAACAGAGTGCGGACAAGCGGGATATAAGAGGAACCGCCGGTCAGAAGAATTTCAATTTGGGGATTGGTGGATTCTCCGGCGCGGTCAAGTACGCGGGCGGCACAGTCGACACACTGCTGCAGAGCAGGAAAAATTTTCCGTTCAAAATCTTTTCGGGTGATGATTACCTTTTGAATACCAGGGCGGCCGGAAACATCCGTACCTTCGATAAAAGCAGAACAGGATTCTGCGGAAGAAAGCTGTTCTTTAATCTGTCTTGCAGTGTGCAGAAGCTTTTGATGGTCTGCGGTTCCGGAAACGGAAAGGCGGTCCGGATCCAGATTTCCGGGATGGGCATGCAGTGCATCCAGAATTAGTTCGGCCATCGCAGAATCAAAAAAATCACCGGCAAGGGTAAGGCCGTCCGGGCAGAGAGCCTTATATTCGTAAGGATGTTTATCTGTCCTGTGCAGATTAGGAACAAGAAGAACGGTATCAAACGTTCCGGCGCCAAGATCAAAAACAAGCACTTTTTCCAAAGTCTTTCGTGCATAGTGAGAATAAGTAAGGGCGGCTGCGATCGGTTCCGGAAGAAGAACAATTTCTTTGCCGTCGGAGGCGCGTTCCAGAATCTGCAGGAGTGTCTGACGTTTGGCAGCACCGAAGCGGACCGGGACACCGACTACCAGTTTGTGATAGGCAGGTTTGGAGAACAGGGATTTTTCCAGTGCCTGATGGCTGACAGACAAAATCCGGCGGATTTCTTTTTCTGCGATATCTGCGGTAGAAAACTGCTTTCCATGTAGAGTGACAAAAGGTTCGTCGAGTTTCATTTTGATGGAAGAACAGATCCCGGCCGGATCGTCAGAAAGTCCGTTGTAATCGGCAACCTCTTCGCAGAGATATTCCCGGTTACTGCGTGCAGAGTACCAGAAAAGGCTTGGGACTCCGCTGCGTGTGGATGGCGTTTCATAAGGGGCGGCAAGAGGAAAAGGTTCTTCTGTTGATTTGCAGGCCATCATAGAACGATAGGTACCAAAGTCAAGACCGTATCCGTAAAATAAGGAGAATAAATCGTCAAACAGCGATGCTTCTGGATGAGAACTTGAATCAGTTTTCCAGGTCATCCTTGCGTTCCTCCTTTCCGGAATCATCCGTTATAACAACTGCCTTCCGCAGAACAACATCGTGGAATTTCCATCCGCGATTGCAGGGATCACAGGAAACGATGCGGTCAGAAGGAGAGGAAAATACCTGTTTCAGATGCAGTGCAGGATCGTAGAGGTCTCCGGGATTTGGAATAATCGGCTCGGCACCGAGCAGCAGCAGTGCCTCCTCCAGAAGATCCGCATAACAGGGATTCAGTTCTCCGGAAGATCGGGTAATCATATTCCAGAGATCAAACAGTTTTTCTAAACCGGGCTGCAGATCAGCCTGACGGAGTGTTTCCCCAAGCGATGCTGTGGTGTCCCGAAGCGCCAGAATGGAATGCTGAAGTCCTGCCTGTTGCTGCAGAATCTGCCGCATCTGCTGTTCCAGTTCCTCAAATCCGGCAGGGGAAGTAGTGGAATGGTTCATCATGATATATTTCCTCCTGAGAATACAGAATAAACGCAGTGTTTAAACTCTCTTTTTCTGTAGTGTAACAGGAAAAAAGGGAAGCGTCAATTTGAAAAAAACGAAATTTCCTCGGAAAAAAGGAAAAAAACGGGAAAAATGAAAAAATACAATCAAACAGACGGAAAAACGGAAAAAGACAGGAAAAAACAATGGAAAAACGGAGAGCGGAAATTGATAAAAGGGTTGCACTATGATATCGTAAGGTCACCGAAAGGGGGTGAGCAAAATGATTCCAAAGGATGAAAAGGAAGCATTAGAATTTCTGAGGAAGGAAGTTGGAAATGATTATGTTCCATGGCACCTTGAACGGACGTTTCGTCTGATGAATCAAAAAGAAATAGAATGCATACGTAGACTTATCAGGAAATTCACAGAAATGATTCCAGCTGACTTTTCACCGAAACAGAAAGCGGCGCTTCTGTTTGAAATCCTGGTAAAAAGAGGTACATATGTTGACGAAGAGAATGAGAATCGTTTTGTATATGTCTCTGCATTAATTACTGGAAACTCAGTCTGCATGGGCTTTTCAGAACTGTATTGTATTCTCTGTTACAGTCTTGGAATCGAATGCAGCATTGTTATTGGATTTGCCTGGAACAAGGGGCTTACCGAGGATGCTGGACTTCATGCATGGAATATTGTCACACTTCCGGAATCTGAAAAAAATGGGAACGTAACGTTAAAACAGTACCATGTGGATGTGACGTGGAGCTTAGGACTATCCTGCAGTATGAAAAGCAGCTATTTTCTGAAGAGCGATCAGTTTATGGAAGAGCATTCTCACTTATGGAGTGAAGAGGACTACAAATGCCCGGAAGACAACAGAGAAACTATCAAATTTGAGAAAGATAAGGTGAAAAGAATATGTCATATTTTGAAAGAGGAGACTGCCTCACTGTTGGCGGAGACCGCATTGTAATCGACGAGTTTCTGTCATCTGGGATGCAGGCCGACGTTTATCGCGTGATTGACGTCGATCGCGGAAAGCACGGAAAGCATATGGTTATTAAACATCTGTACGGTGACTACTGCAATAATAAGAAATTATTTTTCAACAAAGTAAAAATTCTCAGTACACATCCAGCTCCTCATGCGCGTCTGATCTGGCCGCAGGGGGTAAGTGCTTTCGATGAGAAAACAGACAGTTTTGTCTATTTAATGGAAGAAGTTCCAGAAGAGTATGAGCCAATCGCTTTGATTATGAAACATCAGAACCGATTGACAGCAGAGCAGAAGATTCAGGTCTGCATCCAGATGGCAGAGGTGTTTTCCAGTCTTGGAAGCAATGGCTTTATCTATTCAGATATCTCTGGTACAAATATTCGTTATGGCATTGATTCCAATGGAAGAACAGATGTTCGAGTTATTGACTGCGACAACGTCTCATTACGAGGAGAATCTCTAGGTGTTGCCGGGTCGGGGTTGTTTCGCGCTCCTGAGGTGATGCTTGGTTGTTCAGCCCCTACAGAATTTAGCGATGCCTATGCCCTTACCGTGGCTGTTTTCCGGATCCTCACTGGCAGTCATCCTCTTGATGGTATCTATACACACAGACAGCCACTCACTCCGGAACTTGTACAGGAATACTTCGGAAAAACGCCGGAATACATTTTTTCTGAGGGAACGAAAAATGGTCCAACGGAAGAATATTACAGAGAACGTTTTGAACATCTTCCACCGCAGCTCCAGTTGTATTTTAACGTGATGTTTTCAAAGGAATCTCTGCATCATCCAGAAAAACGCCCTACCGCACAGATGCTGCTCACAATTCTGCAGCGATTCTGTTGATTGTTGATATGAAAATTAAGAAAAAGAAAACCTGAGGAGGTAAATCATATGTATAGAAAAGAAAAAATGTATATCAAAGTAAAAGAGGAAAATGGGATCCGAACCTGCGTCCTGATTCTGTTTTTGGACAAATCCGGCAGTATGAGCCCGAGAGAAGATGACATTTATGATGCATTTAAAGAGCTCATGAAAAAGTTGGCTGATCAGAATGAGACTTCTTTGGACGTGCAGATTAAGATTATTCTGGTGACTTTTGACAATGATGTACATGTGTTAAATGATACCCCTCTTCCGCCGGAACAGATTCTTGAGCTCTTTGCACGTAGCGACTACAAATGCGGCGGCGGAACGAGCCTGGCAAGAGTATTCACGAAACTGGACAATATTTTTAGCCGTAAAGATAACGGACTTCTGGCAAACCTGAAACCTGGTGATCATTACCCAATGGTAGTTTATGTGAGTGATTACATTAGTACAGACGAAAAGAAAGTTTATGATGACGCTAAAACTGCGCTCCTGTCCAACCGTTTCTACAAGAAAACAAGAAGACTTTGTCTGTATATTGGAAACGAAAGCCATCGTTCAGATGCAGCAGAACTTGTGGGCGGTGAGGACAACGTAGTTGTTTTTGACCCTGAACTGGTAGGAACACTTTTAAGTCCTGTGTTGATCGGCTCTACCTTGCTCAGCACAGATATGACTCACACAAACACAAATAATGAAACAAACACGCCGGCCGAACTGGCAGAGCAGGAGAAAAAACGTGCGCTTGAGGGTTCTGCCAGTGCCCAGGCTCAGAAGGACCAGCAGCTTCATGATGAATTGAAGAAACTGCTTGGGTTTTAAAAGGAAGACAAATGAAAAGAAAGCTTCAGCTTCTGCAGTGAGGAATGAGCAGAAGCCGGAGTGCACAGCAGAACAGGAAAGGATGTGTGATTTATTATGGTGATTCTGAGTGTCAGTAAAAGAGGACGTGTTCACGAAAAATTAAAAAAACCATGTCAGGATCGCTCTCTGGTAAAAAAAATTGGTGAGAACACATGGATTCTGACTTTAGCAGATGGTCACGGAGGTTTTCCATATGTACGTTCTGGTTTTGGAGCCCAAATTGCATGCAGAACAGCACAGAAAATTATGGCAGATGAAACAATTCCGGTGGAAGAATATCCGAAAAAGATCAAAGCAGCTTTTGATGCCTACACAGAGAAGCATCTCCATCTCCATCCCCTCACAGATGAGGAAAAGAAAAAACTTGGTTCCAGACCTGAAACGTATGCCTATGGTACGACATTACTGGCAGTAAAGATTTCACCAAAAGGTACATATCGTGTTCAGCTTGGTGACGGAAAACTGTCGGTGCTTGATACATTTGGAGCTCCGTTTAATGAATTGCCTGCGGATCCAAACTGTTATGGAAATATCACATCATCGCTGGTACAGCCTGATGCAGCGGAGCGATTCCGCATCAGCTATCAGGAGGATTCCGCATCCGCTGTAGTTCTTAACAGCGATGGATACGAGCCGGAAGGAGGATTTCCATGGAAACTGTTAGGGAACGCTGTAGAAAACTGGAAAACATATCAGGAAAGTGATCTGAGAGAGGAAATGGTTTCGGAAGATCACCGCGGCGATGATCAGACAATTATCATCTTTCTGAATGAAATCACTTTTACGGAAACGTATATAAAAGCGGTAAAAGAGCAGGCCGCTGAAGAAGCATTGAGAGTTCATAAGTTCCACAAGCAGGAAAAACTTCTTGAGGAAAAACGTGAATTAGAGGCTTTCCTGACGGCAGGAATCAGAAAATACAGGGAAATGGAAAATAATGCAGAAGCAGCAGTATTTCGTGAAAAAAGTCTCAAACCGAGATATCAGGCTTACAATGCCGTCTGCGTAAAGCTGGAATGTCTTCTTAACGAAATGGCAGAATAAATCTGTGTTGTACAGAATGCAGAAGGGGGTGGAAAGATGCCGTTTTTATATGATGAAGTAGAGATTGATGAGTGGACAGAAACCATGCTGCTGACAGAGAGATTCACACCGCCGCGCAATGGGCGGATGCTTCGATTCAGACTGTCTGATGGCAGCCGCAAAAAACTGCTCTATACTTGCATAGACGGTAGATATGCAGGGCCATTTTCCGCGGAGAATGGCGCAGTGACTGTTCAAAATGGGATTGGAATTCTGGAAGCGCTCCGAGCAGGCTGTCACGCTGCACAGGTGATGGCAGTTGATGTAGAAGAATTTCTTCTTGATCCACTGGAGATTCCGGTGAGTCCTGTTATTGTTACACTCTCAGATGGAGAGCAGGCTGCTGTCCGTATTTATGGTGAAGCAGAGATTTCCATTCGTGTGCGTGACAGTGACCTTTTGATGGAAGAAGTAAAACGTGGAAAAGGTACAGCGCCGGAAAAACGTGCCGAGAGGATTATAAAGAAGTGTCTGAAACGGGAGATCTCTCGTAAGATGCCGCAGATTATTACAACCGGTCATGTACTGGAAGGCACTGCCGAACTGGATGAGGAAGCTGATTCCATTGGTCAGACAGCGGCCAGCCATGCAGAGCAGATGCTTCCCTGGCTTGAAGTAGTATCCTGCGAAGTGACCTTGGAGGTACTGGATCTGGATGAGAGCATACTGGAAAAAGAAACTACAGATGGAGGCAGAAAGAAGCGGAATCAGCAGAACAAAGGGCTATGCAGATGCGCCTTGTGGAAAAAGCAGGCGATGCCTTGATTGCTGCCTATGGTCAATCAGCCATCCCGCCGGAGATGCTTCAGATTGTGGCAGTCTACGCACAGAATCAGCCCATGGTCAGTGCGGATGAACTGACAGCGCTCTGCGGCAAGCTGAAAGCACTGTCAGAAAAATATACGCCGGAACTTTTACTGAAAAATGTGAAGGCTCTTACAGGAGGAGTTACCAGATGAAGGCCTACATAGAACTTACAAGCGTTCCGATTGCAAGAGAAAACACACCGCTTCTGGCTCCGGCCGCAGAGCTGGCAGAGCGGCTTGCACAGGGAGGAGAGGCAGTGGAATTACGCCTCCAGAAAGAAGCAGATGCGATTCACTGCTACATGGGTGTCTCTTCCCTTAGTTGTGCAAAAACTCTCGTTTTGCTGTTGAAGCAGCTACGCTGCGGCTTTCACTCAGCGGAGCCGCTTTCGGAAATGAGCACCGAAACACTGCTGTTGCGCGGTGCGTCAGAAACATATCACATCATTCCGGGACAGAATCGGGGAAGTACGCTTTTGATGCGGGAAATTGTTCCAGACGCAGGACGCAGCAAAAGCTTGTATTATACGCTTGGCCAGATGCCTGAGGGATACGGATATTCGGTGCTGATTCGAAAGTCTCCGCAGCTGGACATGCGCACATCTACCCTGCTGAAAAATATGGCAGAACAGAATCAGAATGCCGACATGCAGCTTTATGAGAAGCTGTTTCATGCAGATACGCGGTATCAGTGTGTCATGGCGGTTTTTGGACAGAATCCGGAAGAGCGAAAGCAGCTCGAGACGGAGCTGATGCATGCGTTTGCTGGGATGAAGACATATAACATTCCGAAGACTAAGATTTGTGTAGATACCGAAACGGTATGGAAAGCAGCAGAACAGACTGCCCAGCAGGTTATGCCAAGAAGCAGCACGGCAGCTTTTCTGTTTCTGGCGGAGGAGATTCAGACATTAACCTGTCTGGAAGGAGTGTCACAGAAAAATGGAATTCGGCGAAATCATGACACACTGTTTTCAGAGCAGGAAAATAAGAGTATCTGGTCTAAAGATACCTCTCTGCTGCTGGGGAAAAATGAGATGGGAGAGGAGCAGAGAATCCCATTCCGAGAATTAAAAAAGCACATGTTTGTTGCAGGAGCTCCCGGTTCCGGCAAAGGAAATTTCATTTTTTCGATCGCCAATCAGCTTCACCGGCAGAAGATTCCGGTGCTGCTGCTGGAATCGGCAAAGGAAGAGCAGCATTACCTCAGAAAGACGATGCAGAATTTACGGGTCTGGAGGCCGCAGAGCGGTAACTTTGTCCTGAATCCGTTTGCCCTCCCGCCCAATGTTACACTGGAACAATACCGTGCCTCTCTGAAAGAGATCCTGCAGACCTGCGTTAAGGGAGACGGCCCGCTGGAAGAACTGTATCAGACGACGCTGACCAGATGTTTTGCAAAGTATGGATATACGCAGGCCAGTATGATGTACAGTCCGGGCACGATCCCATTTGGTCTTCATGAGTTTATGCTCGAGTTCAACCGTCTTCTGGATCAGAACGGATACAGCGGAAAAACGATGGCCGATATAAAATCAGCAGGCCGTACACGCATGCACGCACTTCTTGATGCAAACCCGGATGTTTATGATACAGCAGTGCAGCCGATCCCCATCACAGAATTGCTGAATGGAGAAAATCTTCTGCAGCTGAATTGTCTTACAACGATCGAGGCGAAGCAGATGTTTGCGACTATGATTCTCATTTCACTGGCAGCATACCTTCGGATCAATGCAAAACACAGCAGCAGACTTCAGTTGGTGATCATTTTAGATGAGGCCCACAATCTTCTTCGGGGAGCAGAAAAAAGTGACGGCGAAGGGGTGTATTCTTTTGCAGAAAACTTTCAGAATCTTCTCCTTGAAATGCGCTCGATTGGGGTTGGATTTATCATTGCTGATCAGACGGCAGACAACGTTCCGACGACAATACCGGATATCTGTGGGACAAAAGTTTTCCTTGGACCTTCCAGATTTTCCGGAATCGAGCGTTATGCGGCACTTTTCCGGGCAGATGAAACGACATTGGAACATCTGTATCTTCTGGGACCGGGAGAAGGTGTTTATACTACATATGGATTGTCAGTCGGAGCGTATTTTTCTATGCCCAATATTATAGACCGTTATCAGATGAAAGAGAGATATCCTGCAGAGAATTCTTTTGTGGAAAGGAATGCCCGTACACTTTTTGAAACCTATCTGGAATGCCGGACCTGTGCTTCCCGCGGACATTGTACCCTGGAACAGAAACAGCAGGCCCGTCAGACTGCGATCAGTGTGGATGCGGAGTGCCGCGGTCTGTTCTGGAATGCAGTCCGTGCGTCAGAACGTGCAGCGGCAGAAGAGAAAACGGGGGACGAAAAAAGTCAGAGAGAGAGCAGGATGGCAAAGGAACAGCTGCGGAAAGTTCTGGATTATATGGCTGTGAAAATTGCAAAAGCCGACAATACCGACTGCTGTATCACGCAGCTGATCCGGCAGCTGAATCGGGAGTCAGCATCGTCGCATCTGGTGCGGGAAATTTATGTAGAGGCACTGCGGAAACTGGCAGAAAGCAAAAAGAAAACAGGAGGATCAAAAGCATGAGTGCAGATATGAGTGATATGGAATATGACGCGGATGATATGACCGAGGATACCCAGGATGACAGTTTCGATCTGGATGAGGATATTTGGGATGACAATGCTGATTTGGCAGAGGATGATCGCATGGATTTGAGTGCAAACGATTCGGAGTGGGATCTGGAAGAACCGGATCTGGAGGAATTGCGGGATCCCACAATCGGAGAAGCAGACCTTGCCGTGGTACGGGAAATGGAGGAAAGCGGAGAGTTCGACGAGGTACTTCCCAGTGATCTTGGCAGTGTCAGGACAGGCGGAAGCAACAGCCGGACGGCAGAGATTCATATCGATATGCCGTTAAATTCATCAGCCAGTTATTCCGCAGAGGAGTTTCTGGAGCAGACACAGATGCAGGAAGATGGACTCAACATGCTTACAGTAGAAGAGCTCTTAAAAAATCATGAAACTTATTTGGAAAATGGAAGAGATCCGGCAGGAAGCCGTGCGCAGGCAGACTTTCGCGATAGACTGGAAACTGCCCTGGTTGAGGATAAAATGGAGGAGGGATACAGCCTGGAAGAAGCGGAACTTGCAACAGAAGAAGAACTGCGGGGCGGTGCGGCGCTGCATAACCCCGATCAGATTGCAGGCGGCAACTCACAGGAGATCCATGCATTCGCGGCTGGTTCAGCCAACTGCGCTCTTGGCTCTATCTGGAGGCATGGCCGAGCGGATGAATTATATCGTCAGGTAAATGAGTTGGCAGAAGAGATGACCGAGGAGGAAAAGCAGAGGACATATCTGGATGTGCGGCTGGATGTTTTGTGATAATAAGACCAATGGAAAAGACCGTTTGGAGCACAAGGCATCGGGACATTAATTGAGTAAAATTAAAAGTAAAAAAGATGCAAATCCGGTTGACAACCCCAGCGACATTTGATAGTATTTATCAAGTAATGTAATATTCCATGAGGGAGTAGTTAGCACGAATGTGTGATTTGTCAACATTCTGATTATAAGAAAAGAGTATAATCTGGCAAATCTTAAATAATGAGACTCATGTATATCAGTGAACAGCATGAAAAAGGCTGGCTGTTTATTGATATACATGAGTCTTTTTTTTCGCGGGTAACGAGTAAAATCCGCTTCTGCTAACGATACTATTGTGGAAAACAAAGGAGGAAAACATGGAAAATTTCATCAACAACGCCCCGTTTGTTCTTGTGCTTGTCTGTCTCGTTATCGGTTTTGTCCTGCTGATCAAAGGTGCGGACTTTTTCGTAGAAGGAAGCTCAAGCGCGGCAAAGAGACTGCATGTTCCGTCGATCATCATCGGACTGACCATTGTTGCCATGGGAACATCGCTTCCGGAGACCGCGGTCAGTGTATCGGCTTCGCTTACCGGCAACAACGAGCTTGCCGTCAGCAATGTCATCGGTTCCAATATCTTTAACCTGATGGTTGTCATCGGTGTCTGTGCCGTACTGACTACCGTAGAAGTTGCAAAGGAAACCATCAAAAGAGACATCCCGCTGTCCCTGATCTGCGCCGGACTTCTGATGCTTTTGGGAATCATCGGAATTGGAGACAAATCAGGGATGATGCTTGGTCACCTGGACGGTGTGATCTTAATTGGTTTTTTCGCAGGCTATATTGTCTACATGGTTCAGATTGCGTTAAAGGCAAACCGCGAAGGAAAAAAAGTCGAAATTGAAGGTGGTTCCGACGAGGACATCAAGCTGCTTTCCGTTCCGAAGAGTATCGTGTTCATCGTCGGCGGAGCAGTCGCCATTGCAGTCGGCGGAGATGTGACCGTAGATGCCGCAGCGAGAATCGCGGGCGATCTCGGAATGAGCCAGACTCTGATCGGACTGACCATTGTTTCCATCGGAACTTCCCTTCCGGAACTCGTAACTTCTATCGTTGCTGCGAGAAAGAATGAAGTTGATATGGCACTTGGCAACGCGATCGGTTCTAATATCTTCAACATTCTTATGGTACTTGGCATTGCATCCGCAATCAGCCCGATGGCCATCATTACGGAAAATATAATTGATTTGTGTGTATTGATCGTATTCACGGTATGTGTATGGATTTTTGCAGGAACCAAAAAGAAAATCGGAAGAGTCGAAGGTTTCTGTATGGTCGCATTTTATGCCGCATATGCCATTTATATCATTATAAGATAAGGGGAATGGAAAATGGTGTTATTTCTAAAGGTGTTTCTTACCGAGTTCATCGCAGAGATGGGCGATAAGACGCAGCTCATGCTGATTGCGCTTACTTCGAAGTACAAGCTGAAAGACATTATCCTGGGAACCGCAGCCGCGATTCTGGTACTGAATGGAATGGCGGTTCTCGCAGGCGGCCTCGTCAGCGAATTCATTCCGGACTGGCTGATTAAGACGATTGCAGCACTCGCATTTCTTTACTTCGCAGCATCCACCATTTCCGGTGATGATGACGAGGAAGAGGAAGAAGGCGGCAAATCCAAAATTCGGTTCGCACCGCTCGCCGTTTTCTGTACGTTCTTCGTAGCAGAGCTCGGAGACAAAACACAGCTTACCGCAATCACCTTTGGTGCAAATGAAGGTATGGGATCCGCATTCGTTGTATGGATCGGATGTTCTCTCGGACTGTTCGCAGCGGATATTCTCGGAATGCTGGTCGGCTATCTCTTAAAGAGCAAGACACCGGATGGGCTGCTGAATACACTGGCGTTTGTCATCTTTTCAATTTTCGGTGTATACACACTTTACCAGGGACTGAAACTGATCAGCGCAAGCGTCTGTCCACTGCCGGTATGGCCGGTACTGATCGCTGCAACGGCTGTTTTTGTTGTTGTATGTGTCTGTCTTTTTGTGAAAAGAGAGAAGAAAAAAGCAAAATAAAAACGGCGCACCGCATACTCATGATTTGGATGAGAAATGCGGCGCGTATTTTTTATGCGGCAAAATGAAAGTTTATCATTGAAAACTGCGCGTCGCATTCTCGTTACTTTAGCCTGCAAATAAAAAGTCAATACTAAAATTGAAGAAAGTTAAAAAACTTTACAGGTTAAAAATTAGGCATTAAAATAAGGCCACCACAACCAGTGCTGGTCTGAAAGTAAAAGTTTTGAATTAGCTTGGATCAGGAAGAACAGAAAGATATTCTTTCACTCGTCCATAGTATATTCTGAGAAATTTATTAGCACCTGCAGTCATATAAACATAGTAAGGCTTACCCTGGGTGCGTTTTCTGTCCATGAATTGATATACAGGATCATCCTGAGGCATGGTTTTGATAAGAACATCCATTACTTGAAAAAGAGTCTTTCTTAAATTTGAAGATCCACGTTTGGATGTTGGGACGCTTTTTTGGGCATAGGAACCAGATTCGTTTACCCCAGGATCAACTCCGGCGAATGCAGTAAGGGCTCCTTTATGCGTGAATCTGGTTACATCACCGATCTCAGCCATAAGCTGTGGACCGAGAGATGGACCAATCCCTTTAAACTGCATGACAATTGAGTATTCAGGAAGCTTTGAGGCAGTCTCGTTCATGAGAGTGCGTATTGTTTCGACAGTAACGGAAGTACTGTTGAGCTGATCGACAGCTTGTCTGATGATATGTTTGGTTATTTCATTCTTAGGAAATACTGGAACAAGTTCCTTTGTTTTGGTGTAAATTTCTTCCGCTTTTGATTTATTGAAGGCATATTTTTTGCGCTTGCACCAGTTCTGATAATGTTCAACAAAAGCGTTTAGAGACATTTTACGAATGCAATCTACATGCCAGTATGTAGAGACAAAATCAACCCATTTCTGGGAACCATCACTGCGGGTGGGACTATTGAAATAAGTATTTGCATTTGGATAGGTCTGGTCAATGAGGCCAATAAGATTATTTTTCATAGCCGTTTTTTGTTTCACATAGAAATGGAACTGACGATTCATGACCTTTAGCTGAGCGCGTAATTCATCTGTAATACTATACGGTTCAAGACTTTGCCATTTGTCAAGAGCGTAGCGGGCAATCTTGACAGAATCAGCTTTGTCGGACTTGATTTTGCGAAGAGAATCGTTATTAAAATCTTTGACCAACTTGGGATTAACAGCACTGACAAAGAGATCTGCTGCTGAAAGCTGGTGAGCAAGTGCTTCGTAGTAGCGGCCGGTATGTTCCATTACAACCCGGGATTCACCTTCGATAGAATGAATAAGTTTAATAAGTGAATGGATATCACTGGATGTGTGCTTAATCTCAAAAGGAGAGGATACAATCTCCCCAAATGGTCTCAGAATTGTAACCATACTTTTACCTTTTGAAACATCGATACCTACTGCGTTCATAAATTTATCACTCCTTAAAAAATATTACAATGGATAAATACCAGTTTTACTCATTACCTGTTCAAACTACTGTGTGTGACACGAATGCACCTAATGTGATTCAACCTGCATAAAACGAACACTGTGAATGAGGAGCCGGTTATCAGTCTAAAGTACGGACGCGAGGTCCAAGTGATGAAGTCGATATACCATTGCATCCTACATTCTAACAGTTTAAGTAATGAGATGGATAAATCCTTACTGGAAGTAAGGGGATTACCCATAAATATATTGTAGTAGTGATGAGTTAGACGCGCAATTTTTTTAATATAAAACAGAACAAATGTTTGATATATTATTATGGATATGGTAAAATACTTTTATGGAGAAAGATATGTTTACAATTAATAAAAATGGTTTTTCCTATCCGGCGTCAAGGAAAGAGTTGTGGGGAGAACATTTGTGAAATCCGTCTTATTGTGCTGTAACGGTTAGTGACCGAAGCCGTGAACAGATACTTGCTTACATAGAAGGTCAGAAGGAAAAATCCCGTTAAAACCCGGAGGAGAAAGCGAATGAAAATCATATCCAGTTATGGTGTTGAATTACGAAAACAGAATATTCCGATCCGCCAGACACTGGAGATTTACCGTTCTGCTGTCCGCTATCTGGTCGAAGTGTATGAATCTGTATGGGAAGAACTGGCCCAAATTGAGGACAGTAAGAAACGTTTCAATGCAGCGGAACATCTGGTGCATACAACGAAACGGAATCCGGCCCGGTTTGATTTTGATTTCTGCTTTCCCAAGATGCCATCCTATTTCAGACGGGCGGCAGTCCAGCATGCGCTTGGGAGTGTATCTTCTTATCGGACGCGTCTGGAACAGTGGAAAGCAGAGGG
>ENA-OQDT01000093-OQDT01000093.1-human-gut-metagenome-genome-assembly--contig:-NODE-93-length-49920-cov-6.491917_pt1 | contig 49920 bp, 47 predicted proteins | sample MGYA00242786_ERZ504617 | MGnify/ENA primary metagenome ERZ504617 (study PRJEB26092, sample SAMD00036337) | human gut metagenome | host: Homo sapiens | study: EMG produced TPA metagenomics assembly of...
GGAATCGACGGAAAGAACGGTGTCGATGGTATTGACGGCAAAAACGGTGATACACCGTTCATCGGTGAAAACGGCAACTGGTGGCTCGGAGTGACCGACATAGGTGTAAAAGCCGCAGGTGTTGACGGCGAAAAAGGCGACAAGGGAGATAAAGGAGATGCCGGACAGAACGGTAAAGACGGAACAAACGGAAAAACACCTGAGTTCCGTGTGAATGAAAACAATCTGCAGTGGCGTTATGTCGGCGATGAAATATGGCTTAACCTTTACGATCTTTCAATTTTGAAAGGTCTTGACGGCGCAGACGGTAAAGACGGTGTTGACGGCAAGGACGGTGCGGACGGTAAGAACGGTGTTGACGGTAAGGACGGTGCCGATGGTAAGGACGGAACAAACGGACAAAACGGCACTGACGGCAAAGACGGCAACACTCCGTTCATCGGTGAAAACGGCAACTGGTGGATTGGAACGACCGATACGGGAGTGAAAGCCACAGGAGTTGACGGAGAAAAAGGAGACAAAGGAGACACCGGCGAAAAAGGCGAAAAGGGTGACAAGGGAGATAAAGGCGACAAGGGTGATGCAGGTCAGAACGGCAGCTGTTCGGGATATTTTTACGGAGAGGCAGACGCTCCTCCGAGGACAGTACTGAATAACAGTCGTGTCAATATTTCTGTCTACGAAAAAATAAACAAGGGCGGCTTGATTTCATCCTATTCATCCTACAGGAATAATATTACACTCAAAAAAGGACATATTTACAATGTCTGCTTAAGCGGTTCTCTCGAAGTTGGTTCAAACGAATCTAACAAAAGCGGCAATTACTCTATTCAGATGACGGACGGTTATGATGACGATCTGTGCAGGGAGCTTACACGAATAAAAAGGGACGGGGCAAAAATACCGCAAACCAATGATCAACATTCCTTTAATTTCAACAGAATGTATGATGCGTCAAATAAAGACATTACATTGCAGTTGTGGTTTGAAAATTCGGCATACAATACTTATCTCGGTGGCTTCAGAGGTACTATTACAATAACTGCTCTTGATTAAATTTATATAACGGAGGTGGCGAAAAATGAAAAAACGAATACTTAGTATCCTGCTGACTTTATGCATGATGCTCTGCCTTACGCCGATAAGCGTGTTTGCCGAGGAGGTTGGGGCAGAGGGCTCTGCTGCGATACAGCTTGGCACAGAGGTACTGAATAAAATGTAAACACAGCGACCGCACCGACTGTGTATTTCGGGCAAAACCATGATAATAATCCCGCTGCATGGCGAGTTATCGGCTATGACGGAAGCGGTGTTGCAAGCGCACAGGGGGATATTACCATGCTTGCGGCAGGCGCTATGGGAGTTATACCATTTGCCGATATCATATTATACAACGAATACGCACCGAGTAATTTGAAAACCGCGATAGATGCGCTTGCGGAAAAGCTGACGACAGAAGAAAATGCTGCCGTAAAGAAACGGGCGCTTACAAGCGGAAGTTACAATGGAGAAAATACCGACTGTGTAGCGGGAGGGCAGGTGGATAACGCTGTATTCTGGCCGCTTTCCACAGCGGAAGCGTCTGCGGTAAACAACGATCTGCGTGCCTTGGAGCCTGCACATCCGAATTGGGTGACAAGCAGTTGGTGGCTGCGCTCCCCTGGCTCCAAGACTTTTTATGTCGCCATCGTGAGTAGTGATGGTTCTGTCCAATACTCTGGGGTCTCTGTCCGCAAGAAAAATAATCATCGGACTGTTCGTCCTGCTTTTAACTTAAATCTGAACTCTGTCCTTTTTGCATCTGCCGCTGTGGGCGGAAAGCCTGACGGAGGATTGACCGAAGTTTCCGAATACAGCGGAAGTGAATGGAAATTGACATTTTTAGATAGTAGCCGCAGTTTTGCCGTAACGGAAAAAACTGCCGATGCCGCCCCCGACGATACCGTTACGCTGAATTACAGCGGAGCGACCATAGGGAAAAATGAATATATCTCTGTCATCATTGCGGATAACAACGGCGCACAGTATTACGGCAGAGTTGCACAGCCTACTGCCGAAAGCGGAACGGTTGAAATCAAAATCCCGTCTGACATTGCACCGGGCGACTATACCATGAAGGTCTTCAATGAACAGTATAACGGTGACTGCAAGACCGACCTTGCAAGTGCTTTTGCGGATGTCACGCTGACGGTGGAAAGTCAGCCTGACGAGCAGTTTACCCTCGCCTCAGGTGGCAGATACTATTTTGACCTTTCGACAATGAACATACCCGGAACGGTAAACAGCAATCTGCCGGACAGCACCCTGCACTATGTGCCGTTTACCTATGTGGGTACGGTCAACGCTTACAGGCTCACATCGGAAATGGAAACCACCGAGGAGTATGCTCAGAAGAATAAATATCCCCACAGCCTATTCATTGCGGACTACAATGTAACACATACGGTAAGCTGGGATGACCTGAATACCGCAGGTCTGATTTTCGGCAAGGACTATGCCGTCGGCGGCGTGGACTATACCCTGCGCACACCGTCTGCGGGAAGTGGCTGTACGGGTTTAGACGATTTCCAACGCGGCACACCCCTAAGCAACGAATGGGATAAGATACTGAACAAGAACGACGGATATATCAAAACCTGGAATAATGTGTATTCGCGGGGGCAGGATACTACGAACTTTTGGAGTGAGTACCGTGCGGTTCGCGGGTACTTTTCGACCCGCTACTGGAACGACAAATATGCTACATACTCCAGCCCGAGCGTCGGTTTCCGCCCTGTCCTTGAAGTCCTGAACCCTGACACACTGGGTTCTGACGGACTGAAGGTCGTTACCCTTGACCTTGGCGGCGGAACGCTCGGCGGCAGCTCCGAGGATATTCAAATCATTGTGAAAAGCAGCGAGAGCTTTGCCGCGCCTGCGTCCGACGGCATGACCCGCCCGGACGGAAATACAGGCAGCTACTTCATGTGGCTCGGAAGCAACGGTAAGCTCTACGCGCCCGGTGCCAGTGTTCCGGCTGATGTGACGGAACTGACGGTGCAGTGGACAGCCCCGACCTATGCCGTAACCTTGAATACGAACGGCGGCACGATCAACAACGGCAATGTCACCGGATACACCTATGGCGTGGGTGCAACACTTCCGACAGATGTGACGCGCACCGGGTACACCTTCAAGGGCTGGTATGACAACGAAAATCTGACCGGCTCTCCTGTTACGGCAATCGGCGGTGCAGAAACAGGTAATAAAGAGTATTGGGCGAAGTGGGAAATCAATCAGTACACAATAACCTTTGATACCAACGGCGGAAGTGAGATTGCACCCATTACACAGGATTACGGTACGGAAATTACCGCCCCTGCCGACCCGACAAGAAAAGGTTATACCTTTAAGGGCTGGGATAAGGAAATCCCCGAAACCATGCCTGCCGAAAACCTTACAATCACGGCACGGTGGAGAGATACCGAAAAGCCGACGGGCGAAATTATCATAGGCACAAATAAATGGAATGAATTTTTAAACGAGCTTACCTTTGGCATATTCTTTAAGGATACACAGGAGGTAACTATAAATGCCGTTGATAACAGCGGAGTTGTGTTTGTATCCTATTTGGTAACAGATAAGGAGCTTTCCGAGGCTGAACTGAACTCTCTTGTATTCCGTGCGTATGAAGAACCGTTTAGCATAGACCCCAACGGAGAATATATTGTTTATGTAATGCTTGTTGATGAAAATATTAACATAACATACCTTCGCTCCGACCGTATAACGCTTGATAATATTCAGCCTGTAATCAGCGGTATTGAGAACGGCAAGACCTATTGCGAGGCACAAACCGTTACTGTTGATGAGAAGTATGTTGATACCGTTACCGTAAACGGCACGGCGGTTACGCTTGATGCAGACGGAGGTTTTGTTCTCACTCCGACAAACGGCGAGCAGAAGATAGTTGTCACCGACAAAGCGGGTAATAACGCAGAAATGACCGTAACAGTCAACAACGGCCATACCTTTGGTGAATGGGTATCTGACAATGACGGTAAGCATACCCGAAAATGTATCGTGGACGGATGCGATGCTTTTGAAACCGAAAATTGCTCAGGCGGCAATGCCACCTGTACCGAAAAGGCGGTATGTGATGTCTGCGGTAAAGCCTACGGAGAATTGGACGGAACAAACCACGAGGGCGGTGTACAGGAGTGGACGACAAGAACCGCTTTTAATCACGAACAAAAATGGAACTGCTGTGGTGCTGTGATTGTGGCAAGTGAAGCACATGAATGGAAAGACGGTGTGTGCCGAGAATGCGGATATGTATGTCTGCATAATGACACAGATAAAGACCATATCTGCGATTATTGCGAAAAGACAATCTCCGAGCATGAAGATAAGGATAAAAACCATATCTGCGACTACTGCAAAAAGACAATCTCTGCTCATGAAGATGCGACACCCGAAGAAATCAAAAAGGCTGACACCGTAACGGCTAAATTGCCTGATGATTCAAAGTCCCCTCAGACAGGCGACAACAGCAACCTTATTTTGTGGATTGCATTGCTGATTATCAGCGGCGGCGTTATGAAAGGAGTAACGGCATTCGGTAAGAGTAAAAAACATTCTGCCCAAATTAAAGATAAGTAATATTTTACGCTCTGACATGGAAATATAGTGAATACGGCACAGTAGGTATAGAAACCGCTGTGCCGTATTTCTTTCAGAATGACTGCTTTTGAAAAACAGGCACTTTCTCGGTCATCATACGATAAGCAAAGATAAAGAATAAATGCGAAATCCGGAATTTAATGCCAATACTTCCAAAAATCGGCAGACAAGTTTGTCAATAAGTTCGTATAGTTGCATTTGTTTTTATTTATGATACAATTAAAAGCAATAAACTTAACAGATTCTTATGCAGATAAAATTGCGGTAAAATTCGGAAAATATGTCGATAGCCTTGCACGAAAAAGTAAAATTGTTTCAAATTGCTATTGCACTTTTGTGATTTTTTCTTATATCTCTTTTATAATAAATCAAAATGTGATACAATATGACTGATAATCTGAAAACGGAGTTGATTAAATGAATTTCATCAACAGAAATGAAATTGCAAACGGTGTTTACTTTACAAACATTAAGGACAGCCGTTTTAAAACTATGAAAATCAGCGTGAATATTGTTGTTCCGCTTTCTGTCGAAACAGCGTCGGAGAATGCGCTTGTGGGCGGATTGCTTGTTCGTTCATGCAAAAAATATCCCGATTTTACTGTTCTCAGCAAAAAACTCAGTTCACTTTACGGTGCAGACCTTACTTCATCGCTTTCAAAACACGGTGAAAGTCAGGTAATTAAAATTTCCGTATCAGGTCTTGATGACAGATATTCTCTTGATGATGTCAGCATTGCAAAAGAACTTTCGGAGCTTTTGTGCAGCGTAATTTTTGAGCCTAATGTCAAGAACAACGCTTTTATTGAAAGTGAACTTGAACAGGAACGCAGACAGTTGCTTGATGTGATTGATTCGGAATTCAACGAAAAGCGAATCTATGCAATGGGACAGCTTATAAAGCATATGTGCAAGGATGAGGTTTTCGGAATCAAGCGTTACGGCACAGCCGAAAAAATCAAAGCCGCAACTGCCGAATCACTCTGCAAGGCATGGCAGAATCTTCTCAAAACCGCAAAATTTGAGATTCTCTATATAGGCGACAGCCCTGCCGATAAAGCAAAGGAGGTTTTTGCGAAAGCCTTTGCAAATATCGAAAGAAATGTTGTGATTTCATCTACTGATGTTGTTAAGAATGTTTTAAAAGAAAAACATATTACAGAGGAAATGGAGCTCTCACAGTCAAAACTTGTCATGGGATTCAGAACACAGATTTCCGCAGGTGATGAAGAGGTGGTTGCCGAAAGACTTATGTGTGCTGTTCTCGGCGGTACTGCAAGCTCAAAACTCTTTAACAATGTTCGTGAAAAGCAGAGCCTTTGCTATTACTGCTCGTCGTCCTATGATTCAATCAAGGGCATAATGTACATCAACAGCGGTGTTGAGGGCGAAAATCTTGAAAAAGCCGAAAAAGCTATTCTCAAAGAAATTGAGGACATGAAGAACGGCGAAATTACAGATTTTGAAATTGAGGCAACAAAGCTTGCTGTTGTTAATTCATTTAAGTCAAGCAGCGACAGCGTAAGCGGTATTGAAAACTGGTACACAGGAAGAATTTTTAACGGCGACCTTGAAACTGTTGAAGAAGTTTCCGCTGAGGTTAATGCTGTTACAAAAGAGCAGATTGTAAATGCCGCAAACAAGCTCTTGCTCGATACGATTTATGTTCTCAAAAATAAGTAAGGGAGGCGGACAGAATGAATATTACAGAAATTAAATCGGAAATTGCAGGCGACAGCTATTATAAAGTTGAACATCCATCGGGACTTACAATTTTTGTTTATCCAAAAGAGGGTTACACTTCTTCATATGCAATTTTCGGCACACGCTACGGCAGTATCAACACAAAGTTTTCCGTAAACGGCGGCGATATAATTACAGTTCCCGACGGTATCGCCCATTACCTTGAACACAAGCTTTTTGAAAGTGAAGAGGGCGATGCGTTTCTAAGATATGCAAAAACAGGCGCAAATGCAAACGCATATACAAGCTTTGAAAAAACCTGCTATCTTTTCTCATGTACGGACAAGTTTGACGAAAGCCTTGAAATTCTTCTTGATTTTGTTCAGGATCCCTACTTTACGGCTCAGACGGTTGCAAAGGAACAGGGCATTATCGGTCAGGAAATCAAAATGTATGACGACTCTCCCGATTGGCGAGTAATGTTCAATATGCTTGAGGGTATGTACCACAATCACCCTGTAAAAATTGATATTGCAGGTACGGTTGAAACAATTGCGGAAATTACAGCCGAAAAGCTTTATGAAGTTTACAATGTGTTCTACAACCTCAATAATATGATTCTCTGCGTTGCTGGTAATGTAACGGTTGACGGTGTGCTTAAAGTTGCCGACAAAATGCTCAAGCCTTGTGAGAAAAAGGAAATCAAAAACTATTTTGAAACAGAGCCTTATGAAATCAAAGAACCTTATGTTGAGCAGACTTTCCCTGTTTCAATGCCTTTGTTCAATCTCGGCTTCAAAGAGAAAGCAGACAAGCCTCTTAACGAAAAGCAGCTTGCATGCACAGATATTCTTCTTTCGGCACTTGCATCAAACACGAGCATGCTCTACAGAAATCTTATGGATTCAAACCTCATCAATTCAAGCTTTTCTTATGAACTCTTTGAAGGTCCGGGTTATTGCTCGGTAATCTTCGGCGGTGAATCAAGAGCGCCGAAACAGGCTGCTGAGATGATTAAGCAGTATATCTCGGATATTAAGAAAAACGGTATTGATAAAGAGGACTTTGAAATTGCAAGAAAGTCTGTTTATGGTGATTCGGTTTCATCGCTCAACTCAGTAAGCGCAATTTCAAATTCAATCATCGACTACGCAATGCAGGGTAACGAAATTTTTGCCTACATTGATGCGGTTGCAAATGCAAAGCTTGAGGATATCAACGCAAGGCTTGCCGAGATGCTCGATGTTGACAACTGTACTTTGTCTGTTGTAAAACAGCCTGATGAGGTGTAATTATGCCGTATCATGTGCAGTTTCCCGGATTTGGCTGGGAATTTGATATTAACCCGATTGCATTTTCAATCGGTGATTACAAGGTCTATTGGTACGGAATAATCATCGCCTGCGGACTTTTGCTTGCCGTACTTTATGCGTGGAAAAGTGCTCCCCGTTACAAGGTTGACGGTTCAAAGCTTGTCAATTGTGTTTTTGCAGGAATGATAACGGGAATTATCGGTGCAAGACTGTACTTCTGTTTCTTCAAATGGGACTATTACGGACAGAATCCGATTGAAATTCTCTATATCAACAACGGCGGACTTGCTATTTACGGCGGAATAATCGGTGCGTTGCTCGGCGGTCTGATTGTTGCCAAAATACAGAAAATGGAAATCATGCCTGTTCTTGACATTGCAATGGTCGGTTTCCTTATCGGACAGGGAATAGGCAGATGGGGCAATTTTATGAATCAGGAGGCATATGGCGCTCCTACGGATTTGCCCTGGAGAATGATGAGCGAGGGAACAGACAACATAGGAGTTCACCCGTGTTTCTTCTATGAATCAATGTGGTGTCTACTCGGATTTGTACTTCTTCATTTCTACGGAAAATACAAACAGAAATATTCGGGACAGATTTTCTTTATGTACCTTGTGTGGTACGGATTTGAAAGAACAATTGTTGAAGGACTAAGAACAGACAGTCTTTATCTTCCGTTCCAAATTTTCGGAGCAGACATAAGGGTGTCACAGGTTCTTTCGGCAGTAATTTTTATAACAGGTATTGTATTCTTAATTATAAACAGAAAAAAGGAGGATTCTTTCTATGCAGATTATCGACGGAAAAAAGGTATCGGCACAGGTAAAGGAAGAAGTAAAGAGGCAGACGCTTGAGTTAAAGGAAACTCACAAAATAACCCCCGGTCTTGCGGTAGTAATCGTAGGTGACGATCCGGCGTCAAGAGTATATGTAAACAACAAGAAAAAGGCTTGTGAATTTGTAGGCTTTAAGTCTGAGGAGTATGCACTCCCGGCAGAAACAACACAGGAAGAACTTTTAAACCTTGTTGAAACTCTCAACGATAAGAAGGATATCAACGGTATTCTTGTTCAGCTTCCGTTGCCGAAACACCTTGATGATAAGGCTGTTATTGAGGCAATCAGCCCGCTTAAAGATGTTGACGCATTCCATGCCGTAAATGTCGGCAAAATTATGCTCGGCGAGTATGATTTTCTTCCATGCACGCCTGCAGGCGTAATGGAGATGCTCCATTCCTACAACATTGAAGTAAGCGGTAAAAACTGCGTTGTAATCGGCAGAAGTAATATCGTAGGCAAGCCTATGGCAATGCTTTTGCTCCACGAAAACGGTACTGTAACAATCTGTCACAGCAGAACAAAGAATCTTGCTGAAATCTGTTCACAGGCAGATATACTCGTAGCCGCAGTCGGCAGACCGAAGTTTGTTACTGCCGATATGGTAAAAGAGGGTGCGGTTGTGATTGATGTCGGTATGGACAGGGATGAAAACGGCAAGCTCTGCGGTGATGTTGATTTTGAAAATGTCAAGGATAAATGCTCGTTTATCACACCCGTGCCGGGCGGTGTAGGTCCTATGACAATTTCAACTCTTATGAAAAATACTCTCAAGGCTTGCAAAATACAGAATAACATTTGATATACTCAAAAAATATCGGGAAAATTGTTGACAGAAAGTTTTCTTTGTGATATAGTATATAAGCCGCATATTGTGGGTTTTAAGTGATTCGTTCCACCTGCACATAGCGAGCCCAATGTAAAGGATGGTACTAAAATGTACGCAGTTATTCAGACAGGCGGCAAGCAGTACAAGGTAACTAACGATGAGGTTATCTTCATCGAGAAGCTTGACGCAGAAGCAAACGACACAGTAACATTTGATGTTGTGGCAGTCGGCACAGACGACGGCATCAAGGTTGGCACACCGCTCGTTGAGGGTGCTAAGGTTACAGGTGAAGTTGTAAAGAACGGTAAAGGCAAAAAAATCAGAGTTTGCACTTACAAGCCTAAGAAGGGCGAAAAGAGAGCAAAAGGTCACAGACAGCCTTACACACAGGTTAAGATTACTTCAATCGAAGCCTAAAAATGACTACGGTAACATTTTTTAAATCAGATGATATAATTTGCGGTTTTGAAATATCGGGGCACTCCGACTTTGCCGAAGAGGGCAGCGATATTGTATGTGCGGCAATCAGTTCTGCCGCATATATGACTGCAAACACTGTCACCGAGATTTTGCATATTAATGCACAGGTTACCGAGGATGACGGTCTTATGAAAGTAAGAATGTCACCGAATGACGCTTTAAAGGCTTGTGATATACTCTCAGGCTTAAAGCTTCACTTAACTGCTCTTTCGGAGCAATACAAAAATTTTATTAAAGTTAAATTTTCGGAGGTGTAAGGTAATGCTTAAAATAAACATTCAGTTATTCGCTCATAAAAAAGGTATGGGTTCTACAAAGAACGGCCGTGACAGTGAATCAAAGCGTCTTGGCGTTAAGCGTGCAGACGGTCAGAAGGTTCTCGCAGGCAACATCCTTGTAAAGCAGAGAGGCACACATATTCACCCTGGTGAAAATGTAGGCAGAGGCTCTGACGATACACTGTTCGCAAAGATTGACGGTGTTGTAAGATTTGAGCGTGTCGGCAAAGACAGAAAGCGTGCAAGCGTTTATCCTGTTGAGCAGTAATCTCAAAATTTATGAGGGTGGATTTTATATCCACCCTTATTTTTTACATTTCTGTTTATACTAATAACAAACAGGTCTGAGATTCTTTACATTTGTACTGATAATTAAACAGCAAAACTGTTACGGAGAAAAATATGTTTGTAGATACAGCGAAAATTAAAATAAAAGCAGGAGACGGCGGTGACGGTGCCGTTTCGTTTCACCGTGAAAAATATGTAGCGGCAGGCGGTCCCGACGGCGGTGACGGCGGCAGAGGCGGCAACATTGTTTTTGTTGCCGATTCCAACCTTTCTACACTTGCCGATTTCCGTTATAAAAGAAAATATGCCGCAAAAAAAGGCGAAAACGGCAGAGGCGGCAGATGCCGTGGTAAAAATGCCGAAGACCTTGTTATCCGTGTTCCTGTCGGAACTGTTGTAAAAGAGGAGAACAGCGGAAGAATCCTTGCCGATGTTTCTGGTGATGAACCTTATATTGTTGCAAAAGGCGGTAAAGGCGGTTGGGGTAATCCACATTTTGCAACTCCTGTCCGTCAGGTTCCCCGTTTTGCAAAACCGGGACTTCCGGGTGAAGAGTTTGATGTTGTTCTTGAACTCAAGCTTCTTGCCGATGTAGGTCTTGTAGGTTTCCCGAATGTCGGAAAAAGTACCCTTGTTTCCGTAGTTTCACAGGCAAAGCCTGAGATTGCGAACTACCACTTCACAACAATCACTCCCGTTCTCGGAGTTGTGTCAATGGGCGAGGGATCATCATTTGTTATGGCTGATATTCCCGGTCTTATCGAGGGTGCATGGCAGGGTACAGGTCTTGGACATCAGTTCCTCCGCCATGTTGAGCGTTGCCGTATGCTCGTTCACATTGTCGATGTTTCGGGCAGTGAGGGCAGAGATCCGAAAGAGGATTTCATAACAATCAACAATGAGCTTGCAAAGTTCAATCCAGAGCTTGCAGAGCGTCCAATGGTTGTTGCAGGCAACAAGTGCGATATGGCAACCGATGAGCAAATTGCAGACTTCAAGAAGTTTGTCGAAGATCAAGGCTATGATTTCTTCCCGATTATGGCGGCAATCCGCTATGATGTTGACCCGCTCCTCAAAAAGATTCAGGAAATGCTTTCAAAACTTCCTCCAATCACTCACTACGAGGCAGAGCCTGCCCCGATTGTGACCGTTGATGATTTTGATGACCATTCTGTTATAATAAAGAATGTGAACGGAATCTATACAGTTGAGGCTGACTGGCTGTTGCAGGTCATGAAGGGTATCAATTTTGACGATTACGAAAGCCTTAACTATTTCCAAAAAGTTCTCATAAACGGCGGTGTAATTGACGCACTCCGAAAAAAAGGCTGTTCGGACGGCGACACGGTTTCAATTTATGAGCTTGAATTTGACTTTATGGATTAATATTGCGTGATACGGAGTTAATATGGAAAATACATCTGTTCATTCATTAGCCGATGAAATTTCTCCGCTTACACTTGCCTTTGTGGGTGACGGCGTCTATGACCTGCTTGTGCGTGAATACCTTGTTCGCAAGGCTAATCGCAGTGTCGGAGAACTCAATAAAATAAAGGTTTCGCTTGTAAACTGTAAAAGTCAGGCTGAATTTGCAAAAATTCTTATGCCGGCTCTAACCGAAAAGGAGCTTGCTGTTTATAAGCGAGGCAGAAATGCCGCACCGAAATGTACTCCAAAAAACGGTTCTGTTGCCGATTATCACAGTGCAACGGGACTTGAAGCACTTTTCGGATACTTGCAGATTAATAAAGAATTTGACAGAATAAATCAGCTTTTTGAAATAATTATACATACTCGTTTCGGGGAGTGATTTTATGCAAACGAATTTAAAACCGAATTCCTGTCTTGCAAAGGCAGGAACACTATTTTTTGATTATCTTGTAATTTTCGCCGGAGCAGTTCTTTACGGCATCTCGGTAGCAATGTTTACATCACCTAACAATGTTGCCCCGGGCGGACTTACGGGTGTTGCCACAATGCTCAACTATATGTTCTCGTTGCCGATAGGTATTATGATTTTTGTGATGAACATTCCGCTTTTCATCTGGGGATTTATCGAGAACGGAAAGGGCTTTCTTACAAGAACCCTTGTTGCAACGGCACTTGTTTCGGTTATGATTGATGTTCTTACACCGATTTTGCCTGCATACACGGGCGATACAATTCTTGCCGCAGGATTCGGCGGAGTGCTTAACGGTCTCGGACTCGGTCTTATCTTTTACCGAGGCGGTTCAACAGGCGGTACAGACATCATCGCACTGAATCTTCACAAGCATTTTCCGTTCATTTCAACGGGTACGATAATCCTTGTGTCCGATATTCTTGTGCTTTTAATGGTATTCTTTGTTTATCACAGCATTGAAAATGTACTCTATGCTTTGCTTGTAATTTTTATCAGCATAAAGGTAATTGATGCTGTAAGCTACGGTACTTCAAGAGGTAACGGCAAGCTTATGTTTGTAATTTCGGACAATTATGAAGAAGTAAGTGCCAATATTATGAAAAACCTAAAGAGAGGTGTAACATACCTCAACGGAGAGGGTGCATACAGCGGTAATGATAAGAAAGTTATTATGTGCGCAGTCCGTCCTCAAGAGGTTTACAAAATCACATCGGGAATCAAAAATGTTGATCCCAATGCCTTTATTATCGTAACGACTGCAGGCGCGATAAAGGGCAGAGGTTTTGTGAATATTGACAGCAACTGAAAATTATACAAAAATAACGGTGACATTTTCGTGTCACCGTTTTCGTTTGCTTTATTTTCTTTTGCTTCCGGGAGTTCTTTTAAGTCTGTTGCTGTCCTTGAAAACCCATATTCTTTGCATTTTGTAATTGACCGTCCACAACAAAAGATCGACAATCGCCTTTGTGAGTGTAACGGGAATCGGTAAAAACCAAAGTGCCGATACAATAAGTGAGCTTGCACACATTATGCAGAAAAACAGAATGAAAAATCTGAGTGCCTGTTTTGCTCCGTTATCCGTATTACCGAAGATGACTTTTCTGTTGATGAGAAAATTAATTCCGCCCGAAACAACTCGTGCCATAAGCGTTGCCAGCATAATGTTAAAGAACATATGTGACGGCAGAATATACGCAAATATCGTGAACAAAACAAGGTCGATTATCGTACAGCCGATTGATGCCGTCGCAAATCTCAACGGAGTTCTGTAGATAAGGTAGGTGTCCTTAATAAGACGAAAATTGCTGCTGCAGTTTGAGCAATCGGCTATAATGTTCACAAAGTAAAACGGGACTCTCATGTCGGCACATTTTGTGAGAAAATTCATTTCAAAATCAAAACGACTGCCCTTTGTTTTCATCACCGTGTCATACAGAAATGCAGGAATACCTCGCAGTCCTGTTTGAGTGTCCTTGCAGCTTTTGCCCGTAATAACCTTGAAATATGCCGAGGACAGTCTGTTTCCGATTCGTATATTAATCGGCATTTTAGACTTTTTGTAATCTCTTTTGCCAAGAATCAGACTGCCGTTTCTAAGGTCAAGCATACGGCTGATTTTCATAACATCATTTGCAGTATGTTGTCCGTCAGCGTCACAGGTAATGTAGCCCGTGATATTATAAAGGTTATCGTGAGCGTATTTGATACCTGCTTTAAGGCTTGCACCTTTGCCGTTGTTATTTTTCAGGTGAACAAGATGACAGCCAATACTTGTCAATTCGTTAAAATATTCCGATTTGGGATTAAGACCGTCATTGACAACAACAATATGCTCAGCTCCAAAATTCTGTAATTCATTGCAGAGGTTGATTGTATTTCTGTTTTCACAATAAATAGGAATAATTATCGCGTGACTCATGCAGCTGTTCCTTTCATTTTAATATTTTTAGTATACAACAATTTTTCTTTTGTGACAATATTCAATTTTTTTCTATTGTAAACATTGTAACGATTTTTTTGCTCAAAAACATAGTTTGTGTCATTATTGGCGTTGTAATAAAAAAATATGGCAAAAATGCCAAAAACTATTTAAAAATCATATCATTTATGTTATACTGTATCTCAAGTAAGTTAAAAACAGAAAGACGGTGAAATATGTTTAAAAAAATATCAGCAGGAATTCTTTCGGCTCTTATGATTACTGCCGTTGCAGTATCGGGTACGGGCTGCTCACAAACTCAGCCGGCGTCAATTGACTACAAAACAGCCGACAAGGTGGCTGATGGTGCGATTCTTCAAGCATTTTGTTGGGATTTCAACACAATAAAGGAGTCAATGGGTGATATTGCCGCAGCAGGTTTTTCGGCTGTGCAGACATCTCCGATTAACGAGTGCCTTGAGGGCGAAGACGGCGGTATGGATCTTTACGGCAACGGAAAGTGGTACTATCACTATCAGCCGACTGATTTCAAAATCGGCAATTATCAGCTCGGTACTCGTGATGAATTTAAGGCAATGTGCGATGAGGCTCATAAGTATGGTGTAAAGGTTATTGTCGATGTAATTGCAAACCACACTACTCCGGCAACCGATGAGGTAAGCGAAGATCTTATTGAGGCCGGCGGCGGAAGTCTTGAAACCCTTTATCACAAGGAGGGCAGAACGCCCCTTAATGATTTCGGCGACAGACTTGCCTGCACCACGTATGAGATGGGAGGACTTCCCGACATCAACACGGAAAGGCCTTCGTTTCAAAAGTATTTCTTTAATTACATTAACGATTGTATTGCCTGCGGTGCCGACGGTTTCAGATATGACACGGCAAAGCATATCGGACTTTCCGATGATCCAAAAGAAGATGACGGCTTTAAAAATAACTTCTGGGAAAAAGCAACAAAAGAAGTTGATAACGCAGAAAATCTTTTTATCTACGGCGAAGTGCTTCAGGGCGACAATGACAGACTTGCCGACTATATAAAGGAAATCGGCAGAACCACATCAAGCACCTACGGCAGTAAAATTCGTTCGGGAATTGCAAGCGGCAATATCGACACGGCGGTTGTGTCTGATTATTGGATTGGCAATGCAGACCCGAATATCGTAACATGGGTTGAATCCCACGATAACTACATCAACGACTGCACATACAACAATATCGACAGCGAACAGGTTGTCCTCGGCTGGGCAATAATTACGGCAAGAAAAGACGGAACACCGCTCTTCTTTGACCGTCCGTATAACAGTTCAATCGACAATTCATGGGGCATGAACCGAATCGGCACACAGGGTGACGATATGTACAAGGACAACCGTGTTTCCGCAGTGAATTTCTTCAGAACAGCAATGAAAGGTGAAGACGAAAATCTCGTTAATCCTAACCTTGACTCAACTGCTCTTATGATTGAAAGAGGTACAAAGGGAGCTGTAATTGTCAATACAAATGATGCTCTCAAGGTTGATTTTGAAACAAATCTTGCTGACGGAACATATGTTGACCGTGTTGACCGCAAAACCGAATATACTGTTAAAAACGGTAAGATTACCTGTGATACGGATATCCCTGAAAATTCAGTTGTAGTTCTTTATAATGAGGGATACACTGAATATGCAAGACCTGCAAGCGTGGGTGTTGACTCAAAAACAGAGTTTACATACAGCGATGACACATACGAGGTAACTCTCACCTGTTCAAACACAGATAATGCCACATATTCCCTTGACGGCGGAAAGGCTGTTTCGTACAAAGACGGTGACAAAGTAACAATCAAGCACGGTGACAGCGATGTTTCAAAGCTTGAGCTTCGTGCGAAAAATGCCGAAGGCGTCAAAACTTACGAAAGACTTGAATTCACTTATATGTAAAAAATGAATTTTATGCTATGCTTGCACCGATGTCTGTAATGCAAAATCATACATCGGTGCAGAAACAAAAAGAAAAAGACGGAACTTACGACTGCGTAATCAAAAGAGATTTAAATTCACCGAATATTATTTTCTTTGACGGTGAAGTATCCGACGATTTGCAGTATTTCCCGACAAAAATCATACAGCAGAATAACGGAGGTAACAAAGCATGAGCGAACTTAAAGGCGCAAAAATGGAAGGAAGCAAAGTGCCGGCAGAGGAAATCAAGAATCCAAACCTCGTAGCCGCTATTGAAAAAATGCAGGATGACAACACAACCGAAAACATCAACAAGATGATTGATGAGGTTATGAAGGCGAAATTCATTCTCCCTGCAAAGGTAACACCAAAGACGGAGGCTAAGACAACCAACGGTCAGACTGTTATGCAGCAGTCAACCCAGGTTCAGTTCAGACTTCTTGAAAACGGCAACAAAGAAAAGTTTTTCGGTGTGTTTACGGACACAGACGAACTTTTCAAGTGGAAAGACACTCAAAATGCACAGAAGGTTGTTACAGACTTTGACAGTATTGCCCAGATGGTAATGGATCCCCAGGCTGATGTAAAGGGCTTTGTAATCAATCCTTTCGGAAAGAGCGTAACATTCCCGAAACAGATGGTTCATTCTTTCAAACAGCAGAAGGACTATATGAAACTCAAAAATCAGACAATCGAGCCGGGTTCACCAATCAGTCTCGGCGAGCCTAAAGAATATCCGATTGATCTTATGGCTGCTCTTATTAATCATTTCAGCACAGAGCCGACAGTAAATGCCGCATATCTTCGCTTGATTGAGCAGAACGGTCAAAAGAGCTACTTCATTGTGGTTGATTTCTTCGGTGATATGGAAAGCACATTCGATGCAATCAGTAAGGTTGCAAATCCGTTCCTTGACGATGAAATTCAGCTTTCAATGATGCCGTATTCAATGGATTTTGCAAAAAATGCAGTAAAGGGTGTTGAACCTTTCTACAGAAAAGAAAACTGATTATTTAAATATTGTTTTTGCAAAACATTAAATCCGCTGACAGTTTATGTCAGCGGATTTTTTTATGGTTAAAATATGTTGCGATATAGTCAAAAATAAGCTTTATTTAATTAAGTCTACAAAACTCTGCACAATAACTTGTACAAAGAAACAAAAATGTGATAATGAATTGAAAAAACAAGTGCAAAATGCTATAATAAAAGCAATCGCATTACCCACAATTATGAAATGGAGGAATCAAAATGAAAAGAACAAGAAAAATCACGAGCATTGTTCTTGCCGCACTCATGGTGCTTTCAGCACTTGTCGTGTCGGCAGGTGGTGTTTCGGCAGCAACATCGTCAGGTTCAGAGGCGTACTTTGACAACTCAAAGTACGGATGGAAGGATGTTTATGTTTACGCATACGGCACAAAGGAAAATGCCGAATGGCCGGGAGAGCTTATGACAAAAGAGGACAGCGGTCTTTATAAGGCAAGCTTTGCGTCTTCTTTTAAATCGGAAAAAATCATCTTCAACAACGGTCTTGAAAAAGGCAATGGCAAGGAGCAGTATCCTGAGGCAGCAGGTCTTTCACTCAAAGCCGGCGAATGTAAAATGCTCACAGCCGAAAAGCAGTGGATTGATTACGGCAAGCCTGATGATCACGCTTACGGTTACACACTTACAGCAAACAATACGTCTTTTTCAACAGAATCACTTGATGTAAAGCTTGCGTTAAAGAATGCCGACAAGGGCTATTACTCAGTTGACGGTTCAGCTAAGAAAGAGTTTGCAAACGGTGATTCGGTAAAAGTCGGTGAGGGCAAAATCGGCAATTCAAAAGTTACGCTTACACTTTATGCAACAGGTGCAGACGGTGTTGAAACGGAGCAGACATATACCTTCAAAAAGACTTTTACAGCATCAAAGACAACTTTCTCCGCTAAATCAGACGGCCACACAACAGCGCCTGAGAGCGGCTATTACGGCACAAACCCTGAAATGCAGCTCGGCAAGCATAAGACAATCTCTGTTGACGGTGATTTAAGCGACTGGGATAGCTCAATGATTATTGCTCAGGGTGTTGCAAACGATGATCCCCGAGTTTATATGCCTTCTTCAATGCATGAACAGCCGTGGGATGCTTATGCTCTCTACAGTGCATGGGACGACGATAATCTTTATTTCCTGCTTGAACTGGCTAACACAACATACATAACTTCTCCCGAGGACAACTTTGCCGCATCAAATGAGGCTCGTCCTTGGAGAAACAGTATTCCTATGTATCTTGCTCTGTCAATTGACCCTGCAAAGCAGGCAACAGGCAAGGCAGTAGGTACAAACAAGGACGGTTCTGTGTATACCAATCCGTTCGTATGGGGTTGCACAAACGGCACTGCAAAAGACGGAGGCACAGGCTTTACAACTCATATAGACACACTTGTTGCCTTTGACTCCAACAACTCAAACGGCGGTGCTTCAATCTTTAAGGCTGATACTCAGGACACAGACGGAACATATATGTTCAACTATGACACAAGAATTCCAATCGGTGTAACAAGCTTTCAGGCTCAGGACAATAAAAACGGTTTTAAAATCAAATACGCTAACGGAACAAAGAGTACATCACTCTTCGGTATCAACGCTCCAAAGGGTTCAAGAGTATCAGGAGATAACCTCGATATGAACTCAAACTGGGTTGACTTCTTCGATGAAGGTTACAAGAACTCATACGGCTATGTTTACGAAATTGCAGTTCCGCTCAATACTTTAGGTATTGACCGCAGCTACATTGAAACACAGGGTATCGGTGCAATGCAGATTCTCACATACGGCACATCGGGTATGGATACACTTCCGCATGATCCCTCAATGCTTGATCAGGCAAATCTTGAGTACAGCTACGATCCTTCAACCTCACACGAGAAAGAAGATATTGACAATATCACAGTTCCGCTTGCAAGAATCGGTGCGCTTCTTCCCGACACAGAAGTAAACGAAGCTCCGTTTGAGGTTAACTTCGGTGCAAACCTCAATTCAGGACAGAGTGCAGGCACACCTGTCACACTTTTGGCAGAAAGCTATCACGCTACAGGTGATGTAACTTATTCATTCACAGTTAACGGTGAAACAGTTCAGAACTCAAACACAGATTCATGTGTATGGACTCCGTCGGCTGACGGCACATATTCAATCGGTGTGGTTGCAGTTGATGCAAACGGCAACAAGGCAGAGTCAACAAAGACATTCGTTGTAGGTTCGTCTTCATCGGATGAAACTCTCAATGGCGATGTTAACCGTGACGGCAGTGTAACTGTTGTTGATGCAACACTTGTTCAGAAATACATCGTAAAGCTTGAAGATTTTGACGCAGAAACAATGAAGATTGCCGATGTAAACGGTAACGGCATTATTGAGATTACAGATGCAACATTGATTCAGAAAATCATAGCTAACCTTGCTTAAACGATAAAATTTAATCTTAAAAACTTTTAAGGCGGTTGTGCATATTCTGCATAACCGCCTTTTGTATAAACCTTGTATGTAAATTAAAGCCTTACGGGAATTCCTTTTTTGTTGAGATATTTTTTAAGTTCGGGAATCGGAATTTCACCAAAGTGAAAAAGTGATGCCGCAAGAACTGCGTCGGCCTTGCCTTCTGTAAATGCATCATAAAAATGCTCAAGTGCGCCCGCACCGCCGCTTGCAATTACGGGAATGTTCACCTTTTCGGAAACTGCCCTTGTAAGTGCAATGTCATAGCCTTTTTTCTGACCGTCCTCGTCCATGCTTGTAAGGAGAATTTCTCCCGCACCGAGTTTTTCGCATTTTACAGCCCATTCAATTGCATCCATACCGACAGGAGTTCTTCCGCCGTTCACATAAACTTCCCAGCTGTCACCGTTTCTCTTGGCATCTATAGCGGCAACAACGCACTGACTGCCGAATTTATATGCCGCTTCGCTGATGAGTTCGGGACGATGAACAGCGGCTGAATTTACGGATACCTTGTCTGCGCCGGCTCTGAGCAGAACATTGAAATCTTCAACGCTTCTGATACCGCCGCCGACCGTGAACGGAATGAAAATTGAATTTGCAACCTTTTCAACCATGTCAATGGTGATGTTTCTTGAATCGCTTGATGCGGTAATGTCGAGAAATACAAGCTCGTCAGCACCCTGTTTGTCATATTGCATTGCAGATTCAACGGGATCGCCTGCGTCAACAAGATTTACAAAACTCATACCTTTTACAACTCTGCCGTTTTTTACATCAAGACATGGAATTATTCTTTTTGCGTACATATTTATTCCTCCCTGCCTTTTACAATGTCAGCAAAATTTCTGAGAATTTTAAGTCCCGTTTTGCCGCTTTTTTCGGGGTGAAACTGAGTTGCAAAAACATTGCCTTTTTCAACAGCGGCGTCAATCGTAACACCGTATTCCGTCTGAGCCGAAACAATGCTCCTGTCGCTTGCGTTCAAAAAATATGAGTGAACAAAATAAACGTATGCATTCTGTTCGATGTCTTTGAAAAGTCTGCTCTTTTCATTGATTTTAAGGCTGTTCCAACCGATGTGCGGAATCTTTAAGCCTTCGCCTGACGGAATCTTTGTGATTGTACCGTCAAAAACCGAAAGACCTTTTACATTCGGACTTTCTTCACTTTCGGGAAAGAGGAGCTGAAGCCCAAGACAAATGCCTAAAAACGGTTTTTCACTGTTTATGTACTCAATAACCGTGTCTTTAATGCCGTATGAATTCATTGTGTCCATTGTATCGCCAAACGAACCGACACCCGGCAAAACAGCACCGTCTGCATTCATAATTTCGTCTTTATCTCTTGTAATCACACATTCACAGCCGATATGCTTTAACGCTTTGTAAACACTGCGGATATTGCCTGCGCCGTAATCAATAACTGCTATCATTTTATCAACTCCGTCATTTGCTTTCTGTTAAACAATTTTACCATACAACATTTATTATTGCAACATAAACCGACGCATATTTCATAATTTCGTAAAATTTACAATAATTTAATTTATATCTTATTGTAAATTGCAAGTTCTTGTGTTAAAATGAATTAGTTAAGACAGTGTGTCTGTTTTACTATTTATAACGGGAGATATTAAAAAAATGATTACTCATTTGCTCACAAGAATAGATTTAATGATGAATTCCCTCTCGAAGGGACAAAAAAGAATTGCTCTTTTTATTGAAGAACATTACGATAAGGCGGCATTTATGACCGCATCAAAGCTTGGCGAAACTGTCGGAGTCAGCGAGAGTACGGTTGTTCGTTTTGCAACCGAGCTCGGCTATGACGGATACCCAAAGCTTCAAAAAGCTATGCAGGAGATGATTCGCAACAAGCTTACATCTGTTCAGCGTATTGAAGTTACCTCCAACCGTATCGGCAATGACAATGTGCTTGACAGCGTTCTTAATCAGGATATCGATAAAATCCGCAGAACAATTGAAGAAACATCTCATGAGGATTTTGCCCGTGCAGTTGATGAAATTTGCAAGGCAGAGCGTATTTACATATTCGGTGTGCGTTCAACAGCCGCAATCGCAAACTTTCTTGCATACTATTTTGAAATGATTTTTGACAATGTGCGTGTTATCACAAGCGGCAGTCAAACCGAAACCTTTGAACAGATTTTCAGAATTACCGACAAAGATGTTATGATCGGTATTTCGTTTCCCCGTTACAGTTCAATGTCGGTTGAGGCAATGGACTTTGCCCGTTCAAGGGGTGCTCACGCAATTGCAATCACGGACAGTATGGTTTCTCCTCTTGTTCAGAGTGCCGATTCCGTGCTTATTGCAAGAAGCGATATGGCGTCAATTGTTGACTCACTTGTTGCACCGTTAAGTCTTATCAATGCTCTTATTGTTGCAACCGTGCTTAAAAAGAAGGATGAAGTTTCTGACACATTCCGCAGACTTGAGCTTGTGTGGAATCGTGACGGAGTTTACACCAACCGTGACAGAGAAATAATGGGTAATATAGAAGATGATGATAAGTAAAAAAGTTGTGGTAATCGGAGCAGGTGCGGCAGGTCTTATGGCGGGTGCAACTGCGGCGCTCTATGGTGCATCAGTTACGATAATCGAAAAGAACAAGCGTGTCGGCAGGAAAATTATGATAACGGGCAAAGGTAGGTGTAACCTTGCCAACAACTGCGATGTGCAGACTTTTATCAATAATGTTCCCGTAAACGGAAGATTTCTCTATTCTGCAATCAATGCATTTACTCCCGAGGATACAATCGAATTTTTTGAATCCAAAGGACTTAAAACAAAGACCGAAAGGGGAAATCGTGTGTTCCCCGCATCCGACAAATCGGTTGATGTTGTTGATACAATGCATGATTATGCCGTTGAATCAGGTTGTAAAATCGTGTGTGATACGGCAAACGCTCTTATTCTTGAGGACGGTGCCGTTATAGGTGTTAAGTGCGAAGGAAACACCTACTATGCCGACAGCGTAATTATCTGTTGCGGCGGTAAAAGCTATCCGCTTACGGGCTCAACAGGTGACGGCTATACACTTGCAAAACAGACAGGACACACAATCGTTCCGCTCAAACCGTCGCTCGTGCCGTTTACTTCCGGTGATAAACAATGCAAGGATATGCAGGGACTTGCCCTCAAAAATGTTGCGCTCAGAATAGTTGATAAGAACAGTAAAAAGGCTGTTTACAGCGACTTCGGCGAAATGCTTTTTACACATTTCGGAATGAGCGGTCCGATGATTTTATCGGCAAGCTCGCACATCCGTGATATTCAGCCCGACCGTTATATTGCGGAAATTGACCTCAAGCCGGCACTTGATTTTGAACACCTCGACAGGCGTATTCAGAACGATTTCAAAGAGAATTCAAACCGTGATGTTTCAAACGCATTTTCAAAGCTTTTGCCGAGAAAAATCATAGTTCCCGTTCTCAAACGCTGGGGAGTTCCCTTTGACAAAAAGTGTAATTCAATTACAAAAGAGGAGCGACACGCTCTTTGTGAAATTCTCAAATGCTTTACGGTTGAAATCAGCGGTTTCAGACCGATTGAGGAGGCAATCATAACCTCAGGTGGTGTAAAAACTTCCGAAATCAACCCGAAAACCATGGAAAGCAAGCTTGTAAGCGGACTGTATTTCGCAGGCGAAGTAATTGACTGCGACGCCTACACAGGCGGTTTTAATCTCCAGATTGCATGGAGTACAGGACGGCTTGCCGGAGAAAACAGTGCATATATCTGATTTGATTATACATAATATATTTGATTGAAAGGATGTAATTTATGTCAATAGCAATCGCTTTGGACGGTCCTGCAGGAGCAGGTAAATCCTCAATTGCAAAAAGAGTTGCAAAGGCACTTGACTGTATTTATGTTGATACAGGAGCGCTTTATCGCACAATCGGTCTGTCAGCAACAAGAAACTCCGTAGCTCCCGAAGATGAAAATGCGGTAAAGAATTTGCTTTCAAAAATCACAGTTGACCTAACATTCAATGAAAAGGGTGAGCAGATTGTTCTGCTTGACAACGAAGATGTGTCCGGACTCATCAGAACTCCGGAGGCATCAATGATGGCGTCAAAAATTTCTGCCGTACCGATTGTAAGAGCATATCTTCTTGATTTGCAGAGAAATATGGCAAAGATGCATGATGTAATTATGGACGGCAGAGATATCGGCACGGTTGTTCTGCCCGATGCACAGGTTAAAATTTTTCTTACAGCGTCCCCCGAGGCAAGAGCCGAAAGAAGATATAAGGAGCTTGTTGAAAAGGGTATGGATGTAAAATACGACGACATTTTAAACGATGTAATAACCCGTGACTACAACGATACTCACCGCAAAACAGCTCCGCTCAAGCCTGCCGAGGGTTGCATTACCGTTGACACAACAGAGCTTGATTTTGAGCAGTCGGTTGAAAAAATAATTTCCGTTATAAAGGAGAATATCTGATGGGTCAGTCAAAGGCACTTTATGCAGTCGGCAAAGCTGTCTGCAAGCCTGTTTTCAAACTTTTGTACAGATATAAAACTATAATTGAAGAGCCGCTTCCGCTTGTGGGGGGCATGATTATTGCAAGTAACCATATATCAAATTCAGATCCGGTTCTTCTCGGTTTGTCGCAGAAAAAGCGCAGACTGTTCTTTATGGCAAAAATTGAACTTTTTAAAAATAAATTTTTCGGTGCGTTAATCCGTGCACTCGGTGCATTCCCCGTTGAAAGGGGTGCAGGTGACGGCAAGGCTATCAAGACAGGCGAAGACCTTATCCGTGACGGCGAGATTATGACAATCTTTATTGAGGGCGGTCGTTCCAAAACAGGCGAACTTATGCGTCCCCGCAGCGGATGTGCTCTTGTTGCACAGCAGATGCAGGTGCCTGTTGTGCCTGCCTGCATCACAATTGTAGGCAACAAAAAGCATACATTTGCAAAGAGAGTTATCCACTTCGGCAAACCTCTTACACCCGAAAAGCTCGGACTTACTCCGGACAGCGGAAGACGGGAGCTTAAAGGTGCAACAACCATGATCATGGACGAAATCAAAAGAATGAGGGAGCAGGATTTAATTGAGTATAAAAAAGGCTGATTCGGCAGGATTCTGCTTCGGCGTCAACCGTGCAATCAATATTGTAAATGAACTGCTTGAAAAAGGAATAAAGGTTGCAACCCTCGGACCTATTATCCACAATATGGAAATGGTTCACGAGCTTGAAGAAAGAGGATGCACTCCCGTTAAAGCAGTTGACGAGCTTACTGACGATACAACGCTTGTAATCCGTTCACACGGAGTTGAAAAAAGCGTTATTGATTCTCTTGTAAAAAGAGGAATTAACTTTGAGGACGCAACGTGTCCTTTTGTTAAAAAAATTCACAAGATTGTATCAAACACAAACCCTGAAAATGATGTTGTTTTGATTGCAGGAAATAAAAATCATCCTGAGGTTTGCGGTATAATAGGTCATTGTGCAAGTGATTGTTACACATTTAATAACGAGGCAGAGCTTGATGATTTATTGCCAAATATTCTAAAAGAGAATAATAAACAGGTGCAAATTGTCGCACAGACAACATTTGACACACAAGAATGGAAAAAATGTGTAAAAAAGATAAAAAAGCTATGTACAAATGCAAAAATATTTGATACAATATGTAATGCTACGCAAGTTAGGCAAACCGAAGCTTCTCAGATTGCCGCCGAATCCGACTTTATGGTTGTAATCGGTGACAGGCACAGCTCCAATACGGGAAAGCTTTTTGATATATGCAAAAGACAGTGTGAGAACACGGTTCTCATTGAAACCGCTGCCGAGCTTGATTTAAACAAGGTTTCGGTTGCCGAATCAATCGGCGTAACTGCGGGTGCTTCAACGCCTGCAAGGATAATAAAGGAGGTACTGGATACAATGAGTGAAGTAAAATCCGGTGAAACAAATTTGGAACCATCTTTTGAGGAGATGCTTGAGGAGTCCCTCAAAAACTTTAATACAAACGAGAGGGTAATGGGCACAGTTCTGAGCATAGCTCCCAACGAAGTTCAGGTAGATGTCGGCAGAAAGCAGACAGGCTTTATTCCTGCTTCAGAGCTTTCAAACGATCCTAACGCAAGACCCGAAGATGTAGTTAAAGTCGGCGATGTTATTGAGCTTCTTATTATGAAGACCAATGATCAGGAAGGCACTATCATGCTTTCAAAGCGCAGAGTAGATGCACAGAAGGGTTGGGAAGAGCTCAAAGAAAAGGCAGAGTCACAGGAGGTTCTCTCCGGCAAGGTTACTGAGGCAGTTAAGGGCGGCGTAATCGTTCTTTACAACGGCTCAAGAATCTTTATCCCTGCATCACAGGCAACAGCAACTCGTGAAGAGAGCCTTGAAGACCTCGTAGGTCAGGATGTTGATTTCAGACTTATCGAAGTTTCACAGAACGGCAGACGCAGAAGAGCTATCGGTTCAATCCGCAGCGTACTCAAGGAGCAGAGAGCTGCTCAGCGTGAAGAATTCTGGAAAACCTGCGAAGTTGGCAAGCGTTACAAGGGCGTTGTTAAGTCACTTACAAGCTACGGCGCATTTGTTGACCTCGGCGGCGTGTTCGGCATGATTCACATTTCAGAGCTTTCATGGACACACATTAAGCATCCGAGCGAGGTTGTTAATGTAGGCGATACAGTTGATGTTTACATAAAGGATATCAATGAGGAAACAAAGAAAATTTCTCTTGGCTTCAAGAATGCTGAAGATAATCCGTGGGAAATTCTCAAGAACAACTATCCCGAGGGAACAGTTGTTAAGGCTACAATCGTTGGTCTTACAACATTCGGTGCATTCGCAAACATCATCCCCGGCATTGACGGTCTTATCCATATTTCTCAGATTGCAAATAAGAGAATTGAAAAGCCCGCTGATGTACTCAAGGTTGGCGATGTTGTTGAAGCTAAGATTACTGCAATCGACTTCGACAAGAAGCGTGTAAGCCTTTCAATGCGTGCACTTCTTCCTGAAGACGAGCAGGCACCTGCTAAGTCTGAAGAAGCTGCTGAATAATCAGAACTTTTGTGGGCATCCGAAAGGATGCCCTTTTGTTTTAAATTAATTTAATCGGGTACAGGCTATGAAACGACTGATTTCCCTTACTGTGGCTGTTATGTTTATCACACTTCTCGGTGTGTGCAGAAGCCGTGCGTATGATGAATACAATCTGACTGACCTTGCCGCTTGTTCGTCTGTAAAAAGTGACAGCAACGGCAAGGGCGGATTTGTGTGCGCATTTTCGGGAAATACAGTGTTTTCAGCAAGGCTTGTGCCCGATTTTTCTGCATACAGTTTTTCTGTCGGCGGTCGGATAAGGAGTGTGTCACAGAGCGGAAACTACACTTATGCACTTGTTTTTGACGATGCTTTCACTAACAAATATTCAGTGTATTCTCTTAATCTTGATAACGGAAATGTTTCACAGAACACTTTTGTTGACGAAAATTTTATGACCAATTCCTTTTCGGTAACCAATAATCGCATTTACTATATCAAGACCGACAGCCTGAAATCTTATGTTGCGTGTAGGGATTTTTCATCTGATAAAAAGTCGAAAATAACTTTTTCAGACAATGTAAACGAGGTTTTTAATAATAACGGAAAGTCATACGCAAGACTTTGTGACGGTTCAATTTACAAGCTCTCGCAATCGTCATCAACCTATGTTGCCGATACAGGTGAACTTAAAAATATTTATAACGCAGGAATAAACAGAGTTATAAACGAAGACGGATTTATTGTTTCACTGTCAGATAATTCAAGGAATTATGTTTCAAATGCCACAGCCGAAAATGCTTCGGTATCTGACGGAAAAGTATATTCTGCCGTGAATTATCGACTTAATCTGAAAACATCCGAAAAAACAAAAAGCGTGTCAATTTCCGACAGAGCAACTGCTGTTGTATCTTACAAAAATCAATGTGCTGTTTTGCTTGATAACGGAACGGTTCAGGTATTTGGTTCGGTTGATTTTGAGGAAAAGAAAACAAATGGCAATGACGGCAGTAATGGCGATCACAATTCTTCTAAATCAGATATTCAACCGAATAATTCCAAATACCTGTTTTCTGACGGGATAGTTTACGGGATTTACAGCGGAGAAACCGTTTCCGATTTCAAAAACAAAACTTTTGCCAAAAATGTATATAAGGCGGACGGTACTCTTGCAAAGAGCGGAAAGCTGAAAACGGGATTTACTGCCGTTATAGATTCAAAGACTTATGTCATTGCAGTTTGCGGAGATGTGACGGGCGAGGGCAATGTAAATTCAAAAGATGTCACGCTTTTGCAAAAAACACCTCTGTGATAATGCAGAATTAGACGGTGCATATCTCAAAGCCGCCGATTTTAACCTTGACGGCGAAGCAGATAACCGTGACCTTGTCTTAATTTCAAGACAAAAAAATTGACAAAACAAAAACCGCCCCAATCGGAGCGGTTTAATTTATTTGTCAGAAATAAACTTTATCAGTCCATTTCCCAGTTGTGCCATACATTCTGGATATCATCGTTATCCTCGAACATATCAAGCATCTTCTGCATCTTGGTTGCAGTTTCTTCGTCCTCAAGCTTTGTATATGTGCTTGGAACCATTTCAATTTCAGCAGAAACGAATGTGTAGCCGAGCTTTTCAAGCTCATCTCTTACAGCGCCGAAATCATCTGTTTCTGTGTAAATTGTAAATACATCATCGTCAGCCTCAAAGTCTGATGCACCGCACTCAAGAGCATCGCTCATTACGGTATCCTCATCCTTTTCAAGGTCCTCACGCTCAATAACGAGAACGCCCTTCTTTGAGAACATAAAGCTTACACAGCCCTGTGTACCCATATTGCCGCCGAATTTATCAAAGTAATGTCTTACTTCGCCTGCTGTTCTGTTTCTGTTGTCTGTAAGTGCCTCAACAATTACGGCAACGCCGTTTGGACCGTAGCCCTCATATGTAACAGCCTCGTAGTTTGTTGAATCTGCATCGCTTGACGCCTTCTTGATGATTCTTTCAATGTTGTCATTAGGTACATTTGCAGCCTTTGCTTTTGCAATACAATCCTTGAGTTTTGAGTTAACGGAAGGATCTGCACTTCCGCCTTCCTTGATTGCAACAATAAGTTCTCTGCCGATTTTTGTAAATACTTTAGCTCTTGCGGCATCGTTCTTACCTTTTTTCTGCTTGATTGTACTCCATTTGTTATGTCCTGACATTAATATCATTCCTTTGTCAATAAAGTATAATTATCTTATTAAGTATATCACACACACCTTTGTGATGTAAACAAAAAAAAGTTATTACAGTTTTGTAATAACTCCATTGTCAAATATCGCCTGTGGTGCTATAATCTATGTTGTAGAAAATAAATGCCGATAAATTTGATGTAAATATAAAAAATAAAGCTTAAATGCCGAAAATATAATTTTACGAAGGGAGTTTTTGAAATGATCAGATCTATGACGGGTTTCGGAAGATGTGAAACCGTTATCAACGGTCGGGAGATTACCGTTGAAATCAAAAGCGTGAATCACCGCTATTTTGAATTTTCCTGCAGAACCCCAAGAAGTTACGGATTTCTTGACGACAAACTTAAAAACTATGTAAATTCAAGGGTTTCACGAGGCAAGATTGATATGTTCGTATCAATCGGTGCGTCCGATGAAGAACCCTGTGATGTAACTGTTAATCATCAGCTTGTTTCGGGATATATCAACGCTTTTAAGGAAATCAGCGAAAAGTACGATATTCCGAATGATGTTTCAACAGTTTCACTTTCTCGCTTTCCCGATGTTTCACGGTTCACAAAGCACCTGAGGACGAGGATCAGATTACTGCCGATGTTCTTTCAGCCGCAAAGATTGCAGTTGACGCTTTTGTTGCAATGCGTGAAACAGAGGGCGAGAAGATGAAAGAGGACATTCTTTCAAGAGCCAACACAATTCTTTCTGTTGTTGGTGAAATTGAGGAGCGTTCTCCGCAGACTGTTGCCGAGTATGAACAAAGACTTATGGAACGCATCAAGCAGACGCTTGCTGAAAATGATGTCAAGGTTGACGAGCAGAGGGTTCTCACAGAGGTTGCCGTGTTTGCGGATAAGGTAGCCGTTGCGGAGGAAACCGTAAGACTTCGCAGCCACTTTGACCAGCTTTCAAAGTTCCTTGAATATGACGAGCCTGTCGGCAGAAAAATTGACTTTATCATTCAGGAAATGAACCGTGAGTCAAATACAATCGGTTCAAAGGTTCAGGATGCAATTCTTGCACATAAGGTTGTTGACATCAAAAGTGAGATTGAAAAAATCCGTGAACAGGTTCAGAATATCGAATAAGGTGAACAGATGAAGCTTATTAATATCGGTTTTGGTAATCTTGTCAGCTCCGACAAGATTGTTGCAGTAGTTGCTCCGGACTCTGCTCCCGTAAAGCGAATTGTTCAGGATGCAAAACAGAACAATCTGCTTATTGACGCAACCTGCGGACGAAAATGCAAATCGGTGATTGTTGCCGAGAATAATCATGTTATTCTCTCGGCAATTTCATGTGAGGCAATTCAGAACAGAACGGACGAAAGTGAGGAAAACAAGGATGAGCATTAACAGAAAAGGAAATCTTATTTTGTTTACCGGTTCATCGGGTGTAGGCAAGGGTACAATAATCAAGGAACTTCTTGACCGTGACAAAAATATCCGTCTTTCGGTTTCAAACACAACAAGAGAACCGAGAGAGGGAGAGATTGACGGGGTTCATTATAACTTTTTGACAAGAGAACAGTTCAACGATGTTCTGAAAAAAGACGGCTATCTTGAACACGCAGAGTTTTGCGGTAATCTCTACGGCACTCCTAAAAAGCAGGTTGAAGATATGCTCAATCAGGGTTATGATGTTCTGCTTGAGATTGAGGTCAAGGGCGGACTTCAGATTCTTGACAAATATCCCGACATTCTCAGTATCTTCATTCTTCCGCCTTCAATGGAGTCTCTTGAAAGACGGCTTCGCAGAAGAGGTACAGAGGATGAAGAAACTATTCGGAAAAGGCTTGCACAGGCTGCCGAGGAAATCAGCTACAAGGACAGATATAAGTACAATGTGGTAAACGGCGACCTTGAAACAGCAATAAATGAGGTTCTCGCTATTCTTCATAAAGAGGATGAAAACCTCATTAAATAATATACAAAGAAAATTAACATAAAATATTTTAAGAGGAGAATTATTATGCATAAAGTTGATGTGGATTCATTATTACAGGGTAAGCAGAGTAAGTACGCACTTGTTGTAGGTGTTGCAAAAAGAGCAAGAGAAATTACTCAGACTTTTGAAGAGGAACAGATAGTAACAGAGGATAAGCCTGTTCTTATCGCAATCAAGGAAATCGAAGGTCATGAAATCAACATTCTTGAGCCTGACGAAGATGAGCTCTGATTTAACAGTCAAAGTTGCCGTTGAAAACACAACATATGTTTTTGACAAATTATTTGACTACCTTGTACCGTCTGCCTTTACCGATTTGGTTCAGGTCGGCAAAAGGGTTCTCATTCCGTTCGGCAGAGGGAACAAAAAGAAACAGGGAATAATTTTTGAGCTTTCTCCCGTGAGTGATGACATTCCGGTTGAAAAGCTCAAAAGCATTTGTTCCGTTCTTGATGACGAACCTGTCCTGTCAAAAGAACTTTTGAAACTTGCCGAGTTTATGAAAGAGCATTATTTCTGCACCTATTATGATGCGGTAAAAACAATGCTCCCAGCGGGTATAAATTACAAAGTCACAACGCTTTACGGTGTTCGTGAGGGTGTAGATGAAGAAGAGCTTTCCGAGGAACAGCAAAGAATTTTTGCTTACCTTCATTCAAAAAGAAAAGCCGTAAAGTCCGATAAAATTCTTGACGATTTCGGATTAGATAACACGGTTATTCTTGAAGATATGGTAAAGTCGGGCTATCTTTACAAATCAGATGAGGCTTTCAGAAAGGTTTCGGATGCGGTTATGAAAATGGCTGCTCCGACCGAACTTGCCGACAGCGACAATATCAAGCTTACCGAAAAGCAGAAAGCCGTTCTCGACCTTATCAAAATGACAGGCGGAACTTCCGTTAAAGAGGTTTGTTACTTCACGGGTGTCACAACAGGCGTTACGGACGCACTTTATAAAAAAGGTCTTATCTACTACTATGACGAAGAAGTGTTCCGTATTGAGGACAGAACAAAGGACGAAAGTCTTGCCCCTGTTGCGTTGTCAAAACAACAGCAGACAGCCTGCGATAACCTCTATGCCGAATACGCCGATTCAAAACCGCATACAAGCCTTTTGTTCGGTGTTACAGGTTCGGGAAAAACAAGCGTTTTTATGAAACTGATTGAGCGTGTAATAAACGATAACAAGGGAATCATTGTTATGGTGCCTGAAATTTCGCTTACACCGCAGTTTGTTTCAACCTTTTCAAAGCGTTTCGGCGAGCAGATTGCCGTATTTCACAGCGCACTTTCACTCGGTGAAAGGCTTGATGAATACAAGCGTGTAAAAAAAGGTCTTGCAAAAATCGTTATAGGAACACGAAGTGCCGTGTTTGCTCCGTTTGAAAAAGTCGGTCTTATCATAATGGACGAGGAACAGGAGTACAGCTATAAGTCTGAAAGCTCCCCCAGATATCATGCAAGAGAAATCGCAAAATTCAGATGCAGCTACGATAATGCCTTGCTTGTTTTAAGTTCGGCAACTCCGTCGGTTGAATCATACTACTACGCAAAAAACGGAAGATATTCGCTTAACACGCTCACCGAGAGATACGGCGATGCGGTTTTGCCGAAGGTTGTTGTCGCAGACATGAATGTTGAACAGCAAAACGGCAATGTAACGGGATTTTCCGAAACCTTGCTTGAAAATCTGCGCTATAATCTTGAAAATAACAAGCAGTCAATTCTGCTTTTAAACAGACGGGGATACAATACCTTTGTAACCTGCCGAATGTGCGGTGAACCTGTTGTGTGTCCTAACTGTTCAATATCGCTCACATATCACAGCGCCAACCGCAGAATGATGTGTCACTACTGCGGATATTCCGTGCCTTACACGGAAGAATGTCCGTCCTGTCACAGCAAATCTTTAAGATTTGGCGGAACCGGCACTCAAAAGGCTGAAAGTGAAATTTCAGAGTTTTTTCCCGATGCAAGAATATTGCGTATGGATACCGACGCAACATCTTCAAAATCATCCTATGAAAAGATGATAACGGCATTTGCAGACGGTAAGTACGATATTCTTGTGGGAACACAAATGGTTGCAAAGGGACTCAATTTTCCCAATGTGACGCTTGTGGGGGTTCTCAACACTGACTATATGCTGTATGCCGATGATTACAGAAGCTACGAAAGAACATTTTCTCTTTTAACTCAGGTAGTCGGCAGAAGCGGCAGAGGTGCGTCAAAGGGTATGGCTGTTATTCAGTCCTACACTCCCGACAACCTCATAATCTCTATGGCGGCAAGGCAGGATTATCTTGCCTTTTACAGCACCGAAATTCAGGTCAGAAAAGCAATGCTTTATCCGCCTTTTGCGGATATCTGTCTTATCGGCTTTTCGGGTGAAAAACAGCAGCTTACAATGAAAGCGGCTAACAGCTTTTTACAGTGCTTTGTCAGTCACGCAAGAAGCGAATACCCTGCCATGCCTTTGAGAATACTCGGTCCGTCACCTGCAAATGTTGTGAAAGTGAGCAACAAATTCAGATATAAACTTATAATAAAATGTAAAAATAACCGTGATTTCAGAGGACTGCTATCAGCGGTTATGATAGAATTCGGAAAGAATAAGGAATTTGGAAAGGTCAGTACATATGCGGATATGAACGCTCTGACCTGTTAGCGAAAGGATATAATATATGGCTTTAAGACAAATTGTAAAAGAGGGCGACAGCGTTCTCACAAAAAAATGCAGACCTGTCGTAAAGTTTGATGACCGCCTTGCAGATCTTATTGACGATATGATTGAAACTTTGCACAAGGCTGAGGGAGTGGGACTTGCCGCTCCACAGGTCGGAATTTTAAGAAGAGTTGTGGTTATTGATGTCGGCGAAGGTCCGATTGAGCTTATAAACCCGAAAATCATCGCTTACAGCGGCAAGCAGGAAACTCTTGAGGGTTGTCTTTCAATTCCCGGCAAGTGGGGTTACACAGTAAGACCTGATTATGTAAAGGTTAAGGCTCAGGACAGACACGGTGACGAATTTGTTATTGACGGCAAGGATTTGCTTGCAAAGGCTTTTTGCCACGAACTCGACCATCTTGAGGGAATTCTCTTTACTCAGGTTGCAACAAGAATGTTGACTCCTGCCGAAATTGAAGAAATGAATAGCTGATAAACAGGTGAAGATATGAAAATAATTTATATGGGTACTCCGGATTTTGCCGTACCTGCACTCAAGGCTCTTGCAAATTCGGAACATGAGGTTTGTGCCGTGTTTACACAACCCGACAAGCCGAGGGGAAGAAAGATGATAATGACTCCTCCCGATGTCAAGGTGTGCGCTGAAAAGCTGAACATTCCCGTGTATCAGCCCGAAACCTTTAAGGACGGCAAACCTCTTGAAATTATCAATAAATATAATCCCGATGTCATTGTTGTTGCGGCTTACGGAAAAATTCTTCCCAAGTCGGTTCTTGACTCTGCAAAGTACGGATGCATCAATCTTCACGGCTCGCTTTTGCCTAAATACAGAGGTGCATCTCCTATTCAGCAGAGCGTATTAAACGGTGACAGGGAAACCGGTGTAACGGCTATGCAAATGGATGTCGGACTTGACACAGGTGACATTCTGAAAGTTGTCAAAACGGAAATCGGTGTGAACGAAACCTCGGGAGAGCTTTTTGACCGTCTTTCTCTTATGGGCGGAGAGCTTATTCTTGACACACTTTCTGCTCTTGAAAAGGGCGAAATCACTCCGATTAAGCAGGACGAAAGCCTTGCAACTCACACTTCAAAAATTGACAAATCACTTTGTCCGATTGATTTTACAAAATCGGCCTTTGAGGTGCATAATAAAATCAGAGGACTTAATCCGTGGCCGATTGCCACAACCGAAATTAACGGTAAAAAGATAAAGGTTCATTCTTCTTTGCTCTGCGAAAAGAGCGGAAAAGCGGGAACTGTAATCAGCACAAAACCGCTGATTGTTGCCTGCGGTGAAAAGTCGGTTGAGCTTTGTGAAATTCAGCCTGAGGGCAAAAAGAAAATGACCGCCGAGGCATTCCTTGCCGGCCACAGGCTTTCTGTCGGTGATGTAATCGGTTAAAAATTCCCGTCTGCAATATGCAGACAGAAAGGTGTTTGATTTATGGGCTTCTTTTACGGATTTGATATGACCTATCTTGTGTTTATTGTTCCTTGTATCATAATAACATTGATTTGTCAGGTCAAAGTTAAAACAACTTTTTCAAAATATTCACAGATAAGAAATTCAAGAAATATGACAGGCGCTCAGGCGGCTGAATATGTTCTTCGTCAGCACGGTGTAACAGGCGTCAGAATTGAACATGTTGCAGGCAGTATGACAGACCATTTTGACCCGAGAACAAATGTAATCAGACTTTCCGACACGGTTTTTAACAGCACTTCTGTTGCGGCTGTAGGCGTTGCCTGTCATGAGGCAGGTCATGCAGTTCAGCACGCAGAAAATTATCTGCCTAACAGAATCCGTTCGTTTATTCTTCCTGTTGCAAGACTTGGTTCAAGCCTCAGTTGGATTTTTATTATAGTCGGTTTTTGTTTTACACAGAGAGTAGGTTTTGTATTTCTTTATATAGGTATAATCCTGTTTGCGCTTTCAGTACTCTTTACAATCGCAACACTTCCCGTAGAGTTTAATGCGTCAAAAAGAGCGCTTGAAACAATCAGAAACGGCGATCTTCTTTACGGTGAAGAATACACAGGAGCAAAGAGAGTGCTTCAGGCAGCCGCAATGACATATGTTGCAGCGGCTCTTACTGCAATTATGCAGCTTTTAAGATTAATTATAATTGCGAACAATCGCAGAAGATAATTTATTTTGGAGATTAAAATGGCAAACACACGCAATATTGCACTGAATGTGCTGCTTAAAATTGAAAATGAGGGAGCATATTCAAATATTGCTTTGAATAATGCCATAAAGGAAAACCGTCTTTCGGGTGTTGACAGCTCTTTTGTGTCAGCACTCGTTTACGGCGTTCTGGAAAGAAGAATCACGCTTGATTATATTATCAGGTCTTATTCTAAAATTCCGTTAAGGAAAATTGAAATAAAAACAAAAAATATTCTTCGCCTTGGAATACTCCAGCTTTTGTTTATGGACAAAGTTCCCGATAGTGCGGCAGTCAACGAAAGCGTTAATCTTGCCAAAAAGCACAAACTTCAGAAATCATCGGGTTTTATAAACGGAATTCTTCGCAATATCACAAGGGCAGAGGATAAATATACATTACCTGATGAAAAGGACAGTGCTCGATATCTTTCGGTAAAATATTCTGTTCCCGAAAATATTGTAAAATTGTGGATTAATTCTTACGGAGAAAATAATGCTGAACAGCTTTTGGCATCTCTTAACGGCAGAGCCAAAATCTGTTGTCGTGTTAATACCCTCAGAACAGATGCAGACACATTAATTAAGAAATTATCCGATGAGGGTGTTGTTGCGGAAAAATCCCGTTTATTAACAACGCACTCTATCTTGAAAATACAGGCTCGGTTGAAAGACTCAGAGCGTACAAGTCCGGACTTTTTCATATTCAGGATGCGTCAAGCCAGCTTTGTGTGAATTTTCTTGACGCAAAGCCTCGCAATATTATGCTTGATGTGTGTTCCGCACCGGGCGGAAAGTCGTTTTCGGCGGCTCAGTATATGAACAACCGTGGCAGAATTTTTTCCTGCGATATGTTCGAACATAAGCTGAAACTGATTTCGGCAGGTGCTAAAAGGCTTGGCATCACTTGTATTTCAACGCTTCTGCGTGATGCGTCAACCAATGACACGGCACTTCCTGTGGCGGACAGAATCCTCTGTGATGTTCCGTGCAGCGGTCTTGGAATCATGTCAAGAAAACCCGAAATCAGATACAAGGACGACCTTATTTCCAACGATTTGCCGGATTTGCAGTACAGGATTCTCTGCGCAAGTGCGGATAATCTTGCAGTAGGCGGTAAGCTTGTCTATTCTACCTGTACATTGAATCCTGATGAAAACAATAAAAACACAAAGCGTTTTCTTGAGGAACATCCCGATTTTTACGGAATACCGTTAAAACTTCCAAACGGAATTACCCGTGCATTTGATGAAGAACCATACGAAATAACACTTATGCCGCACACCTGCGGAACAGACGGATTTTACATCAGCTTATTCGGAAAGAAGGCGTCAAATTGAATAATTTAACGGATATCAAGTCAATGACGCTTGATGAGCTGACTGAATTTGTCACAGAAAACGGTTTTCCAAAGTTCAGAGCAAAGCAGATTTATGATTGGTTGTACAAAAATGTGACCGATTTTGACAATATGCGTAACATTCCTGCCGATTTAAAGGCTTTTTTGAAATCAAGTAGTTACATTTCTGTTGCAAATATTGAAAAAAAACTTGTTTCAAGGTATGATAAAACAGTCAAGTACCTTTTTTCGTTTAATGACGGCGAATGTGTAGAGTCTGTTGTAATGAGTTACAAGCACGGATATTCAATCTGTATCTCAACACAGGTTGGCTGTAAAATGGGTTGTACATTTTGTGCAACAGGCAAAAGCGGTTTTTCACGGAGTCTTGCACCGTCGGAAATGCTCGGACAGATTGAGGCCGCACAGCGTGACCTTAACATAAGAATTTCTAACATTGTTCTTATGGGAATGGGTGAACCGCTTGATAATTTTGATAATGTCGTAAAATTTCTCCGACTTGTTTCGTCCGACAACGGTCTTAACATTGGAATGCGACATATTACACTCTCAACCTGCGGTATAGTTCCGAAGATTTATGAGCTTGCAAAGCTTCATCTCGGAATAACGCTTTCCGTTTCGTTACACGCACCGAACGATGAGATAAGACAGCGAACAATGCCCATTGCAAAAAAAATATTCTATTGAAGAATTATTAAAGGCTTGTTCAGATTATTTCAAAACAACAGGTCGCAGAGTTACATTTGAATACTCTATGATAAGCGGAGTTAATGACAGCGATGAAAACGCAAGAGAGCTTGCAAAACGACTTGAGGGTACGCAAAGCCATGTTAATCTGATCCCCGTCAATACTGTTGAGGGAACAGGCTACTTAAAAAGCAATATTAAAAGACAGCAGGCATTCATAAATATTCTTGCTGCTAAAAATATCGGAGCAACCGTGCGCAGAACACTCGGAAGTGACATAAACGCATCGTGCGGTCAGCTCAAAAGAAAGCATATTGAAGAAGGAGGTAAATAACTTGGAAGTATTCAGCAAAAGTGATATCGGACTTGTTCGTAATCAGAATCAGGATGACTGTCGCTTCGGAGTTATTTCTCCCAGCTGTGTCTGGGCAGTTGTGTGTGACGGAATGGGCGGTGCAAACGGCGGTAATATTGCCAGCGCAACGGCAGTTGATTATATCAGCACCAAAATTACCGATTTGTACAAAGATGATATGACCAAGGAGCAGATTGGCGAGCTTATGGCAGAAATTGTTGTCAATGCCAATATGAAAGTCTTTGAAATGTCCATGAAAGATCCCGAGCTCACGGGTATGGGAACTACATGTGAATTTGTCTTTGTAAAAGATACAACCGTTCATGTTGTTCATGTCGGTGACAGTCGCACATACGCTATCAGAGGCGGTAAAATCAAGCAGCTTACAGAGGATCATTCCGTTGTTCAGGAAATGGTTAGAAGAGGCGAGCTTACATATGAGCAGGCGCAAAATCATCCGAACAAGAACTTTATAACAAGGGCGCTCGGCATAAAACCGTCCGTTCGCCTTGACTATATTGAAGCCAACTTTATTTACGGTGATGTTCTTCTCATCTGTACCGACGGACTTTCAAATTGTGTCACAACAGGAGATATGGTCAAAATCTGCCATGAAAACCGTGGCGAAGGTCTTATCACAAAGCTTGTTGACAAGGCGAAAGACGGCGGAGGTTCTGATAATATCACAGCTACCGTAATTTACTAAGGATAGGAGTTGACCGTTTTGGATAAATATTTGGGCAAAAGACTTGACGGAAGATATGAAATCCACGAGCTTATCGGTGTCGGCGGTATGGCAAATGTTTACCGTTGTACCGACACAGTTGATGACCGTGAAGTTGCCGTAAAAATTCTTAAAGACGAGTATCTCAACAATGAGGAGTTTATCCGCCGTTTCAAAAATGAATCAAAAGCCATCGCAATGCTTTCACATCCGAATATTGTAAAGGTGTATGATGTAAGCTTTGGCGATATGATTCAGTATATCGTAATGGAATATATTGACGGCATTACCCTCAAAGAATATATTGATCAGCAGGGCATTATTGAGTGGAAAGACGCAATCCACCTGACCGCACAGATTTTAAAGGCTTTACAGCACGCTCACGAGTGCGGAATTGTACACCGTGATATAAAGCCGCAAAATATTATGCTGTTGCAGGACGGTACAATCAAAGTTACCGATTTCGGTATTGCAAGATTTTCCGATAAATCAACACGCACAATGACGGAACAGGCAATCGGCTCTGTTCACTACATTGCCCCTGAACAGGCAAGAGGTGACGCAACTGACGGAAAAACGGACATTTATTCTGTCGGTGTAATGCTCTATGAAATGCTTACGGGAAAGCTTCCGTTTGACGGTGACAGTGCCGTTACAATTGCGCTTATGCAGTTGCAGTCAACACCGAAGCATCCTCGTGAAATCAATCCGGGAATCCCGATAGGTCTTGAGCAGATTACTATGAAGGCAATGGAAAAGCTTCCGTCCGACAGATACACTTCTGCCGCAGAAATGCTTTCTGATATCGAAAGATTCAGACTTAATCCGTCAATCGTTTTTGATTACGGCAACAAGTCTTTTGTTGATAATCAGCCCACAAAGTTTGTTCACTCTTTGCGTGACAGCGGGGTAAGAAATAAAATTGACAACGAAGCAACCAAAGTAGTTGATATGCCGCAGGACGATGTTGTTGTTAAAGAAGAACAGTTTGCCGATGAGGATTTTGTAAAGGAACATAAGCCGTCCTACTATGCAGTCAAGGGTATTGTAATTGCGGCTGTTGCAGTATGTGCAATTTTCTTTGCGCTTGCAATGTTCAGAGGCTGCTCAACCTCACAGGCTAAGGACGTTGAAGTTCCCGATTATGTCGGCAAATCCTTTGTTTCAATAAAAGAAAATAACCCGAATGATTTTAAGTTTGAGGTTAAGAGTGAATATGATGAGTCAAAGGAAATGGGCGTAATTCTTGATCAAGAGCCTAAGGGCGGTTCAATGAAGGTTAAGTCAGGCTCAACAATCACGGTAACCGTAAACGGAACGGACACAGAGGTTTCTGTTCCTTATGTAACCAATTACAGCGAAAAAGAGGCTTCTCAGGCTCTCAAGGAAAAGAATCTTATTCCTGAAATTGTCTATGTAGAAAACACTAAAACACCAAAGGGCTACACAATTGAGTGCTTCCCAAAAGCAGGTGTAAAAACTACAATCGGTTCAACGGTATATGTATATATTGCAAGCGGTGAGAGATCCAAACAGGTTACACTCCCGTCGGTTGACGGACTTATGCTTTCCGAAGCAAAGCAGTCTCTTGTTGATCTCGGACTTACCGTTGAAACAGTTCAGGATGATGAAAGCAAAGAACCAAAGGATACAGTCCTCGGTATGTCGCCTCTCCAGTACGGCAAGGTTGACGCAGGCTCTGTTGTAACCCTGACTGTAAGCTCGGGACTCGGTGACGAAAACACGGTTAATATCTTCGTTGACCTTCCTTCGGATGTTGAAGATTCAGTCGATATGACTGTAATTGTTGACGGTGCGGTTGATTCCCGTAATTCAAAGACGCTTGTTCCGAAATATAACAAGACCTATACTCTTGAGCTCAAGGGCTCAGGCACTTCAACTGTAGTAATTCAGCTTGACGGTCAGGCTTACAGAGAGTATTCGGTTGACTTTGCATCGGCAGCGGTAACCACTACGGCGTCATATGATTATGTCCGTGCGACAACCGCTCCTCCCGAAACCGAACCGCCGACGCAGTATTACACAGATCCGTATGTAGCGCCTGACACGACCGTTCAGCCGGTTACGGATGATCCTGAACTTTAATCGGTGAAGTATGGATACTAAAAGCGGAATTTTAATGAAATCAATCGGCGGATTTTACTATGTCCGTGCCGATGGTGAGGATTACGAATGTAAGGCAAGGGGGAGCTTTCGCAAAAGCGGAAACTCTCCCGTAGCGGGGGACAGGGTAAATATATCTGTTCCGAATGACGGTTTTTGTGCGATAGAAGAAATTCTTCCACGCAAAAACAAGCTCCGCAGACCTGCTCTTGCAAATCTTGATATTCTTCTTCTCGTGTGTTCAACTGTTGAACCGTTGCCGAATTTTACGATTATTGACAAAATGACTGCGGCGGCGGTAAACAATAATATGGAACCCGTAATTGTCGTTACAAAAAATGATCTGGAAAACGGAGATAAGATTGCTGATATCTACAGACACGCAGGTTTTGAGGTTTTTCTCTGTTCGGAAGATGATTCTTCACAAACCGAAGAACTCAAAAGCTATCTGTCCGGCAAGGTTTCAGCCTTTATCGGTAACAGCGGTGTCGGCAAGTCCACATTGCTCAATAAGCTTTTTCCATCGCTTTCTCTTGAAACAGGGCAGACAAGTAAAAAACTCGGCAGAGGAAGACATACAACAAGAGTTGTTGAACTGTTTGAACTTGGCGGTTGTTTTGTTGCAGACACACCCGGATTTTCAACCGTTGATCTTCAGCGTTACGAAATGATTGACAAAAGCCGGCTGCAATATTGCTTTCCTGAATTTGAAAAATATTTAGGGGAGTGTATGTTTACTTCATGTTCTCATACCTGTGAAAAAGGCTGCAGGATTCTTGAAGCGCTCTCTGACGGCGAAATTGAAGAAACCCGTCACCGCAGTTATGTTCAGATGTATAACGAGGTCAAGGACATTAAATCATGGCAGATAAAGGAGTAATTATGCGTTGTGTGATTATTGCAGGCTCGCCTGACACAAATTCGGATTTTTTGTCCGAGGTTATAAAACCTGATGACTATGTGATATGTGCCGACAGAGGCTGCAATTTTGCAAAACAGGCAGGCATTACTCCGAACCTTGTTGTAGGAGATTTTGATTCCGAGCCTGATGTACTGTTTCCAAACTGCGAAACGGTACGACTTATTCCCGAAAAGGATGATACCGACACAATGCACTCTGTTGACCTTGCACTTGAAAAAGGGTTTGACGAAATAGCAATTCTCGGTGCATTGGGCGGTCGCTTTGACCACAGCTTTGCAAATGTGGCAGTTCTCTCTTATATTCACGAACACGGAAGTAAGGGCGTTCTCCTTTCTGAAAAAGAGAAAATAGAATTTCTCCCCGTAGGTCATTATGAATATAAGAACTTTAAAGGCAAAACATTTTCGCTTTTCCCTTTCGGATGTCCGAGTGTCTGCGTAAGCTATTCGGGAACAAAGTATCCTCTTGAAAAATATTATGTTTCAAGCAGCGTTACTCTGGGTGTTTCAAATGTATTCACTTCCGATATGACAACAATTGACATATATGACGGAAATGCAATACTTATAATTAATTTGATAGACTGTTAAAATTACAGCTTGACATTGTTTGCAAATGTATCTTGTATATGTCAAAAGCAATGTCAACATTATATGGGGGTATAGCTCAGCTGGGAGAGTGTCTGACTGGCAGTCAGAAGGTCACGGGTTCGAGCCCCGTTATCTCCACCACATTTTTTATACAACAATATTTGCAAAGAATTTGCTTTGTAAGGCTTTGCAATAACAAAATTGTAACTATATTAACACCTTTAAGTCTTGAAAAGAAATATGTTTTTATGGTATAATTCTTTTCAGACAAAATTTGAAATTGATACTTATTTGGAGTTGAGTAATAATATGTCATTGTGTATGGGATGCATGCAGGAAATAGGTGACAACAAGATTTGTCCGTCCTGCGGATTTGATACAACTGAAAAACAGCAAGCTCCTTTTTTACCGTACGGAACAATTCTTCAGAACCGCTACATCGTAGGTGCGGGAATTGATACCAACGGCGAAAGTACACGCTATATAAGCCACGACAAGCAGACAGGTGACATTGTAATCATCTGCGAATTTCTTCCTATCGGACTTTTTTCTCGTGAAGAAGGAACTACCGAGGTCAGAATAAATTATGAAAACCGCCTTGTATATAATAAACTCAAGGACGATTTCCTTAACTATTACAGGATTCTTTCAGAACTCCGTGAGCTTTCCGCTCTTATGAATGTTCACAACATTTTTGAAGAAAATAACACAGTTTATGTTGTTGAGGAAAACGAGGATCTTATTCCTTTTGAGGAGTATGTTGAACGCAGTAACGGTCATCTTGAATGGGATATTGCCCGTCCGCTTTTTATGCCTGTAATTTCTGCGCTTGAGGCTCTTCACAAGAGAGGTGTCGGTCACTATGCTATCGCACCTAAGAATATGTATATCACAGCATCGGGTAAAATTAAGATTTCAGGCTTTGCGTCGGAAAATGAGCGTAAAAGAGGCACGCCTCTCAAATCTCAGCTTTTTTCAGGCGCTGCGGCTCCCGAACAGTATGACGATAATTTTCCTCTTGACGATATTACGGATATCTACGGATTTTGTGCAACCCTTTTCTATGCCCTCACAGGTCATATGCCAAAGAGTGCAGTAGAACGCCGTAAGGACAGCCGACTTCTTATGAGTACAACAACCGTAAAGAGACTTCCTCCGCATGTTGTTTCGGCTCTTGCTAACGGTTTGCAGGTTGAGCGTGAAAACCGTATTACAGATTTTGACGAGCTTCGTTCACAGCTTTCCGTTGCTCATACAGCAAAGGCAATTCAGGACGAAATTTCAAGAACAGCAAGCATGAACCTCACAAAGTCAGAGCGTACACGCAAGACTTCAAACGGTATGTCGCACGCTTCAATTATTATTATTGCGGCTGCTATCACGGTTCTTGTTCTCGGTATTGCCGGTGTGTTCTGGCTTATGCAGAATCCGCTTGCCGGAATGTTCTCGAATAATACTGATGCGAGTGTAAGCTCAACTCAAAGCACAGAGTGGACAGGTGCTACTGTTCCTAACTATATCGGAATGACATATGAAGAGGCTGTTAAGAGTGTTGACAGCAACAGCAGTATCACAATCTACAGAACCTTTAACGATGAGTACAGCGATGATTATGCAGAAGGTAAGATTATGTCACAGACCCCTGCCGCAGGTTCAAAAATTACTCAGGAAGATTCCGTAGTAGTGAGTGTTTGCGTAAGCAAGGGATCACAGATGAGGACTCTGCCGAAGGTTGAGGGTGAAAAACTTGATACCGTTGCATCCGACATTGCCGCTCAGGGACTTCTTGCAACAGCAGAATATGAGTACAGTGACAAGGTTGCTGAGGGAAGGGTAATCCGCTACAAAGAACATGTTGAGGGTGATACTCTCGAATACGGTTCAACGGTAGTTCTTATTGTCAGCAAGGGCAAGAAACAGACAAGTTCTCAATCATCAAACTGAAAAATTAATAACAATGTTTAAGACGGACTTTTTGCAGTCCGTCTTTTTTATTGATATAAAACAGTTATAGTTACTGATTATCTTAAAATACTCGATAAAATTGAGATTGGAAAAAATTTCAGAAAACTGTCACAAAATAAAGGTCAAAAATAGTCAAATTTCTCTTGACTTTTCTTGAAAATGGTATAAAATATAATTAGCACTCAGGGAACAAGAGTGCTAATTAATTAAAAGTAATTTAAAATTTTTACAGGAGGCTGTATTTATGACAATCAAACCATTACTCGACAGAGTCGTTTTAAAAGTTGAAGAGGCTGAAGAGAAAACAAAGAGCGGTATCATTCTTTCATCTGCTGCTCAGGAAAAGCCACAGTTCGCATCAGTTGTTGCTGTTGGCCCCGGCGGTGTTGTTGACGGCAAGGAAGTAAAGATGTATGTCAGCGTAGGCGATAAGGTTATCGCAAGTAAATATGCAGGCACACAGGTAAAGATTGACGGCGAAGAATACACAATCGTAAACCAGTCGGATATACTCGCAACTCTTGAATAATTAACTAAATATACGGAGGTAATTTACAATGGCTAAACAAATCGCATACGGCGAAGAAGCAAGAAAAGCTTTAATGAAAGGTATCGACCAGCTCGCTGATACCGTTAAAATCACACTCGGACCTAAGGGCAGAAATGTTGTTCTTGATAAGAAGTTTGGTGCTCCGCTCATCACAAATGACGGTGTAACAATTGCAAAGGAAATTGAACTTGAAGATCCTTTTGAAAATATGGGCGCTCAGCTTGTAAAGGAAGTTTCTATCAAGACTAACGATATCGCAGGCGACGGTACAACAACTGCAACACTTCTTGCTCAGGCTCTCATCAGAGAGGGTATGAAGAATGTAACTGCAGGCGCTAACCCAATGGTACTTAAAAAGGGTATTGCTGACGCTGTAAATGTTGCAGTTGAGGCTGTAAAGAAGAACAGCAAGCAGGTATCCGGTACAGATGATATCGCAAGAGTTGCAACAGTTTCATCACAGGATGAATTCATCGGCAAGCTTATTGCCGAGGCTATGGAAAAGGTTACAACAGACGGTGTTATCACAGTTGAGGAATCAAAGACAGCCGAAACATACAGCGAGGTTGTTGAAGGTATGATGTTTGACAGAGGTTACATCGCTCCTTATATGGTAACAGATACAGATAAGATGGTTGCAGAGCTTGACAATCCGCTTATCCTTATCACAGATAAGAAGATTTCTACTACACAGGAAATTCTCCCACTTCTTGAGCAGATTGTTCAGATGGGTAAGAAGCTCCTTATCATTGCCGAAGATGTTGAGGGTGAGGCTCTTACAACTCTCGTACTTAACAAACTCAGAGGTACATTCACTTGTGTTGCCGTAAAGGCTCCGGGCTTTGGCGACAGAAGAAAAGAAATGCTTCAGGATATCGCAACACTCACAGGCGGTACGGTAATCACATCCGACCTCGGTCTTGAACTCAAGGATACAACAGTTGACCAGCTCGGTACTGCCCGTCAGGTTAAGATTGAAAAGGAAAACACAATCATCGTTGACGGCTCAGGTGACAAGGAAGCTATCAAGGGCAGAGTTGCTCAGATCAGACAGCAGATTGAAACAACAACATCTGACTTTGATCGTGAAAAACTTCAGGAGCGTCTTGCAAAGCTCGCAGGCGGCGTAGCAGTTATCAAGGTTGGTGCTGCAACAGAAGTTGAAATGAAAGAAAAGAAGCTCCGTATTGAGGATGCTCTTGCCGCTACAAAGGCTGCTGTTGAAGAGGGTATCGTAGCAGGCGGCGGTATCGCTTGCATGAACGCTATTCCGGCTGTTGCAGAGTTTGTTGACACTCTCGAGGGTGACGCTAAGACAGGTGCTAAGATTGTTCTTAAAGCACTTGAAGAACCGCTTCGTCAGATTGTTGCTAATGCAGGTCTTGAGGGCAGCGTAATCTGCGATAATGTTAAGAAGGCTAACAAGGTTGGCTATGGCTTCAACGCTCTTACAGAGGAATACACAGATATGGTTTCGGCAGGTATCGTTGACCCAACAAAGGTTACTCGTTCAGCTCTCCAGAACGCAAGCTCTGTTGCAGCAATGGTTCTTACAACAGAATCACTTGTTACAGACATCAAAGAGCCTGCAGCTCCGGCAGCTCCAGCAGCACCTGACATGGGCGGAATGTACTAATCCCGTAAGCTGTAATATTATAGATAATTTTTACCGCAGACTCAAAAGGTCTGCGGTAATTTTATGCTCAAATCCTTTTTCTTGCTTTTTGTTGAAAGGTATATTATAATTTTAAATATGGATAAAAAATTCACACGGAAAACAGGTGATGTTATGAAGATAAAAGAAGATTTTGTTCTGCGAAAGGTTGCAGATTCGTATGTTGTAGTTCCCGTAAACAAGCTGACGCTTGATTTTAACGGAATTATCAACCTCAATGAAACGGGTGCATTCCTTTTTGAAAAGCTCCAAAACGATTGTGAAAAGGCTGATTTGCTCAAAGCAATGCTTGATGAGTATGAAGTGAGCGAAGAAAAGGCGAGTGCCGATATTGATACATTTATTCAAAAGCTAAGAGAGGCTGATGTTCTTGAATAAAGAAGTAGGTCTTGATGATGTAATGCAGATTATAGCCGAAAAGCTTGAGGCCGGAGGATCGGTTACTTTCAATCCGAAGGGAACAAGTATGCTCCCAATGCTCCGAGACGGTGACGATACGGTTGTTTTATCAAAACCGAAGGGCAGACTTCATCTTTTTGACTTGCCTTTATACAGGCGAAAAGACGGCTCGTATGTATTGCACCGTGTCGTCAATTTCGGAAGTGACGGCAGTTATACTATGTGCGGTGACAATCAGTTTGCCGTTGAAAAAGGTATTACCGATGATGATGTAATCGGAGTGGTAACAGCCTTTTACAGAAAGGGCAAGCCCTACACGGTTGACTCAATGAAGTACAGAGCATACCTTGAATTTATGTTCTATTCAAAACCGCTAAGAAAGGTTATTGCATCAACTGTGTCAAGAAGTAAAAATGCATTCTCAAAGCTTAAAACGAAAAAAGGGAAAAAATGAGGAAACATCTTAACGATAACGAAAAAATTGAATTTAAGTATCTGCTTGAGCTTGTTTCATCGTCTGTAAACGGAACAGCACCTCCGATTCCTTATGAGGGAATAAAATGGCAGTCGATAAAAATGCTTGCAAACTATTGCAGTGTTGAATCGCTTGTTGCCAATGCGGTTTTGTCGCTTGACCAAAAGTATGTTTCCCCCGAAGTATATGAAAAATTCAAGCAGAATTTGTCGGTTGAAATGCTGATTGACGGAAATTTCTCATATGAAACCGAGAAAATTCTCAAGGCTTTTGATGAAAACAAAATTAAGAATATTCCCTTAAAGGGCTATTTTATGAAAAAGGAATATCCTCGCTCCGACTTTCGTTCCGTGTCCGATGTAGATATCCTTTTTGACAGAAAGCAGATTGATTTGGTTAAAAAAGTTTTTGACGGGCTTGGATATGCATATCTGTGTGAAGACGAATTACAATATCACTTTGAGAAAAAGCCGCTGATAAACATAGAAATGCACGCAGGATTGACAACTGAGAGAGATAGCTACTATGAATTACTTGTAAATCAGCTTGACCGTTCAACAAAGCGTAAAGACTATCTTTATTCTTATGAAATGAGCCTTGAAGACTTTTATATATTTATGCTTGTACATAATTCAACTCATTTTATGCTCGGCGGAATGGGTATCCGAATGGTTCTTGACAGTTATGTTTTTCTGAAAAATCATCAGTCTGAGCTTGATTATGACTATCTTAATGTGATGCTTGAAAAAATCGGTATTGCAAAGTATGAAAAGCGTGTTCGCGAAATTGCGTTCAACTGGTTTTCAAAACCGCAAGCAGACATTAAGTTTGATAATATTGAGGAATATATTTTGTTGAGCGGAACTTTAGGCAGAGTGGATGTAGGTACTATGGTTTCTTTGCAGAAAAAAATGGCAGGCGAAAATAAATCACGAATTTCATCTGTTTTAAATTCACTTTTTCCACCGAGAAATTCCATGTCATATAACTATAAATATCTTAAAAAAGCACCGTTTTTGTTGCCTTTTTCGTGGTGTCAGATGTGGTGCAAAAGGTTGTTTGTCAAAAAAGATGTCAATTTTAAAACCGGTCTGAAAAATCGCCTTTCATATACCGATGAGGATGTTAAACATTACAAATCTTTACTTGATGAGATGAATCTCAAAGGTTACGGCTTAAAACTTGATAAATAAAAATCCCGACAGTTTTTGCTGTCGGGATTTTTTGCATAATAAAGGTAAATTTGAAAATAATATTTCAAGATATTATTTTTGAGGTGATACCTAAATGGTCAGAATTATTACCGATTCAGCCGCCGATTTTGAACATTCAGAGAGTGAAAAATTCGGAATTTCTACAATTCCGTTAGCTGTATATATTGACGGAAAAGAATATAAGGATGATTTTTTACATTCAAAGGAACGCTTTTACAGGCTTGCAAAGCTGTCGAAAACTTTGCCGAAAACCTCTCAACCCTCGCCGTATGTCTACGAATGTTCTTTGAAAAAGGCGAGAGATAACGGCGAATCGGTTGTGGTAATAACTGTTTCTTCGGCATTGAGCGGTTCATATCAGAGTGCAGTTCTTGCAAGAGATTTGCTCGGATATGAGGGGTGTTATGTGATAGACAGCAAATCTGCTTCGGCAGGTCAGAAGCTTCTTGTAAACGAGGCACTTCGCCTGCGTGACAATGGGTTTACAGCAAAAGAAATTGCTGAACATCTTCTGAGGTTCAGAAGTAAAATTATGGTATATGCCTGTATTGACGATATGAAGTACCTCTATGGGGGTGGCAGACATACAAATGCAGCCGCATTACTCGGCTCAACAGGAAGAATAAAACCCGTAATCAGCATTACGGGTTCGGGCAGTGTAGCCTTTGAGGCGAAAACAATCGGAATGCGCCACGGTATGAATCATATGCTGATGTCGCTGAAAAAGCTTGGCATAGACCAAAATTATCCGCTGTATATAATGCACACAAATGCAAAAAATCAGGCATTGTATTTATCAAAGCTCATAATATCAAAAGGAATTCCTTTTGTTGAGGGCAGTATTGTCAGCGTGGGTTCTGTTGTCGGCAGTCATATAGGAGAGGGTAGTACGGGTATTGCATTTGTCAAAAAAGAGCAAAGAAAAAGCGGACATGATTAACTGTCCGCTCAATCATTTTATCAGGCTTTTTCGCTTTCTTTACCGATCGGGAATTTCTTTCAGGTTTTCCGACAAATTCTTTGATTTTTGTATATTTGCCGTTAAGAATACACTTCAAATGCAAAAGACGCAGTAGGAATCATAAGAATTATGTAAGTCAGCATCATACTGTGACTTGCCTTCAAATAAGAGGTGATATCCGAACGC
>ENA-OQDT01000098-OQDT01000098.1-human-gut-metagenome-genome-assembly--contig:-NODE-98-length-49653-cov-6.030105_pt1 | contig 49653 bp, 47 predicted proteins | sample MGYA00242786_ERZ504617 | MGnify/ENA primary metagenome ERZ504617 (study PRJEB26092, sample SAMD00036337) | human gut metagenome | host: Homo sapiens | study: EMG produced TPA metagenomics assembly of...
TTTTTCCGTGGAAAGGCGGCTGTAGCTGGAAGGATTTCAGTTTTTTTTCGTACTGGCGCAGATCTGGTATGTATTTTTCATATCTGTGGGGATAGTGCCAAGAGAAGCTTTTTTTCGCCGGATGCCCTGTTTTTCCGGATGTGCCAGGGTATAATGGAGGGTAAGGGTGCTGCCGGAAACTTCATTTTGAAAAACTTTTCTGGAAAAAGCTTCGAATTTTCCGTTTTCTGTGATCCCGTGAGCGGAAAAATAACCGGCAGTAAGGCCGGTGAGAAGTGCCAGGATAAGAAGCAGAGTGATGAAAATAGGAGATTTATTTTTCCTGATTTTAAGAGACATACGACAGTCTTTCGTTACTGTTTACAGACATATGCCATGTGGAGAGTTCTGATGGTCTCGAAGCAAACAGTAACGTCCTTTCAGAGTGGCGCTTTGTTCTATCATATTGGAAAATTACGGAATCTATGATATTATGTGAGCGGAAATATACAAAAATGGAGAAATAACATGAGTGATATTTATGATCTTGCAATTTTAGGCGGAGGTCCGGCAGGGATCACGGCGGCGATCTATGCGTCCAGGGCCAGGTTAAATACCATATGGATCGATAAAAACTTTGCACCGGGCGGCCAGGTCACAGCTACCTATGAGGTGGATAATTACCCGGGAATGCCGGGGATATCGGGCATGGATCTCGGAGAAGCCTTCGGGGAGCATGCCCGGAAGCTGGGATTGGAACCGCAGCGAGAGAAGATTCTTTCCCTGGAAAATATTTCCGGGGAGATCAAGACGATTCGTACAAAAAAGCATGAATATCAGGCGAAAGCTCTGATCCTTGCATTTGGGGCAGAGCACCGGAAGCTGGATATCCCGGGAGAGGATGATTTGAGCGGCCTTGGTGTTTCCTACTGCGCTACCTGTGACGGAGCTTTTTATAAGGATCGGACCGCAGTGGTAGTGGGAGGAGGAAACGTGGCAGCAGAGGATGCAGTTTTTCTTTCCGGCCTCTGTGAAAGGGTATATCTTGTTCATCGCCGTGATGTGCTTCGAGCAGATAAGGCACTTCAGGAGAAGGTCTTTGCCTGTGAGAATATAGAAATGGTGTGGGACAGTGTTCCCCTTGAGATCCTGGGACAGGATGAAGTGACCGGTCTTAAGATCCGTAATATAAAAACAAATGAAGAGAGGGAATTGACCGCAGAAGGTGTTTTCATTGCTGTGGGGATCGTTCCTAATACGACACTTGTAAAGGACCAGCTCAAGCTGGATGAAAATGGATATATCTGTGCAGGAGAAGAGGGTGTTACCAGCGCACCTGGGGTTTTTGCAGCGGGGGATATTCGTACCAAGGCACTTCGCCAGATAGTAACTGCTGTTTCAGACGGAGCCAATGCAGTGGCTTCCGTACAGAAATATCTCTGGAGGAAAGATAATGGCAACGATTAAGGAAATCGCGCAAAGAGCAGGCGTGAGTACAACAACTGTTTCCAACGTCATACATGGAAAACAAAAAAGTATCTCCTGCCAATATTCAGAAGATCGAGAATCTTATCCGTGAAATGGGGTATGTCCAGAAAATGGGACTGAGAGTTCTGAATAAAGAAAAATCCCAGCTGATCGCAGTTGTGATCAATTATCATAAAGACTTCAAGGATTCTATCATCGGAGATCCTTTTTATGGAAAGATCATCGGTTTTATCGAGAAATACGTGCAGGAACTGGGATATTATCTGATGCTGTATTCCGCAAAGGATACAGATAAGATATTCCAGATGGTCATGGGGTGGGATGTAGATGGTGTTATTGCCATTTCCTTCAGCAAAAGCAACTGCGAAAAAATCTATCAGCTGATCAACAAACCGATCGTTTCTATTGATGCATATGGTGAGCTTGATGCAGGCCAGGAAAACCATGTCCTGAATATCGGACTGGACGACGAAAGTGGCGGCTATCTTATGACAAAATATCTTCTGGAATGCGGCTATGAGCATATCCAGGTTTGTGCAGGCCGTGATAATGGTGTGGATCATCTTCGTTACATGGGCGCTCAGCGGGCGGCGAAGGATTTTGCAAAGAAAAAGCAGAAGGTGCAGTTTACTGCTCTTGGAATGAACTACGCCAAACGAAAAGAAAGCTATGCGTGGCTGCTCCAGCGGAAAAAAACCAAAGGCCGCACTGTTTTTCCTGTCGGACCTCTATGCATTGGAGGCTATCAGCTTTTTCAGCAGTCGTGGAGTAAAGATTCCGGAGGAGATCGGAATTGCAGGATACGATAACATCAGCTATGCGGAATTTTCCGTGCCTCGTCTGACTACTATCAGTCAGAATGTGGAGCAGAAGGCGTCTCTTGCAGTGGAAATTCTAATGGAACGGATCAATGGAGTGGAAAAAGAGCGTGAAAATGAGATCATGCTTCCGGTCACGCTGATCCCCAGGAGATCTGTACAGCCGCAGCATGAAGAAAAGTAAGTCTGCAGAGAATGTACCCGATCTGATCAGGGGGTAGATACGAGAAGTCACTGTAGAACTGTGAAAAATAGAAAATCGGGACTTTCAATATAGTAAGAGTACAGAGAATCTGAGATATAAAGATATCAAAAGCCGAAATATACGGGAACTGTCAGTGTCTGACAGTCAGAGTATTTTCGGCTTTTTGTAAATTTACCTGAAATCGTAAAAGAGTTATCCTGTGTAGGTTCGTGCTGAAGATGTGGATAATAAGCATTTGCTGTTCTATGTGAAACCTGCACAAACCATGATTTTGAACTTGTTACAATGATAGGTTATGTACATAACCTATTTACATAGTCTAACTTTGATGCTATAGTGTGAATATAAAGGTTAGGTACATAACCAAAGGGAAAGAGTACAGAAGGAGTGAATACCAGATGAAACAGATTCTGATCGCCACACATGGAAAAATGGCCTCCGGCATTCGTTATACAGCAGAGCTGATCGTTGGAAAAATTGGATGAGATCACAACCATCGACGCTTATGTGACACCGGAAGACAATGTGGAGAAAAAGTTTGAAGAATATTTCGCACAGCATGAAAACGACAGGATTTTCGTTTTCACAGATCTGATGGGAGGAAGCGTAAATCAGAAGCTTCTGGGATACAGCCAGAAAGAAAATGTTACGCTGATCACAGGAACCAACCTTCCGGTCCTGATGCAGGTCATGATGGCAGATGACGATGTGACAGAGGAGGAGATCCAGGAGTTCATCGATGATGCCAGAGAAGAGCTTCAGGTAGTGGACTTTGGCGGTGGAAAGAAATCCACATCTGAAAAAAATGCTGAAGAAGATACTGCACAGGGTACCGAAAATAACGCACAGACTTCAGAAGGTGCTGCATCGGATGCAAAAAAATCCGCACCGAAAAAAGCTCTGGCTCCCCAGTCCTATGACAATTCCACAGCAAAGATCACCGCACTTCGTGTAGATGACCGTCTGATCCACGGACAGGTTGCCATGACCTGGACCAAACAGCTGGCTGTACAGGGAATCGTGGTAGCTAACGACGAGGCAGCTAACGATAACACCCAGAAGATGGCATTGAAAATGGCCGTACCGGGCGGAATCAAATCGCTGATCAAACCGGTGGATGAAGCCATTCGTATCTTAAACAATCCGAAGGCATCCAGGATGCGTATTCTGGTTCTGACAAGAACGGTAAAGGATGCTCTGAAGATAAGACAAAGTGTTGGTGAGATCGGATTCCTCAATGTAGGAAATACGGGACGTTTTGATGGGATCGATGTTTCCGAGAAGCTTGTCCTGACCCCGACTATCATGCTGACAAAAGCAGAACAGCAGGCACTGAAAGAGCTGGTGGCTCTTGATCCGAAGGCCTGTATGCAGCAGGTACCCAATGATGAGCAGAAGCTTGTGAAGGATATACTGGACAAGCTTGACTGACATCCATTGAATAAATAAAACGTAGCACAAAAAAGGGAGGAAAGAAAAAATGTTAAACGCATTTCTTGTAGCACTTGCCGTATTTATCTGTGTCGGCGGTGCAGAGCTGGTCGGATTTACCATGCTGAACCGTCCGATCGTCATCGGGCCACTGGTAGGTCTGTTCCTTGGAGATCTTCACACAGGAGTTATCATCGGAGCTTCATTGGAAGCTGTATTCATGGGAGTTGTAAATATCGGCGGAGCTTCTGCAGCAGAACCCGGAATTGCCACAGCTGTAGGAACTGCCTTTGCCATCATGCTTGGCAAAGGCTCTGAGGTTGCCCTGACACTTGCACTTCCAATCGGTATCCTTGGTCTTCAGATCAAGACCGTTCTCTACATTTTTATTGTAGGTATGTTTGCAAAAACCTTCGACCGTCTGGCGGCAGAAGGAAAAGAAAAACAGATCGTTGCTCTTCACTATGGGCTCTGGACTGTAAACTGGTTTTTATATTCCCTGTTCGCATTTTTCGGGATCCTGTTCGGATCTGATGCAGTCAGTGCACTTCTGGATGCCATCCCGGATGTTGTTATGAATGGTCTGACAGTTTGCGGCGGACTTCTTCCGGCAGTAGGTATGGCAATGTTGATGAAGATGCTCTGGGATAACAAGATCTGTATGTTTTATTTCCTGGGCTTTGTCCTTGCAGCATACTTAAAGCTTCCACTGATCGCTCTTGCCGTGATCGGTGTGATCATTGCCATTTCCATTGGTATGAATGATTACAGACTGACCAGCTTGCGGCACAGAGAGTGACAGCTTCACCGGCCGGTGGTTCTGACGAATATCTTGATGAGAAGAGGAGGAATTTCGTTTAATATCTCCAATTACTACAAGGTCTTTTTCCTTGCAATAATCTACAGTACGCTTGTAAGCCATAAGTCCCGGAATTCCAAACTGTTCATACATAGCGATCTGCGGCTTCACAGCAGGAATCAGATCATATGTGGCATCCACAATTCCTTTATTGTACTGCCAGATTGCTTCTGCAGCACCTTCCAGCGTCTCTCCGAATTCCTTGAATGCAGCTTCCTGGATCTGCTTCGGAATATAATTCAGCATTGGGTCAAGGCCTACTACAATAGGGGCTCCGGTTTTCTTGATATTGGCAATAAGTTTGTTGATCATGGGTGTTTCCTCCTTAATATGTTTTCCTGGAAATTTCATTTTTTTCTTATTTAGCAGCAGAATCCTTGTACACAATCTTACCGTCGCAAATAGTGTATAGGATCTTTCCTTTCACCTCTTTGCCCTCAAATGGGGTGTTTTTGCCTTTGGAAACAAAGTCTGCTTTGTGAATGGTATATGGATTCTTAATGTCCGCGATTATCACATCTGCCGGATGTCCTTTCTGTAAGGTTCCACATGGCAGGTTCAGAATCTGAGCCGGATTGTAGCTCATCTTCTCTACAAGCTGGGAAAGAGTGAGGATTCCAGTCTCTACAAGAGCGGTGTAACTAAGTGCAAAGCTGGTCTCGATTCCCACAATTCCGAAAGCTGCGGTTCTCATGGAACCGGTTTTGTCTTTCTGGGTGTGTGGGGCATGATCCGTGCTGATTACCTGAATGTAGCCCTCTTTCAGACCTTCAATCAGCGCATCCACATCTTTCCTGGTACGGAGAGGCGGATTCATTTTATAGTTTGGATCATCTCTTTCAATATCATCAGATGTGAGTATAAAATGATGGGGGCAAACTTCTGCTGTTACATTCTCAATGCCTTCTGCCTTTAACATTTTCATCATAATTGCAACACCTTTTGTAGAACAGTGGCAAAGGTGCAGCTTAGCGCCTGTCTCAATGGCAAGCAAAGAATCTCTTGCCGCAATGGTATCTTCTGGGCAAGTTCAAAACAGCCGCAACGGTTATGTTTATGCTCAGAATATCAGGCTTGCTTGAAGAATATACTCACGCAAGGACAAAGGCGGTTCTCACAGACAGCCTTGCAATCAAGACCGACAGGGTATGGCTTGTTACCGATGACGGTGATGTTCTCATTCCGATTGAGGATCTGCGTGTCGGCGACAAAATCCGTGTTCAGACAGGCAAGGTTATTCCTGTTGACGGTGTTGTTGCAGACGGTGAGGCAACCGTAAACGAGTCGTCAATGACAGGCGAACCGTTGCCTGTATTAAAGCGTGAGGGAATTTCCGTTTACGCAGGTACGGTAATCGAAGAGGGCAGTATTGTTGTAACAGTCCGTCAGCTTGCGTCAAATACTAAAATCAGCAAGATTATTGAGCTTATCGGCAATTCTGAGGAACTCAAGGCAGGTGTTCAGAGCCGTGCCGAAACTCTTGCCGACAGAATTGTTCCGTTCAGCTTTATCGGATTTTTTGCAACTCTTATCTTCACAAAAAACATCACAAGGGCAGTTTCACTTCTTATGGTTGACTACTCCTGTGCAATCAAGCTGTCAACCCCTATTGCCGTAATTTCGGCTGTCAAAGAGGCGGCTGACAACGATATTACAATCAAGGGCGGAAAGTATCTTGAGGCTTTTGCAAACGCTGACACAATCGTGTTTGACAAGACAGGTACGCTCACAAACGCAGAGCCTGTTCTTGAAAAGGTTGTTGCATTCGGCGATTATACCGAGGACGAGGTTCTCAGAATCTCAGCCTGTCTTGAGGAGCATTTTCCGCACAGCGTAGCAAATGCCGTTGTAATCGGTGCTGAAAAACGAGGAATTTCTCACTCCGAGGAGCATACCGAGGTTGAGTATGTTGTTGCCCACGGTATTGCAACAACACTTCACGGTAAGCGTGCAATAATCGGCAGTAAGCATTTTGTTGTTGAGGACGAAAATGTTACCGTTACAAAGGAACAGCAGAATATTATTGACGAAAAATCCGGCTCATGTTCCGTGCTTTACCTTGCAATCGGCGGTGAACTTTCGGGTGCATTGTGCATCAGCGATCCGCCTCGAAAAGAAGCAAAACAGGCAATTGATATGCTCAAAAAACAGGGCATAAAGAATGTTGTTATGCTCACGGGCGACAGCTACAGAGCCGCAAAGGCGACTGCCGCAATGCTCGGAATTACCGACTATAAGTGTCAGGTTCTCCCAGAGGACAAGCACAGATATGTTGAAGAAATGAAGCAGAACGGTCAGAAGGTAATTATGGTCGGTGACGGTATCAACGATACTCCGGCACTTGCCGCCGCAAATGTTTCGGTTGCAATGAACGATGCGTCCGACATTGCCCGTGAAACTGCGGATATTACCATAAAAGGCTCTGATTTGCGTGCGCTTGTGCGTGTTCGCAAGTTGAGCAAAGACCTTATGAAACGAATCAACAAAAACTATCGTTTCATAATTGCTTTCAATTCGGCACTTTTGCTTTCAGGCTTTATGGGCGTTATTCAGCCGTCGGTTTCGGCATTTTTGCATAATGCGTCAACTATGATGATTTGTGCAAAGAGTATGACTCCGCTGACAAAGAAAAATGATAAAGGCAAAGCTTTGTCGCTCCCCGAAAAAGCAGAGCAGTAATTTTAGCGAATATTTATAAGTAAATATTTCAAAAAACAACCGCTGTCAGGTTTAATCCCGACAGCGGTTTTGTGCTTGATTAAGCGGATTTTTTTACTTTAACATACGCATAGATGTAGGCAACGGCAATGCTTATCAGAAGAATTGCAACCATAATAATTGTTGAATTGATTCCCTTTATGAATGAGCTTTCAATGATTGTCAAAACTCCGGTAACTACAAGGGCAATTCCGCCGGCTCGGTTTGATTCATACCACGCCAAGTCACTGCTTTGAGTCCATGATGTTTTTACTCCGATAAACGAATTTCGTTTTGTTTTCGGAAGAAAGTTGCCTGCAATAATCAACATCAAACCCATAACCGTATTTATAATGAACGGCACATTATCTGTAAAAGTTGTGCTGTCGGGCTTTAAAATTGCCAGAATAAGAAACATCAATTGAAGAATATTGAAAGCCGCAATGATTGATGTCACAAGTATCGCAGTGATTTTTACATTGTTATTTATCTTTTCAACGCTGTTTGTGCTGTATTTAGTATATATCTTGGTATACACCATGTAAAATGCGTACATAAACAGAATGATTGCAGGGAAAATGAAGTTTTCATATTTTGAACCGTAACGGTCAACAGCACCGCTTGCGTTGTAGTGCATGGGAACGGTGTCATTCATAAAGAATAAAAATACGGAAGTAAGCAAAGTGGGCAATATGGAAAGTGCAAGCATAATTTTATTCAGCTTTTTCATAAAATCAACTCCTAAAATTGTTTAAGCCACATTATGAGTTCGTCAAACAGGGTTGTGTTAAGCTCATAATAAACATAATTTTTTTCTTTTGATTCAATCACCAGGTCGTTTTTCTTCAACAGATTGAGGTGATATGAAAGCGATGCAGGTGAAATTCCAAGTTCTTCGGCAATATCGCCTGCAATCATTTTCTTGCCTTTCAGCATTGTCAGAATATTTCTTCTTATCGGATCTGAAAGTGCTTTAAGTGTACCGTTCAGTGACAAGCAGATACCTCCTCACAAAGTCCTATTACATCTATTTAAAAAATATTTTAAATAGCTTGTAGCTTTATTATAGCCTGATTTACTGAAAAGTCAAGAACTATTTAAAAATATTTTTAAATAGCTTTAAAATATCTCTGACGAATATTGCAGAAAAAAATAAAAAATTTCTCTTGATTTTCTTTGTTGAGTGGTATATAATAATACTCGGTTAGCAGAGGCTAACTCTTTTGAATAAATCATGTGGACTTCCCTTGCGGGTACCGAAAGCCTTTACTCGGGAGGATGTGCTTACCTCCCGAGAGGGTGCTTCAAAATCAGTTGAAAGTATTAATACAGTAATTAACGATACAGCAGTCGGTACGGACGCTTTCAATGTTAAAAAAGACTGATTAATAAGACAGTTTGTTTTCATAAATATTTTCTCTAATGTTACAGGGCAGAGTCGTTTTTACGGCTCTGTTTTGTTTTTGCTGAAACCTCAGAATAACAAAATATTGACAATTTGCAAATTTTCATCAAAACGGTTATGTTCTTAAAACAGTCAATAATAATCGGATAATGTGAAATACTTATTATTTGGTTATAAAATTATGCTGTAATAAAATAGGACAAAATCAATACTGTGCATTGTGTAAAGTTTTTTCAAAACAAAAGCGTCTTTATTTCGTCATTCCTATACATTTACATTCACAAATCGCTGTGCTATAATCTAGTGCAGATTGCAATCTATCGCACACTCTGCTCCTTGCAAGCAAAGCAGAGTGTTGTTCTGATTTAAATCTGTTTGCTATATACAACATACTCTGCATTTAAACAATCAAAATCAGAGTGTTGCCAAGACTTAAATTTAAACGAAAAAGATATTAAAAACATAAAAATTTTTGATAAGAAGTGTGAATGTTATGAATGGTTCAAAATCTGTTAGAAATCTGACTCAGGGTAAAATTTCAAGTCAGATTTTATTTTTTGCAATTCCCGTAATAATCGGCAACCTTTTGCAGGAACTTTACAATGTTGTCGATACGCTGATTGTCGGTCAGACTCTCGGTGAAATCAAGCTTGCGGCTGTCGGTTCAACGAGTTCGCTCAACTTTTTTGCACTCGGATTTTTCATAGGACTTTCCGCCGGCTGTTCGGTAATCACTTCACAGCATTTCGGTGCAAACGATATGGAACGGGTGAAAAAGAGCGTTGCCGCCCACATAATAATTGGCGTTGTGTCGGCTGTTGTGCTTACTGTTTCGTTTGTACTTCTTGTTAATCCGCTGCTTACAATGCTCGGAACAACCTCGGATACATTCGAGTACGCAAGCAGATATCTTACAATAATTTACCTCGGAATCCCCGCAACAATGCTCTACAACCTTACGGCATCACTTCTGCGTTCGGTTGGTGACAGCAAAACTCCGCTTTATCTGTTGCTCTTTTCATCCGTAATGAATGTGGGACTTGACCTGTTATTTATCATAGTGTTCAGGTGGGATGTTTCGGGTGCGGCAATTGCAACGGTAATCTCTCAGCTTGTGTCGGCGGTTCTCTGTTGCGTGTACATTTTTTTCAAGGTGAAAATGCTTTTGCCGAACAGAAACAGCTTTAAAAATTTGACTTCAACTGTACGGGATGAGCTAAAAGTCGGTTTCCCGATGGGACTTCAAAACTCAGTAATTTCAATCGGAATGATGGTTTTGCAGTATTTCGTAAATCAGTTCGGTTCATATGCCGTTGCCGCCTACACAATCGGCAACCGTGTTCAGCTACTCATCCAGAATCCGATGAACTCAATGAGTACGGTTATCGCAACATTTGCAGGTCAGAACGAGGGCGCGGGAAGATATGACAGAATCAAAAAAGGCGTCAATTTCTGCCTGTTGACCTGTATTGCATACTCAATTGTAATCGGTGCGGTTTCAATGATTTTTGCTCAGCCGATAACAGGAATCTTCACAAGCGGAAGCTCACAGCAGACTATTGATTATTCCGTTCAGTTTATCTTTTGGAACTGTCCGTTTGAGTGGTCGCTTGCAATGCTGTTTATATACCGTGGAACAATTCAGGGACTTAAAAACGGCATTGTGCCTATGATCGGTTCACTTATCGAAGTTGTTATGCGAATTATGACGCCCGTCATTTTCAGTTCTGTAATAGGTTACGCATCAATCTGTGTTGCCGGTCCTGCCGCATGGACAGGAAGTATGCTCCTTATGATTGCGGTTTATTATGTTAAAATAAGAAAACTTTCAAAGACGAAAACTGCTGTGGCAAATTAATCTTTTATGTGGTACAATATTCCCTGTGATTATAGTAACGAAAGGGATTTTTATGATTTGCTTTAAAAAAGTTACAAAACAAATTTGTGATTATAAATCTGTAAAAGAATTATACTTTTCCGCATTTCCAGCCGTTGAGAGAGTACCGTTTTGGCTTTTGATGAAAAAATCAAAGAATGACGGTGCGGATTTTTACGCAATTTATGATGAAGAAAAGTGGATTGGACTTATCTATGCAATCACGGACGGCGAAGTTGTCTATGTGTACTACTATGCAATTTCCGAAAAGGAGAGGGGACACGGAATCGGAGTTGCCGTGCTTGATGAATTTAAAAATCTATATAAGGGTAAAAAGATTTTTCTTGCAATTGAACAGCTTGAAGAAGAAAATGCCCCCAATCAAAAACAGCGAATGAGTCGTTATAAATTCTATCGGCGTTGCGGATTTTTTTAGGCTGAATGCAAAGATTATCGAGGCGAAAATAACATTTGATGTTATGGCATACGGCGGTGAAGTCAACCCCGAAAGTTATAACAAAATGATGAAAAAATATCTCGGCAAAATTATGTCGCACTTCATCAAAACAGAAATGAAGGGCAGCGGAAAATATTTTGAATAATAAAAACACCGACAGGTTAGCTTTTGGCTTGAATCTGTCGGTGTTGTTTTTTTATAAGATATATTATTTTGTACAGCGGTTGCCGGATGTTATGGATTTGCGTGCGTTGATTTTATTGCCGACAAATTCGAAGAGTTTAAGTCTTAAAAGCTCAATTACGCAACAGCCTGCGAATATGAAGAGGATTGTTATAATTACAATCGGAATGTAAATCAGGGTGTCATAGAGGTGCTTATTGCTGAAGTTTGCAACATGCCACAGACAATCACGAACATACGGATTTTCGTGGATTGCATATATACCGAGCGTTGTGCCGGCTACTGTATTGACAAATTTTGAGCTGAAATTGAAATCTCTGAAAAAGAGAACCAACATCGCCGATTCGGCGAGGACAATCGGGTTGTTGAACATACCGAATGCCGGCTTGTATTGTGGAAAAACAGATGCCAATACAAAATCTAATACGCAAAGGCCGACGAAAATGCCGAGATAGCGGAAATTCGGTTTTCTTTTCTCAAGCGGTTTCTGCTTTACAAACAACCTCAGATAACCGCCGATTATGTACATCAAAAGAAATCCGCCAAGACTCTTGCCCATATAAGGATCAAGTATTTTGTTGACGCTGATAACATTGTTTATTCCGTGAATTTCCGCAAGCGTTGACCATAGACTTACTGCCACAAAAACAATTCCCATAAAGTAGAGGTAATGTTTTTTAGAAAGTGACGCAAGCATTTTGTTGAGAAATGGGCTGAGCAGAAGAATAATCAAATAGTTGCTCAGAAAATACCAAGTTCGTGACATTAGCGGAGTGAACGCCTTTATAACTGAATTTATATTTATGAGCGACGGATCGCTTATGAAGAAAATTATCGAAAGTATAATCGAGTAAAAAATCATTGCACCGTAGATTTTTCCGCCACGCCGTATGGTCTTTTTTATATCAAACTGCGAGGTTATCATAAAGTAGCCGCTTATCATAATAAACACATCAACAGGGGTTCTGCATAATGACCATACAAATGTCACCAATGTACCGTCAATATCGCCTGCGGCCTTTGATGCGTCATGAAGTAATCCGTACTGATACGCATGCAAAAAAATTATCTGTATCATTGCAATAATTCGCAGTAACTCAATACCGGACTGTCGTTTGGTTTTGCTCATTTTTAAATCCTCCGTAAACGGAAATCCCAAAAAGTACGGGATTTTTGTCTGTCAATTTCTGACAGGAACTTCGTTTTCTTAACAATTTTCGTAGAATTTGCAACATTGCTACAAATACCAATTATACCATAATTTGTCTGTTATAACAATTTATGCGGTGTAGTATTTCAAGAGAAAAACAAGTGATTTTTAAACAATATATACAAAATTTGTACATATGTACAAAAAACAATAAAAGTATATTGAGTTTTAGGAGTATTGGCAAAACAAAAACGGTCAGCAAAAAAACTGACCGCTTAAATATTATTTTAATTTGTCTTTGTTAACCTGTTGCTGATACTTGATGATTTCGTTGTAAATTCTTTCACAGTTGTTGTGATCGTCAAACTGATAGAAATCTTCAACTCTTTCAACATACTTTGGCTTCATTTTACAGCCGTTTTCCATATACTCGCAGAGCAGGTCAACAAGCTGGTCGCTTTCGGTACAAATTTCTCCGAATCCCATTGTATCATAGAAGAATCCGCCGTCATCATAGTGCGCAGGAAGCTGTGACGGATGGAAATATACAAGCGGTTTCTTCATATAAGCAAAGTCAAACTGAACGCCCGAATAGTCTGTTACCATAAGGCTTGACTCCTGAAAAGCTGTTTCGTAGTTGAAATCGCCAACCGATGAAACAACCTCAACATACGGATCGGGGATAAAGTCGTTAACCTGTGAGCTTAAAATCGGATGAAGAACATATTTAATCTTGTAGCCTGTACGCTTTGCCGTATCAATCAACTTTTTATTATTGATAAGATCATTGTAGATTTTATAATAGGTTGTGTGCTTGAATTCGGGATTGTAAGCTCTCTGTTCACCCTCGCTTGTTGTAACAGGCATTGCATTGTACATACGCCAGGTGGGTGAAAGCAGAATCTGCTTTTTATCGTTATTGATAAGTCCGTCATATCTGCCGATGCCTGTCATCTTGAGAATGTCAAAATCCTGATAGTTGTAAACATGGTTGCTCAGGTTTTTGTACTCATACTTTGACGCAAGGAAGTACATCTGTGTGTTGTCAACAATTCTCTGCTGAGCCATTGCACACTTCTGAACCGAAAGTCCGTGCTGTAAGCACATTGAAGGGAAGTTACACAAACCTCTGATGAATCTTGAACGATCCATACTGTAGCCGTTGAACGGGAATACATTTGAGTTTGTAATGAGCGCAATATCGGTATTGAGAAACAGCATTTTGTGCTTGAATGAACGATTCTTGACAGGCTTGAGTCCGTCAGCCTTTAGTCGCTTGTAATCGGAAGTGTTTTTGTCAATGATATAGTATCTTGAAATGCCGTCCTTTTTGTCTGCACAATATCTGTAAAGATATTCACAGCTGTCACCGCCCTTGTACAGCTTATCGTACATGAGCCAGATTTTCTTGTTCTTGAAGAAAGGTCTTGTAAGCCAATACTGAATTCTTGTAATGAAGCTGCGTTTACTCTCCATGAAAACATATGGGAGGAACTTGAGTTCTCTCTTGAATGTATCCATAGCAGATGCGTGGCAGATTACAATTGTGCTTGAGTTGTCAATATAGGCAACATACTTGTTGAATCTCCAGTAGGAGTTCTTTGGCTTGATTGTAAACTTAGACCAATGGTGCAGGAATGAAAGCTTGAGCGGAATAATTGAATCCTTGTATCTTGCAAAGAATGCAACCGTCTGCTGAGGCTTTTCGGGATCAAGCTCAAGCTCAAGGTGGAAGGTGAATTTCTTGTACGCACTTATGCCGAAATATTTTGTCAGAGAATAACGGTCTGTGTTTGTAAGAACCTGTCTTTTGTCGCCAAACTGAACATAAAGCTCAAAATCTTCAAGGTCAAAAACCTGTCTGAACGAGCCGTCAATAACAAGCTTGCCGTCACGGTAGTCCATAACATGCATACCGACTCTCTGGTCTGTAAGCTTAGAAATATAGACATTGTTGCAGTTGAGGTAAACCTCTTTTTTGCCCTCGGAATATTCAAAAGGCATATCCTTGAAAACACAATTGTGCTTTATCATATAGAACATCTCGGCGGCTTCCTCGCTGTAGCCGAGAGAAACATACTTGTCTTTGTTAAGAACAAAACCGTCATTTGCAAACTTAAAACATTCTCTTGCTGTTTCAAAGAAAACTGCAAGCTCTTCATCGTTCATATTACGCTTGTTGCGGTTGTTCATATTTGCAAGGAACTTTGTTGTAATATTGAAAACAATATAGAACTGAATAAACAGCGGAATATTTCCGTCTCTGTCCTTGCTGTCATTGATGAGAGGCTTTAAGAAGCCGTTAAGCGAATCTGTGTACCAGTCCTTGTAGTTTGTGGGAACATAGTACATAAAGTCATCGCTTACAGGCATAAAGTAGTCAAATTCAATCTCGTCAAGATATACATACTCCGGATAATCAAGCTGAATTCTGAGTGCAAAATCGTCTGCGCTTTCGTACTTGAGCTTGTTGTTCATTTTGTATGATTTGAAAATTTCAGTTCTGTAAAAAGTACCCGTAAGCTCAAGATTGATGAGGTTGGGATTATCAAAAAGGTTGACAACGCTTGATTCAAGCTGACCTTTGTTAAGTCTTAATTCCTTTTTCTCTCTGAAAACAGGGTTCACGCAAAATCTGTGACCTGCAACAAAAGGAATTTTTTCCTTTTCGTCAAACACCTTAATGCAGCTTTCAAAATAGTTATCGCTGAAAGTGTCGCCGCAATTGCACACCGTGATATATTTGCCTGTTGCTTTTGACGCAGCAAGGTTGCAGGCATCGGCAAAGCTTTTAACCGACTTTGCATTAATCACCTTGCACATTGACATACTGCCGCTTGCAATTTTGCCTGAAGTTTTGTCTGTTGCGTCAACAATAAGCACTTCAATGTTCTCTTGATTAATATTCTTTTGCTCGGATATTGATGACAGAGTATCTATTAATTTGTTATTGCTCTCAAGAAAGGGGACAATAACAGAAACAATTATACCGCTCATAGTACCTCCAGAAAAAAATTATCTCATTAAATTATACCACAGTTAGTGAAAAATGCAAACTTTTCTTTGATATTGTATGTCGCAAATTTGCGGAAAACAAGGTAATATGTTGAAATTTTAATAAGCAGTAATAAAAAACAGGCGACAGTCCGAAAACTGCCGCCCGTCAATTGTAATAAAATTAAAAGCTGTCGTCATAAACGGCACGGCAACCGCCGATGAATTTAGGACGGGTTCTTGCGGCAAGCAGAATTGCCTGTCCGATATGGTCAATGCCGAGTCTTACGGGTACGGCAACTCTTTTAAGGTGCATGCCGATAAGTGTTCCGCCGATGTCAAGACCTGCGTCAGCCTTGATTTCTTCAAGCGCAACGGGATCTTTGAATGTTTTGTATGCTGTTGTGGCAAACGAACCGCCTGCCTTTGGCTGTGGAACAACATTCACGATTTCAGCGTTCGGAACAGCCTCTCGCTCAACGATGATTGCACGATTGAGGTGTTCACAGCATTGTGCGGCAAGGTAAATTTTTCTTTCGCAAAGCACTTCGTATATACCCTTGAAAACAGCCTGAGCGGTTTCAAGACTTGAATTGTGTCCGATAGTTCCGCCTGCAACCTCGCTTGAAGAACAGCCGATTACAACAATACTGCCCTCTTTAAGCTTGGCAACATCGCAAAGCTCATTACAAGCCTGTTTTGCCTGAGCATAAATTTCTTCATACATATATGTCAACTCCTTGGTTATGTAAATTTTATTCTGATTATATTATACCATTCTTTTTGCAAAGTACAAGTTTTTAATGCAAATGACAGCAAAAGACATAGAAATGTTAAAATGGTTCTTGAATTTTTAGATATACAGGTGTATAATAAGACAAATAGATTTATTCTGCAAGTGTTGAAGAAATTTAAGAGCTTTACAAAAATCTTATATAACAACATAAAACTGATAATTACTTTCGTTCATATTTACTCCCGAAAAGGTTTGCGGTCAATTTTGGTCGCAAGCCTTTTGCTTTGTTTACATTAATTTTTTAATGTGGTAAAATGAATGTTGAAGGTTTCGGCAAAACGAAATTGCACAAGGTATTTTTATATGATTGGAAGATGAATTTATGTGTGAAGTAACAATAAGACGGGCAAAATTTAAAGACATACCGCAGCTTGACAAGCTCCTTTTTGAGGTTCACAAGATTCACAGCGATATCCGCCCCGACCTTTTTACAGTTGGTGAGAAGAAATACACAGACGAGGAGCTTGAGCGAATAATTGTTGATGAGCAAAAGCCGATTTTTGTTGCAGAACATAACGGAAAAGTAAAAGGATATGCTTTTTGTATTTTCAGGCAGGATCTTGAAAGCAAGTCGGTCACAAATATAAAAACCCTGTATATTGATGATTTGTGTGTTGACGAGGATACAAGAGGGATGCATATCGGCACAAAGCTGTATAACCATGTTATTGATTTTGCCCGAAAAAGCGGTTGCTATAATGTTACGCTAAATGTGTGGGCAGGCAATGACGGTGCAATGAAATTTTACGAGCGTATCGGTTTTAAGATTCAAAAAATCGGTATGGAAACAATTCTCTAAAAGAAATATATAAATTTTCGGGTATGGTGATAAGATGAAAAAAATTGCAGTCGGTATTCTGGCTCATGTCGATTCAGGAAAGACTACGCTTTCAGAGGCTCTGATGTACTCCTCGGGCAACATAACAAAGCTTGGTCGGGTTGACCACAGGGATTCGTTTCTCGACACTTTTTCGCTTGAGCGTGACCGTGGAATTACAATTTTTTCAAAACAGGCGGTTATGAAGTACAACAACACGGAATTTACTCTGCTTGACACACCCGGTCATGTTGATTTTTCGGCAGAAGCAGAGCGTACACTTCAGGTGCTTGACTACGCAATTCTTGTAATCAGCGGAACTGACGGCGTTCAAAGTCACACCTGCACACTTTGGAAACTGCTCAAAAAGTACGATGTGCCGTGTTTTATCTTCGTCAACAAAATGGATCTTGACGGTGCGGACAAGCTTTCCGTTATGGCACAGCTGCGTACAGGGCTTGACGAAAACTGCGTTGATTTTACCTATCCGAACTCCGACGGCTTTCGTGAAAGTGTTGCCGTATGTGATGAAAAAATTCTTGAAAAATATTATGAAACAGATGCCGTTGAAAAGACCGACATAACAGGTGCGATTAAGGAACGCAAAATCTTTCCGTGTATGTTCGGTTCGGCACTCAAACTTGACGGTGTAAAGGCATTTTTAAATCTGCTTGACGAATACACGGTTATGCCCTCTTACGGTGCTGAGTTTGGTGCAAAGGTCTATAAAATTGCAGAGGACAATCAGGGCAACCGCCTTACATTTATGAAAATTACAGGCGGAAGTCTTAAAGTGCGTGAAATTCTCCAAAGCGAAAAAAATACCAATGCCGAAAAGGTAAACAGAATAAGAATTTATTCTGGCGAGAAATTCACAGCCGTTGAGGAGGCTGTTGCAGGAACCGTTTGTGCGGTAACGGGAATAACATTCACTTCATCGGGTGACGGCTTGGGTGTTGAGAAAAATTCCGGAGTTCCCGTACTCGAACCTGTTCTGACTTACAATGTTGAATTAGAGGACGGGACAGACGCCCACACGGCTCTCACAAAGCTGAAAACGCTTGAAAACGAAGATCCTCAGCTAAATGTTGTGTGGAACAGCAGACTCGGTGAAATCCACATCCGCCTTATGGGTGAAATTCAGCTTGAGGTGTTGAGGTGCATAATAAAAGAGCGTTTCGGTATGAATGTATCGTTCAGCACAGGCAGTATAATCTATAAAGAAACAATTGAAAATACGGTTGAGGGTGTCGGTCATTTTGAGCCGTTAAGACACTATGCAGAGGTTCATTTCCTTTTGAAACCTGCAAAGCGTGGCAGCGGAATTACAATTAATTCCCATTGCAAAGAGGACTTGCTCGACCGCAACTGGCAAAGGCTGATTCTTACTCACCTCTGCGAAAAAACACATCTCGGTGTGCTGACAGGCTCGCCGATTACAGATATTGAAATTACGCTTGTTTCGGGAAAAGCTCACGCAAAGCATACCGAGGGCGGAGATTTCAGACAGGCAACCTACCGTGCCGTAAGACAGGGACTGCGCTCGGCAAAGAGCATTCTGCTTGAGCCTGTTTATGATTTCACGCTTGAAGTGCCTAACGAAAATGTGGGACGGGCAATGTCAGATATTCAGCGGATGAGCGGTACTTTCAATTCTCCCGAAACCAAGGGAGAAAATTCCGTTCTCACGGGTACTGCACCCGTGTCCGAAATGGGCAACTATACAAAAGAAGTTATGCAGTACACTCACGGCAGAGGCAGACTTTCGTGCAGTCTTAAAGGCTATGAGCCGTGTCACAACAGTGATGAAGTTATTGCACAAATCGGCTACGATTGTGATGCCGATGTTGACAATCCGTGCGGTTCTGTGTTCTGTTCTCACGGAGCAGGCTACAATGTGCCGTGGAATGAGGTCGGCGAGCATATGCATCTGCCGAGTATTCTCGATGCTCCGAAAGACGATGAAATCGGCACAAACAGCGAAAACGCTTTTGCAAAGTGCAAAACTCAGGACGATATTTTTGCTCTCGACAAGGAGCTTATGCAGATTTTTGAACAGACCTACGGTCCTGTGACACGCAGAAAACACGCTCCCGAAAAGCGTCATGTCAAGGCGGTTTCGTCTATTGACAAGGCGGCTGAAAAGTATAAAAAATCCCCCGTGTATGACGGCACGGAGTATCTGCTCGTTGACGGCTACAATGTTATTTTTGCGTGGGAACACCTCAAAGAGCTTTCCGAAAGAAGTCTTGACGGTGCAAGGCACGCTCTGATAAACATTCTCTGCAACTATCAGGGCTACAGCAAGTGCAACCTTATTCTCGTGTTTGATGCGTACAAGGTAAAGGGCGAACACAGAGAGGTTGAAACCGTGAATAATATCAGTATTGTATATACCAAAGAGGCAGAAACCGCCGATATGTTTATTGAGAAAACCTCTCACAAGCTTGCCAAAACCAACAAGGTGCGTGTTGTAACATCCGACGCACTCGAACAGATGATAATTCTGGGCAACGGTGCGTTGCGTGTTTCATCAAGAGCATTTTTAGAAGAAGTCAGACAAGCCGAAAATGAAATCAGAGAAATAATAAATTCTTCAAACGAATTAAACAATAATATGAATTAGTTTTTAAGCATAATAATAAGCCGGCAGATACAGCGATTGTATTCTGTCGGCTTTGTTGTTTTTAATAATGTAAAATCAAATTTCTTCTTCCGTGTCATCATCGGGTTCATCGTAATCGTCATGGTCATTTCTGTGGCGTTTAAAAGCTTGCGACTGCCGTACCGCCGGCGATAAGCAGAAGAATTATCGCAAAATCCGTAGGCATTGAACCGCCGTCCGATTCATCGGAGGTGGAGTTGTCTTGTGTGTCTGTTTTGTCAGTTGCAAAAGCAAGGGTACTGCTCCCGAAAATCATCATAAGAGCAAGCAAAAACGATACAAATTTTTTCACGACAACACCTCCGCAATATCTACACGAATTATACCATTATAATTCCAAATTAGCAATATTAAATTTGGAATATTAAATCAGCAATATATGTCAATGTTCACAGCAACTGTCCCTGTAGATTTTGTAGGGAAAGGGTTATACAATGAAGGAATTTTAATAAATAACAAAACAAGACAGCCGTAAACTGTCTTGTTTATATGTAATACTATTCGTCAGCGTTGTTAATTGCCTTTATTCTGAGCAGTGAAACAATGCACAGAGTAACTTTTATCAACATTATGAAGATGAAAATTATGCTGTAAATATTGAATGTTTCAGCACCGCGAATTATGTCAAGAAGGGTATAAACTCCGTAAGCAACCATAATCATAAAAGTAACAGTAGATGATATAATAATCAATCCGTTTGCCATCGTGCTTTTACTGCGTATGGATTTGTAAACGAGATATACGGGCAATACCAACGATGCAATATCCATAATTTCAAAAATAACATATAAAACATAATTTCCTGACAAGCTTGAGAAAGATGCAAAGGTTGTAAAAAGAGTGTTGAAAATGAATAGGACAGGGTAGTCGCCGTGTATTGCCCAAAAAGAAGAATAATCAAAATTGAGTGAATAGTCGTATGCATAAAAATTCATACGGCTCATTACTTCAATGCTAATCGCAAACAACAGCAATATGCCGATGAGAACACTCTGCATAATTCCCGTAACTTTAAGCATTTTATTTGTTTTCATAAAATCACCGCTTCGTTATTTACTGTAACTGATTTGATTTTTTAATCTGTTTTATCCGCAGTATTGAAACAACAATCAATTCTATTTTTATCAGTATCACAATTATTAAAACTACTTGAACCAAAGTAAATTCGCCAAATCCACGGGCAAGTTCAAATAGGGTAGAGAAAAGACTCCGACATGCGGATAACAAAGTCAATGCCGATCCTGCAATAATCAATCCGTTTGCAACTATGTTTTTGCGGAATATTGACAGATATCCTAAAATAACAGGCAAGGTTAACGCTGCAGCGGCAATAATCTGAAAAATTATTTTAAGAACATAAAGACGCATCAAACCTAAAAAATAAGCTATGACTTCCGCAATGGAATTTATGAGGAAAAACGCTGAAGAATTATTCCGTAAATCCCAATAACCAATGCCCATATTTCTAAGAAAATCAAAAGTATAATCTTCACAATAGTATGTGTTATACATAAATACCACTTGAATCGAAATGGCAAGCAGTAACAGAGTTGCAATGAGTACACCTTGTATAATTCCTGTGTATTTGAGAGTTTTATTGTTTTTCATAATCTTACCACCTTTTGATTAATTACAATTTTTCTGTGTTTCTATTGTATTAATATTATAGCACAATATAATTCAAAGTGCAATTGCAAAATATTCTGCCATGCAATTTCGTGCGATTTTTACAAAACAATAATCCAAAAAGGTTCAGATTGACGGTGAATTAGTTGTAATGAATAAATTGCAGTAAAACTTTTGTGCAAAATAAATGTGCAAAATAAAACCCGACAGCCACACATTGTACCGTGTGACTGTCGGGGAGAGAAGGATTTGTATTAACTTTAAATCAGAATCCCGTTGCAATGGTCAATTTCATGTTGAATAATCTGTGCGGTAAAGTCTGAAAAACTGCGTTTTATCTGCTTGAAATTTTCGTTGAAATATTTTACTTTTATCGTTTTGTAACGAACTGTTTTGCGTTCGCCGTCAAGCGAAAGACAGCCCTCCTCGGTTTCAAATTCACCGAACTTGCTAATGATTTCGGGATTGAACATAACAAGATATTTTCCGTTGTCATTAATTGCGATTATCTTTTTCGCAACGCCTATCATGTTAGCCGCCATGCCCACACAACGATCAAAATTTGCCCTGAGTGTGTCAAGCAAATCCTGTGCCGTCTGCAAATCTGCCTGTGTTGCGTCCTCCGACTTTCTCTGTAAAAACATAGGATCATGTACAATTTCTCTTACCATAACTCTGCCTCTTTCAGTTTCTAACCCGAGTATAACACATCGCAAAAGCGATTACAAGTTAAATTACATAATGTATCCTCATATAAATTACCGAGGTGGTTAGGTGAAATATCCGGAGTTATCGTGCAATCTTTATGCTGAGGTTGACGGTGAGAATGTTTTGATGATTGAAATTGACAGAGAGGGCAGAGCAAAGTTTTATCATGAGAATTTAGGCATTGACGGGGTGCGGAAAATTTTTGAAGAAATCAACGGAAACATTGAAAGCTACATAAAATATTTCGGAACAAAATAAAATAGCACAAAATAAAACGCCCTCCGTTTGGAGAGCGTAATTCTGTGAATTTACAAATTATCAAAATTAATCTTCGTCATCGCTGTGGGCATGGTCATACAGCTTTTGAATATCCTCGGGAAGATTGTTTGGGAGCATTTCGTTGATTCTGTCCTCGTTGCCGTCAGCAATGGCAGTATCGTAGTACCAGCACTTAAAGCGGAGCATATCAAGCGTCTTTTGAAGACGCTCAATTTCCTTTTCTACGGTTTTTTTCTGATTTTCAAAAAGTTCTCGCCTTTGCGGATAGGACGAACTGCCCTCGGCGCACCATTGCATAAATTTTCTTATTTCCCTGATTTCAAGTCCCGATTTTTTGAGGCAGTCAATTATGCGGAGTGTTTCAAGCTCTCTGTCGGAAAATCTGCGGATACCCGACACCCTCTCCATATGCGGAAAAAGTCCCTCTTTGTCGTAGTAACGCAGGGTTGAAACAGGAATACCGCACATCTGAGATACCTGACCGATTGTGTACATAAAATCACTCCAAAACATTCTAAAAGGTCTTGACCTAAAGCCAAGTTTATCTGTCAATACAATCATACTGCATAATGATTTGGATGTCAATTGAATTGTTTTTAAAATAAAAAGTCAAGGCACAAAACTGTACCTTGACTTTCGGGAAGATAATATATTAGAAAACTTATTGTCGTGTTATTTCTTTTCGAGAACATTGAGGAAATCTTCAATTTCGGCAAGTTTTTCTTTTGCAAGATTCTTGCCGGCGTTATACGCCTCGTCAAGCACATCCGTGTTCATCTCAAATGATTTTACATACTTGTGTGACGGGCGGAGTACCATAAGTATGCCGTCCTCCTCAAGCTGTTTCATTCTTTTGCATTGCTCATTATAGCGGTCAAATCTCGTCATAAGAGCGTTAATGAGGTTCGGATAGTCCTTGTATTTTTTGTTAATTAAAAATTCAAACTTGCGATAGTCCGTGCAAGGCTCATTTTCGGGCTTTGTCAAAAGCACAAGCACACGGGAACAGCCCTGTTCAAACGCACGGTCAAAGGGAACAGCGTCGGCAATACTGCCGTCAACATACTTTCCACCCTCAAATTCGCTTATCTGATAGAGAATAGGAACTGTGCAGGACGCTCTTACGGAGTCAAGCAAGCGCTGTTCGCTTTTGTTCTCGGAAAAATATTTTGCCTTGCCTGTTACGCAGTCGGTTGCCACAAATTCGCAGTTTGTATCTGACGCAAAAAATGTATCAAAATCGAACGGATAGTCCTGATAAGGAAATCTGTAAATCATATTGTCAAGATCCATTGAAAGAAACCCGAGAACCGAAAAATCACCTGTTCTGTGGGGCATAATAACCCTGCGGGAACGACCTTCCTGTTTTGCGGTAAAATCAAGGGCGACCTCAGCTCCCGCCGAAACTCCTGCAACATAGTCAAAGTGTATTTTGTTTTCAAGCAGACAGTCGGTTATACCGGCGGTAAAAATTCCTCGCCTTGCTCCGCCTTCAATTATCAGACCTGTCATAAGGACCTCCGTTGACTCAAAAAAATTTTGGTGCTATAATCAAACTGTTTTATGGGGTGATAGTATGGATGCTAATGTGACTGACCTTCGCATTGTAAAAACAAGAACCAATATAAAAAATTCGCTGATTGATTTGCTTGCCGAAAAAAATGTTTCCAAAATCACGGTGACTGAGCTTGCAGAAAAGGCGATGATTAACCGCAAAACCTTTTACCGCCATTATCACACGGTTCAGGATGTTGTCGATGATATCAATTACGATATGATCAACGATGTTATCAGCCATGCGAAAAAATCCGACCGTGACGGCAACAATCTTGTGAATCAGCTGAATTTTATCGGTCTTTCCATTGTTGAAAATAAAGAACAGATTAATAAAATTCTGAAAAATTCTCCCGAGGTGTTCGGCTCGGGACGCTCTGTTGAGCTTTTGAAAAGATTTATCGAGGTTTCAATAAGACCTGTGCTTAATTTTAAAAATGAAACAAAACTCAAATACCTTGTTGAGTTTGTCGTTTCGGGATTCATCTCGGTTTATGTCCGTTGGTTCAATGACGGCTGTGCAGAAAGCTCCGAAAAGCTTGCAGACGCTGTCAACGAGTTCGTTCTCGGAGCATTGTCCGAATATGTTCGCCCGAAAAGCTGATTAACTCATTTTCCAATGAGCCTTAGTAATTGCCTCGAATCCTTTGGGGGAGAGAATAGGCTTTGAAATTTTTTTCATTGTTTCATCGCAAAGACAGCGGTTTTCGCAGAATTCCCTGCCTGCCTCCGTGATTGAATCAAGGTATGCCTTTCTCTGCCTTTCAGCTTTTTCTGCAATAAAAAGCTCGCCCTCGGGACATTTTATCATCGTGTAATTGCCGTTACCGCAAATCAAATCAAGCTGTTTTATAAGTGCGGGATACATCGGTTCGGCACTCACATAGCCGCAAGTTGTAATAACCAAAAGCCTCTTTTCGTGCATTGCTTCATCACGCAGTTCATGGAAAGAGGCTTCTTTGTCCTCGGCAACATTTCCCGAATAGGGGAGCATATACGGCAGACATCTGTCGGTTAATGCTTTCATCTGTGACGGCATACCGAAAAAGTAGAGCGGAAAGCTCTCAATGATAATATCGGCAGAATTAATCTTTTCGTAGATTTTCTGCATATCGTCCTTTATAACACATTTGCCGGGTGTTCTGCTCCAACACGAAAAGCAACCCATACACGGCTTGATTGTTTCCTTTTTAACCGTGATATATTCAATCTCAGTGTCAGCCGAAAAGCCGTCAAGAAATGCTTTTGTAATGTTGAGAGTATTGCTTTTTTCGCCCTTTGGACTACCGTTTAATACGAGAACTTTCATAATCACTCCTGTGACGGCTTGTAAACCGCATTTTTATCCATTGTGGTAAACAAAAGATTTCCTTTTGCCCTCACTTCACCGTCAACCTTGATGACACACGCAAATTCAAATGCCGACTTTGTTGACATTGTAACATTTACGCTGATAATAAGCGTATCACCCGGAATAACGGGGCGTAGCATTTTGAAATCCTTGACTTTTAGAAGAACATATAACTTGTCCTCCTCAACACTTTCGGGAGCAAATACAAGACTGCAAAGCTGTGCCGCAGATTCAATGAGCAATACTCCCGGCATAATCGGTGTGTCGGGAAAATGGCCTGCAAAATACGGCTCGTTCACCGACACATTTTTTATACCTGTTGCCGAAACATTCGGCTCAAGCTCGGTCACCCTCTCAATCATCTGAAAGGGTGGTCTTTGTTTTATTCTCTGATTGATTTCAAGCAGATTCATCATAAGCTGAGTCCTCCGTCAAGCACAAGCACCTGACCTGTCATATATGAAAAATCGTCACTGCAAAGCTGTCCAACGACATTTGCGACATCCTGAACTGTGCCGAATCTCTTTTCGGGAATAGCCTCAAGATACTTTTTCTGCAACTCTTCGGGAATGCCGTTCATCATTTCGGTTTCGATAAAACCGGGTGCAACTGCGTTTACTCTGATTCCGTACTTTGCAAGTTCCTTTGCAAGCGTGTGAGTCATAGCGTTTACCGCACCCTTTGTTGCACTGTAAACCGACTGACCTTCAACTGCAAGAACAGAGCTTACGGAAGAAATGTTGATGATGATTCCGCTCTTTTTGCGGAGCATTTTAAGCGATGCCTGTCTTGCACAATTGAAATATCCTTTGATATTAATGTCAAGACTTCTTTCAAGCGACTCGTCTTTAATCATCAAAAGGTAAGCGTCGTCAACCACACCTGCGTTGTTGACAAGCACATCAATTCCGCCGAAGTCCTGCTGAATACTGCGGAACATATCCTTTACTTCGTCAATATCTGCCGTGTTCGCCTTGTATGCAACGGCTTTTCTGCCGAGTGCTGTAATTTCGTCAACAACCTTTTGAGCCATTTCTAAATTTGAATTGCAGTTCACGGCAATGTCATATCCAAGTTCTGCAAGCTTTAAAGCGCAAGCCTTGCCAATGCCCCTTGATGAACCTGTTACAAGAGCGGTTTTGCTCATATTTACCTCCGATTTTTACGCTTTCTTCAGGATTACGGCAGAGTATGTTCCGCCCGCACCCATTGAAAGAGCAAGTCCGTATTCGTAATTTTTCTCTCTGTCAGAAAGAAGCTCAGCCGCATATGCTGCTGTCATTGCGCTTGCTGCGGCTCTTGCATTGCCGATTTCCTGCGATACATCATAGCATGGCATAAGCGTCTTGATAATCTTCCTGTCATCACAGCATACAAAGTCGATATTGTCTGCCTCAATGCCGGCATTCACACAAGCCTTTTCGATAACCTCAACAACAGCCTTGCTGTCAACCTCTGAGTTGTCATAAGATACAGGGCGGTGAGCCTGTGCATAACCCTTAATTTCTGCATACTTGCGTGCATTTCTGCCGTTTGCACTTTCCTCTGTTTCAAGAACGAGAGTTACAGAGCCCTCACCGAGCGGCTTTTCAAGCAATTCGGCCTTTGTATAGAGTTCAAGGTTTGTCTTTGTATTTTCATCGGTACCTGCGGCAAGCATAACGCTTTCGTTGCCGTCTGCAAGAATATCGGCGGCATAGCAAATACTCTGCAGTCCTGCCTGATTGCCGTTTGCAACAGTTGCGTTGTAGCCCTTGATGCCTGAGAAAATGCTCAGATAACCGCCTGCGGCATTGTAAACCGTATTCGGGAATGAAAAAGCACTGCCCTTTTCGGTGCCTCTTGTGATTGCCTTTTTCTGGAAATCAACAATTTCGGTCATAGGGCCGTCAGCCGTGCCGATTACAATACCTGTTTTATATTCGTTGTCTTTGTCAATTTTAATGTCAGCGTCTGTAAGTGCGTCCATACCGCTCAAAAGCTGGAGCTGGCTGAAACGGTCAAGCTTTCTGTAAAATGCAACCTTGATTCCGTGTTTGTCATAATCTTCGGAGGTGAGGTTGCAGTTAAGGCTGTGTTCATCTGTCTTTGTGCCTGTAAGCTTTGAAATGCCCGTAATGTAAATTTTTTCATTTTTACTGTTGTCGGGAATATTATGCTCGTTGTCCGAGAAAATGATGCTTGCGTTGTTGCCGCCGAATGCAAATGAGTTTGACATTGCATAGTGAACATCTTTTGTGTGGCTCTTGTTCGGAATAAAGTCAATGTTGCCCGCCTTTTCGGAAAGCACCTTCAAATCCTCATCGGAGTAGCCGATTGTAGGCGGAACGAGGTTTTCTTTTATTGCTTTTACGGAAAATACAGCCTCGATTGAGCCGGCCGCACCGAGGCAATGACCTGTCATAGATTTTGTTGAGCTGACAGAAAGGTGGTCGTTGCCGTCAAAAAGTGTGTGAAGTGAAAGAAATTCAGCCTCGTCATTTTTGGCAGTACCCGTTCCGTGTGCGTTTATGTAGTCGATATCGTCAAAACTAAGAGCAGAGCTTTCAACAGCCCTTCTGATTGCACTCATCTGACCTTCACCGTCGGGACGGGGAGCGGTAATGTGGTAAGCGTCACTGCTTACACCCGAACCGAGAATTTCACAGTAAATCTTTGCGCCTCGTTCAACAGCGTGTTCGTAGCTTTCGATTACAAGAATACCCGAACCCTCGCCGAGCGTGATACCTGTGCTGTGATTGAACGGGGAACAGGCGTTTTCGTCAAGTGCATGGAGAGCGTGGAAACCGCTGAATGCAAGTGAAGAAAAGCTGTCCGAACCGCCTGCGATGAACACATCACCCTTGCCCTCACGGATAAGGTCACAGGCATAGCCGATGCTCATTGTGCCTGCCGCACAAGCGTTGACGATGTTTGCGGTAATGCCCTCAAGTCCGAAATGAGCGGAAACATTGTTGGCAATTGCCGAAGCACCCATTTTGAAAATATCTTCTTTTTTACCGCCGTCACCCTTAATTTCGTCTGTGTAATATTTGTCAATGCTTGCCGCACCGCCTACACAACTGCCAAGAATAACACCGATGTTCTTTTCGGATGCGTCAATGTTTGCATCTTCAAAAGCCTCGTTTGCGGCATGAATACAGAGAAGGGAAGAACGGTCATAGTTTTCGGGAGAAAGCTCTGACGATGCCTTGTCAACCTCTGCACCCTTGTGTGCATAACAGTTTGAGGTGTTAACCGACTTAACCTCATCAATGCCGGAGTGACCGAGTGTTACGGCATCCCAGCAATCCTTTACATTGTCACCGACACCGCAGATAAGTCCGAGTCCTGTGACAACACATCTCTTTTTGTCAGCCATATTAACCCTGCTTGCTTTCTACATATTCTGTAAGTGCTCTGATTGATTGGAAGTGCTCACGGTCTGCACCTGTCATATCAATACCGAAAAGTGTGTCGATGCCTGCAACGATTTCGATTGAGTCGATTGAGTCAAGACCGATTTCGTCACCGAAAAGCTCTGAATCGTATGTAAGAATGTTTTCGGGAATTCTAAGGTTTTCTACGAGCATTTCCTTAATCTGATCTGCAATAGCATTGTTCATTTTAATTACCTCACTTAAAATTTTGATTTTTTTGATTTTATTATAAATTTTCCGAAGAAAAATCTTCTTTGTAATAAACCTTGCCTTTGCCGTATTTTTCTTCAAGCTCAAGATAAAGCTTTTTGACCTGCTTTTCGGCTTCGGCACTTATTTCTTTTGCATATTTTGAGTAGCGAACATTTTCGGGACATTCGGATTTTATCGGATTGCCGATTAAAATTTTCTGCCTCTTTCCAAAAAGAATTTTATACTCACCCAAAGATGCAATCGGGATTATGTCAAGACCTTTTTTTGCCGCAAGCAATGCCGCACCGGGCTTGAACGGGAGCATTTTGCCCTCTCTTGCAATTCCGCCCTCAGGGAAGATAAGCATTGAATATCCGTTTTCAACCGCACCCTCACTTTGTGCATACCAGTTTGTGTCCATGGTGTCAAAGTCAACGGGAATACTGCGGCAAATTCGGATAAACGAGCCTGTTCCGCTCTTGTCGTACCAGCTTTTTTTAACAAGCATATACGGCTTGTATCTGCTGAGTACAGAGCTTATCACAACTCCGTCAAAGTGGTGAGTGTGGTTGCATACAAACACAACAGGCTTGCCCTTTAGGCTCTTTTTAAGGCTCTTGTCCTTCCATTCAACCTTCGGGCGAATAAGAAGATGCACAAGACCTTTTTACAAATTTTATGAATGCAAGCTGTCCTGCATTTTTATGATAATCGTACTCCATACTCTTTGCCCTCGTTTTTTTAAAATATTATATTTTTATTTAAAAAAAATTCACGGTCAAATGAATTTTGCGTGTGTCTTATGCAACATTCTGTCGAATTTTGTGGCATAAAATATATGGGAATTATTATGGAATATTTTTCTTTTTAGCTTTTTACAAATGTTGACGGCTGTTGTTTATGGTGATATAATCATAGAAAAGAATTTTGCCTTTGAATCAAGGTAAACAAAGGAGAAACCTATGAAAAAAGTAATTTTAACAGGTGACCGTCCTACGGGCAGACTTCATGTCGGTCACTATGCAGGTTCGCTCAAGGAGAGAGTAAAGCTCCAGAATTCGGGCGAATATGATGATATATACCTTATGATTGCAGACGCTCAGGCTCTTACCGACAATGCCGAGCATCCCGAAAAGGTAAGACAGAATATTTTGCAGGTTGCGCTCGACTACCTTGCCTGCGGAATAGATCCGAACAAGTCAACGATTTTTGTTCAGTCAATGATTCCCGAGCTTACAGAGCTTACTTTCTATTATATGAACCTCGTAACCGTGTCCCGTGTTCAGCGTAACCCCACCGTTAAGGCGGAAATTCAGATGCGTAATTTTGAGGCAAGCATTCCTGTAGGATTTTTCTGTTATCCGATTAGTCAGGCGGCTGATATCACGGCATTCCGTGCAACTGCCGTTCCTGTCGGCGAGGATCAGCTCCCGATGCTTGAACAATGCAAGGAGATTGTTCACAAGTTCAATTCCGTTTACGGCGAAACTCTTACGGAACCTCAGATTATTCTTCCGAGCAACAAGGCTTGTCTGCGACTGCCCGGTATTGACGGCAAGGCAAAGATGAGCAAATCCCTCGGCAACTGCATTTATCTTGCAGAAGAACCTGAGGATATCAAGAAAAAGGTTATGTCAATGTTTACCGACCCGAATCATCTTCGTGTTGAGGATCCCGGCAAGGTTGAGGGCAATCCCGTGTTTATCTATCTTGACGCATTCTGCCGTGACGAGCATTTTGCGGAATTTTGGAATGATTACAGCTGTCTTGACGAACTCAAGGCTCATTATCAGCGTGGCGGACTCGGTGATGTCAAGGTTAAGAAATTCCTTAACAATGTTATGCAGGAGGAGCTTCGTCCCATTCGTGAACGCAGAAAAGAATGGGAAAATCATCTTCCCGATGTTCTCGATATTCTCAAAGAGGGCAGTAAGGTTGCAAAGGAAACTGCCGCAAAAACACTTGAGGATGTCCGTCATTCTATGAGAATCGATTATTTTACAGACAATAATCTTCTTAAATAATTTAAAATTCAATATGTAAAATATAGGTCGGAAGGACAGAAATCAAAAATTCTGTCTTTCCGATTTTTCTTATGAAAAAATTATTGCGAATTGACTCAAAATTGTTGAAAAAATAAAAATATTATGCTATTATTGCGTTGAAAATACCCCGTTTTAAGGAGGATACATTATGATTGACGCAAGAAAGCATACGCTTGATTCTGTTAAAAAGCTGACCGATTACAGCGATTTTAACCTTTATAAAATGGATATATACTACGATTACAGCATTGATAAAATCATTGACAGAGGAATTTTTGATGATGAGTCGGCTCTCGATGCAATTTTGCAGGAGGTTCTGCCCGATTATCCCGTCAATCTTAAAATGCCGAATTTCGGGTGCAGTGCCTTTACAATGAAAAATCCCGACAGCGTAATGATGGGGCGAAACTATGATTTCAAGAACGACACCTCGTCAATGCTTGTACATTGTTCGCCAAAGGACGGCTACAGGTCGGTTGCGTTTGCGGCACTTGATAATGTAGGTGCAAACAACCCCGAGTTGAGTGATAAAACAAGGCTTGCAACCTTGCTCTCACCGTTTATCAGCCTTGACGGAATCAATGAAAAGGGCGTGTCAATCGCAGTTCTCACACTTGACAGCAAGCCCGTCCGTCAGCAAAGCGGAAAGCCTGTTATTGCCACAACGCTTGCAATCCGTCTTATACTTGACAGAGCTGCGTCAACCGAAGAGGCGGTTACACTTTTTGAAAAATACGATATGTTCGCCTCAAGCGGAAGAGATTATCACTTTTATGTTACCGATTCAAACGGTGACGGTCGTGTTATTGAGTACGATTGCAACAGCAATGACCGAAGGCTTGTTGTTACAAAATCGCCTGCCGTTACAAACTTTTTTGTGATGTACAAAAATTTTGTAAAGCCTTATCAGAAAAACGGTGTTTACGGTCACGGCAGAGAGCGGTATGATAAGATAATTAATGTTCTTAAAAAGAATAATAGTTACACAAAAGAAACAGCATGGGAGGCTCTTGTTTCGGCGTCACAAGCACCGAATCCGAACGATATAACAAGCAATACTCAATGGTCGATTGTTTATGACAACACAAACCTTACCGCTGATATTTCAATCCGCCGAGATTGGAACACGGTGACAAAATATTCGCTAAAAGAAAACAAAATTACGGAATAAAAAAACAGGGAAGAAACCGAAAAAAGTTTCTTCCCTTTTATAATGTCCGATTCAGTTTTTGCCGTGCAGCATAACATCCGCCGTAAAAATCCCGTTTTCGTGAGAAAATCTGCAATAACCGCCGTCTTTTTCGGCAATTCTGCGTACCGACTGCGTACCGATACCGTTACCGTTTCGCTTTGACGAACCGAAAAAACCGTCCTTTTCGGTAATCTCTCCGTTGAAAGCATTCTCTACGGAAATAAGCAATATCTTTTCGGAATGCGGACGGGCATACATTTTAATCTGCCGTTTATCTCTGTCAAGCTTCATGCTCGCCTCAAATGCATTTTCAAGCAAATTTGCGATTACAAGACAGATATCGGATTCCGAAACTGTCAACTTTTCGGGGATGTCAATTTTTAGTTTAAACGGAATACCATTGCTCTTGTATTTTGAATAATAATGTCCGATAATCGCATTAACAGCGTGGTTTTTACAGAGTACAAGCTCTGTGTCGGGAATATTCTGCGATGCTGACGAAAGGTATTTTTCAAGTTCTTCCCAGTTCTTTTGCTCGGCAAGAGCATTAAGTACGGCAAAGTGATGTCGCATATCATGCCGTGCCTGACGGGTTTCTTCAATAGCGACTTTTAATGCGTCATACTGTGCCCTCTGCATATTCAAAAATTGATTTTTCTGAGCAAGTTTGTTATTGCGGTTTAGACTTTTTGCAATAAAATACAGCAAAGCGTAGAAAATGAGCAATAGCACAAGAAGTGATACGCTGATAACAATGTAACCCTGCATAATTCTTCCTGTATGGAGAATGTTAGGATTCCATGGAATTATAAAAAAGTTGAGCAAGATGAATATTATCGGTAAAATCCAGAATACATACCATGTCTGGGCAATGTTTTCATCATCGAGCAGTTCACTCGCACCGTGTGTTGCAGGATACCATGCAAGAATTACAAACATCCAGCATAGAATATTGAACAGCACAGCCGATTTAATTTCAAACCACGGCGTTGTGTTCTGCGGAAATGTTATAGAATCAACCGCCCGTGTAATGCTCGCAATGCAGGCAAACACTCCGCATACCGCAAGTAAAACACTCACCGATTTCCACATGGATGTTTTGAGTGAACAACAGTATGCTGCCGAAAGAGCAAGCACTATCGGTATTGCAAGCACAAACGATTTCAGATTGTATCTGTAACAAACAAAACCGCACAATGTGCAAAGGCACACAAGTGATAAAATCATCACAGGAAACAGCCGGAGCTTTGATAGTTTGAGATAATTTTTTATCGGAAGATATGCAAGTACAACACCGGGAATGATTGCGCCGAGTTCAATCATCGGGGAGAGAACATTTGTCAATGCAAATCCCTCCTGCCGAAAATATATTCGCCAAAGGTGCTTTTTGCGCTTTTTACAAGACTTCGACTTATGGAGATTCTTTCACCGTTGTCAAGAACAAATTCATTGCCGTTCATATCCCTGATGTGTTCAAAATTTACTATGATTCCTCGGTTGCACACAAAGAAATTATCCCCGTCATCAAACAGCATTACAAATTCGGCAAATGTACTGCGCACAGACTTTTCGGATTTGTCCGTACAATGAATATGTATGCAGTGCTTAAAATGCTCGGCATACAAAATGTCGCAAAGTTTTATACGCAACGAGTCATTTGCAGAGGGTATTTCAATGTATTTTTCTTCAACGGAAATTTTCTGCGAAATCTCATCAAGCAACATATCAAGCTCGTCATCGCTGTACGGCTTCACAAGATAGTGCAATGCCCGAACCCTAAAACCTTCAAGTGCGTGGTCGGTTGATGTGGTTGTGAAAACAAGCAGACAATCTTTGTCAAACTTCCTCAGCTTTTGTGCCGCATCAATTCCGTTTTCCTTTTCCATATATATATCCATAAAAACAAGGTCAAATCTGTTCTGCATTGCCTCGTTCAGAAAATCCGTTCCGTTACCGTATCCGCAAATTTCAATATCATATGACCTTGAAAATGAGCTTTGAGAAAGTCTTTTGCAAAGTTCATTCCGCTCACTTTCGCAATCATCAACTATTGCAATCCTCATACCGTACCTCCTGCATAATTATCACTCTTATTGTATCACATAATATCGCAAATAGTGACTTTAATTTGCATTTCGTGCCAAAAATTTTCACTTTGTGCCAAATGTATGGACTAAATGACAATTATTTATTATAATTCAGCTTAAACCAAAAAATCATGGACAGATAAAAACACGGAGGAAATATTCTATGATTAACAAAAAGAAAACGGGGCTTTGCCTTGCTTTGGCGGCAACATTGATTGCCTCGTCTGCACTTTGCGGATGTCAGCAGAGCGACAGCAGTACATCCGCAAAATTCAACAGTGATGTAAAGGATGCGTCAAAATATACGGCTGACGAAAACGCACAGGTGTATAAGACCCTTGACTTTTCCGATGAACAGGAAAAGGAATTTGCAAAAAAGGGCTTTATAACAGCACCCGACAAACTCGAAATCAAAACAGAGAACGGAACTGTTGCATGGAGCCAGACAGCATATGACTTTATCAGAAATTCGTCAACTCCCGACAGTGCAAACCCAAGCCTTTGGAGAAACACGGAGCTTAACTCGCTTTATGGACTTTTTGAAGTTGTTGACGGTGTTTATCAGGTCAGAGGCTACGATGTTGCCAATGTAACCTTTGTAAAGAGCGACAACGGCTGGATTGTTTTTGACTGTACAACAAGCTCCGAAACTGCAAAGGCGGCGCTTGAACTTCTTGAATCTAAGTTCGGCAAGGCGCATATTGCCGCTGTTGTTGTAAGCCACGCTCACATTGACCACTACGGCGGTATCGGCGGACTTATTGACGAAAAGGATGTTGCCGATTCATCACTTCCGCTTGACGAGCAGATTAAGTCCGGCAAAACGCTCATTATCGTTCCCGAAGGCTACGAAAAGGCTGTTATGGAAGAAAATGTTTTTGCAGGAAACGCAATGAAACGCAGAACCAACTTTCAGTACGGATCATTGCTTGAGAAGGGCGGTAAGGGCAGCTTGTCGGTAGGTATCGGTCTTACCCCTTCAAGCGGCACAACAACATACATTTCACCGTCTTATGAGGTAAAGAAAGCTACCGAAACCATCAAGGTTGACGGTGTTGAAATGGTGTTCCAGCTTACTCCCGACACAGAATCGCCTGCCGAGATGAACACCTACCTTCCAAAATACAAGGCTTTGTGGATGGCTGAAAACTGTTCCGGCACAATGCACAACCTCTACACACTTAGAGGCGCAGAGGTTCGTGACGGCAATGCGTGGGCGCAGTACATTATGGAGGCAAAGGAGCTTTTCGGAGATAAAGCCGAAGTAGTTTTCCAGGCTCACAACTGGCCGCATTGGGGCAACGATGTAATCAATGACTACATGGCAAACACAGCCTCTGTCTATAAGTACATATTCTCACAGACACTTATGTACATCAATCAGGGCTATACATCAACCGAAATTGCAAATATGATTGAACTTCCCGATGAACTCAACAAGGTTTGGTACACTCGTCAGTATTACGGAACTCTCAAGCATAATGTAAAGGCGGTTTATCAGAAGTATATGGGTTGGTATGACGAAAACCCCATTCACCTTGATGAGCTTGAACCGACAGAATATTCAAAGAAGCTTGTAGAGTATCTCGGCGACACAGACAAGGTTCTTGAAATGGCTAAAAAAGACTTTGACAAGGGAGAGTATCAGTGGGTTGCACAGATTACAAACACACTTGTATATGCAGATCCCGAAAATAAAGATGCCCGCTATCTTTGCGCAGACGCACTCGAACAGCTAGGCTATCAGGCTGAAAGCGGTGCATGGAGAAACGCTTATCTTACAGGTGCTTATGAGCTTCGTAACGGTACAAAAAATTATCCGAATTCCGAAGGTTCAGGTGCAACAGCTCTCGGTATGAGTACCGAAACAATGTTGGATTATCTCGGAATCTGTCTTGACGAAAAGAAGCTTGAAGATCAGAACCTTGTAATCAATCTTGAGGTAACAGACAAGAACGCAAAATATCTTCTTTGCATAAATCACGGTGTGCTTATCTATTCACAGGAAAAGTGGAGCGATAAGGCTGACGCAACAATCAAAACCAAGAGCGCAGGTATTCTCGGCATTGCACAGAACAATCAGAAACTTATGGACGCCGGCATTGAAAAGGTTGAGGGCAACAGTGACATCATCAAAACCCTTACATCAAGCGTTGCCGAATTCCCACTGTATTTCAATATTATTGAACCATAATTAAAGTATGAGGTGACTATGAAAGTATTTAATTGTATTTTCGGCATATTGTCGATAATCGGTGCGATTTATTGTATGTTCTATCCGGGACTTACCTTCCTTAATACCGGTTGGATAGTGACAATCCTCCTCGGAGTGTGGGGAATATGCTCCGTGATTGACTACTTTGCAAAACGCAAAAAGGCAAAGGCTGAACAGAGTGAAGCGATAATGGGAACACTCGGTCTTGTTGTCGGCATTGCAGCGGCAGTAATTTCAATTCTTGCTATGTTTATGCCGAGCATAAGACTTATGTTTGATGTTATCATTCTCTGCATTTTCTCAGGCTGGCTTGTAGTGGACGGTATCTCGTCCGTTGCAATGTCACTCAAGGTCAAAAAAGCATCTTCCTCAGGTGCATGGCTTATTCCGCTTTTCTGCGGAATACTCGTCATAATCGGCGGTATCTACGGATTTTTCCACCTTATATTTGCCGCACAGACAATCGGATTTATGATTGGTGTCCTTTTGTCAATCTACGGTGTAAAGCTTATTCTTTCGGCATTTGAAAAGCCGAGCGTGTAAGATACTTATCTTGTTTTCTTCTCTTTTTAAGAAAAGTATGATAACCCCAAAATCCCGAACCTTCAGAGTATTGTATCTTTGAGGGTTCGGGGCTTTATGAGGAATCAAAAACAGAGGTGTCATTTTTCTGTTTGATGCATAAAATATCAGTGTAGAAATTTCCCGTTAAATTTTGTTATTAAAATGCAAATTCAGTATTGACAAATGAATTTTATTATGATAGAATAATGCCTGTTGAGTGACATTGCTCAGTATTCGGCGACATAGCCAAGTGGTAAGGCACGAGTCTGCAAAACTCTGACGCCCCGGTTCAAATCCGGGTGTCGCCTCCAAAACGGAAAGCACTTCTTAACGGGAGTGCTTTCCAATTATAAAAATGTGGGAGCATAGCTCAGCTGGGAGAGCATCTGCCTTACAAGCAGAGGGTCACAGGTTCGAGCCCTGTTGTTCCCACCATTGTATGCGGATGTAGCTCATCTGGTAGAGCGCCACCTTGCCAAGGTGGAGGTAGCGGGTTCGAGCCCCGTCATCCGCTCCAAGTCAAAAGTATCTGTAACGCAGGTGCTTTTTATTTTACAGAATTTTTCGACAAGCAAGGGGCTCGAAGGCGACCGTTAAGTAAAATGCTCCTGAGGAGCATTTTTAGGGAGAGCGTTGATGAGAGTTAAGGTTACGCACAGCAAGCAGTTGGCGAGGCAGAAACCTTTGCATCAAACAATCCCCGTCATCCGCTCCATTAAATCAGTACGGTTGATGTACTGATTTTTTTATTTTACAGAATTTTTTGACAAACAAGGGGCTGTGAAAAAACAGCCCCTTTGATTGTTGTGTAGTTAATTATAGTGTTCCGAATAATGATGTGCCTTGTCAAGAAGCATATCCTTAACCTTCATCAGCCTTGTACGACTGCTGCGGTCATTTTCTTCAAGTTTCATCGAGATATACTTGATTGTTTCCTGATATCTCGGAATCATAACATGCTCAAGCGAATTAACACGGCGGCGTGTCTTTTCAATTTCTGCCGACATAAGCTCACAGCTTTTTTCAATTTCAGCAAGCCTTATCAGGTCGGGCAAAAGCTCGTTGAGCGACATAACCGCATCATCAAGTTCAAACGAAGTAAACGCAAAACCGTAGGGAAAAATATCGCTCTCGTTGCTTGTTCGTGTGCTTGATGAAAACTGCGGAATATCAACGCTCATAACATTTTTGGAAGAAAGCTCAAGGTCAATTCTCTGCTTCGGTGACATCAATGAGGCGTCCAGAGCCTCTTTTGACATAACCGCACTTGCGTTCACAAAGTGGTTGTTGCACTCTGCAAGCTCTCTTTCAATCTTCTCACGAAGCTCCTTGTTTTCTCTTACAAGGTCAAGAAATCGGCGCATCAGTTCGTCACGCTTGTCTTTTAACATTTTATGACCACGGGTAGCTGTTGCAAGCTGTTTTCTCAGCTTTGTCAACTGCATACGGGTGGGATTAACATTCATAACTGCCATTAGCAAACACCTTCAATGCGATTATTCTTTACCGTAAAACTCATCAAGCATATCGTCCTTAATTCGTTTAAGTTCACTTCTGGGAAGAATATGCAAAAGCTTCCAGCCGATGTCAAGTGTTTCTTCAATTGAACGGTTTGCGTCATAACCCTGTGAAACATACTCGCGCTCAAATGCCTCGGCAAATTCAGCATACTTTTTATCCATATCGGTAAGAGCCGCCTCGCCGAGAATTATCATAAGTTCTCTTGCGTCTTTACCTCTTGCATAAGCGGCAAAAAGCTGGTTCATGGTTGCGGCGTGGTCTTTACGGGTTCTGTCGGGACCGATACCCTTGTCTTTAAGTCTTGAAAGTGACGGAAGAACATCAATCGGCGGAGTAATTCCCTTTCTGTAAAGCTCACGGGATAGGATAATCTGACCTTCTGTGATGTAGCCTGTAAGGTCAGGAATCGGGTGAGTCTTGTCATCTTCGGGCATTGTAAGAATCGGAATAAGAGTGATTGAACCCTCTTTGCCTTTAAGTCTGCCGGCTCTTTCATACAATGTTGCAAGGTCTGTGTACATATAACCCGGATAGCCTCGTCTGCCCGGAACTTCTTTTCTTGCGGCAGAAACCTCACGGAGTGCATCGGCATAGTTTGTGATGTCGGTCATAATAACGAGAACGTGCATTCCTCTGTCAAATGCAAGATATTCAGCCGCCGTGAGTGCCATTTTAGGAGTTGCAATACGCTCAATGGCAGGATCGTTTGCAAGGTTTACAAACATTACGGTTCTGTCAATAGCGCCTGTTTCTTTAAACGACTGAACAAAGTAGTCGGATTCTTCAAATGTAATACCCATTGCGGCAAATACAACGGCAAACTGCTCGTCCTTGCCTCTTACAGCTGCCTGTCTTGCAATCTGAGCGGCAAGCTGGGCATGGGGCAGACCGGATGCCGAGAAGATAGGCAGCTTCTGTCCTCTAACAAGTGTGTTAAGTCCGTCAATTGCTGAAATACCTGTCTGAATAAATTCCTGCGGATAGTTTCTTGCGGCAGGGTTCATAGGTGTTCCGTTGATGTCAAGTCTTTTTTCGGGAATAAGAGCAGGACCGCCGTCAATCGGATTTCCAAGACCGTCAAATACTCGTGAAAGCATATCGGGAGATACGGGAAGTTCCATTGAACGACCTAAAAATCTTACCTTTGAATTTGCAAGGTTAATGCCTGCGGCTGATTCAAAAAGCTGAACAAGTGCGTTTGAGCCGTCAACCTCAAGAACCTTGCAACGGCGTGTTTCACCGTTCGGAAGTTCAATTTCGCCGAGTTCGTCATATGTTACGCCCTCAACATCACTTACCATCATAAGAGGACCTGCAACCTCTCGTATTGTGCGGTATTCCTTTGGCATCAGTCCTCACTCCTTTCAAGTACATCCTTAATTTCCGAATCAAGCAGAGCCTTGATTGACTCGAACTCGTCCCGAACCTTATCCTCGGGTACATATTTATATCTTCCTATGCGTTCACGAACAGGAAGGTTGACAAGCATTTCAATGTCTGCACCGTTTGCAAGAGCCTCTTTTGCTTTGTCATAGTAAGCAAGAATTGCACGCATCATAAGCACCTGCTTGCCGAGAGATGTGTATGTGTCTGTCGGGTCAAATGCGTTTTGGTGCAGATAGTCCTCACGGATTGAACGGGAGGTTTCAAGCTTAAGTCTGTCGGGTGCGGAAAGTGCGTCCATACCGACAAGGTTTACAATTTCCTGAAGCTCGCTTTCTTCCTGTAATAATGTCATAAGTTTGCCACGAAGCTCCATAAAGTCGGGAGCGGCATTCTTTGAGAACCAATCTGCAAGTCGGTCTGTATAAAGCGAATAACTTGTCAGCCAGTTAATTGCAGGGAAGTGCCGTTTGTAAGCAAGGTTTGCGTCAAGTCCCCAGAATACCTTAACGATTCTGAGTGTTGCCTGTGATACAGGCTCTGAAATATCACCGCCAGGAGGTGATACAGCACCGATAACCGAGAGTGCGCCTTCCGTGTCCTCACTGCCGTTTACGATAACACGACCTGCTCTTTCATAGAACTGTGCAAGTCGGCTGCCGAGGTATGCGGGATAACCTTCTTCACCCGGCATTTCTTCAAGACGGCCTGACATTTCACGGAGAGCCTCCGCCCAACGGGATGTTGAGTCAGCCATAAGTGCAACCGTGTAACCCATATCACGGAAATACTCGGCAATAGTAATGCCTGTGTAGATAGATGCCTCACGGGCGGCAACAGGCATATCGGATGTGTTTGCAATAAGCACGGTTCTCTCCATAAGAGAGTTGCCTGTGCGTGGGTCTTTAAGTTCGGGGAACTCGTTAAGAACATCGGTCATCTCATTGCCACGCTCACCGCAACCGATATATACGATAATATCGGCAGCCGCCCACTTTGCAAGCTGATGCTGAACAACAGTTTTGCCCGAACCGAACGGTCCCGGAACTGCGGCTACACCGCCCTTTGCAAGCGGAAAGAGTGTGTCGATAGGTCTTTGACCTGTGGTAAGAAGAATGTCGGGAGAGAGCTTTCTTTTGTACGGTCTGCCCACACGAACAGGCCATTTTGTGCACATATTAATCTCTGCATTGCCCTTGTCTGTTTTGAGAACGGCAACAGCTTCGTCAATTGTAAAATCGCCCTCGCTGATGTTTTCAACGACACCGCCCGTCTTGTTCGGAACAAGAATCCTGTGGAGAACAGCGTGTGTTTCCTGAACAGTACCGAGTGTGTCGCCTGCCGCAACCGTGTCGCCCTTTTTAACAAGGGGAGTAAAGTGCCACTTCTTTTTGTGATCAAGTGACGGAACATCAACACCTCTTTTGAGGTTTGTGCCGGCAACCTTCATAATCTCGTTAAGCGGTCGCTGAATACCGTCATAAATTGAACCGATAAGTCCGGGACCGAGTTCAACGGAAAGCGGAGCGCCTGTGGATTCAACAATCTCACCGGGTCCGAGTCCCGAAGTTTCTTCATATACCTGAATTGACGCCCTGTCACCGTGCATCTCGATTATTTCACCGATAAGTCGCTGACTGCTTACACGCACAACATCGAACATATCGGCATCACGCATACCCTCGGCAATTACCAGAGGACCTGCTACCTTAGTTATAATTCCAGATTTCAAATTCTTACACCTCAATCATTGAAGATAATGTCCGAACCGACTGCCTTTTCAACAAATGATGACAGTCTTTTTATGCCGATTCCCGTATTGCCTTTTACACCGGGGATAGGAATAACGGCAGGAATGAGCCTTTCTTCATATCTTTTTCGCTCTTTTTCAACAAGTCCGAACATTTCCTCGGTAATAAAAATTACCGCATAGTTGTCACCGTCAGCAATCTTTCTGAAAAGATGCGGTGCGTTTTCGTTGTCATCACACGGATAAATGTCCATGCCGATTGCCGCAAAGCCCTTTATGCTTTCGCTGTCGCCGATAACGGCAATATTTTTAGCCATAAACTTCACGCAACCTTTCTTTTACGGTTTCATAATTTGTCTTGGTGCGGATTCCGCTTGCAATAATGTGAATAACTTTTTTCTCTGTTTCACTTGCAATCAGATAGCCCGTAATCGGGTCTGCACCGTCACCGCTTCTTTTGCATTTTTCTTTCGCAAGGCTCATAAGCCTGTTGTCAACAAATTTTTCAAATGCCGACGGAGAAGCCTTGTACTCTTCAACAGCCTTGTTACAGCCGTATGCCGAGATTTTTGACAGCACATCAAGCGTTGGTTCAAGTCCCTTTACGCTTGCCTCAATAACCCTTGAACGGGGGAAGTCCTGCACATTACAGATTGCAATTTCAAGAAAATCCCTGTCACAATCGGCTTTTGCACCTCTTATGGCTGTCTTTACATTATTATAAAATACTGTAGCTTTAAAATATTCGGACATAAATTCGCTGTCGGATTTTTCGGATGTTTTCAGAACAAGCTCCATAAAAGCTCTGTCAAGAACCGCATCGCTGAGTCTTGCGTCACCTGTGTGTGCAAGAATTTCATATGCCTTGTCACAAGGTACGGAAAGCTCTTCGCCCAAAAGTGAAAACTTTCTGTTCTCAACCGCCTGTTTAAGCGTTTCTTCAGAGAAAGTACACGGATTTACCAAAAGCTGTGAATACGGTCTGTTTGAAAGCGTTCCCTTTAAAACAGCTTTAAGGTTGTGAAGGTCGTTAAGATAGAAGAACGGTTTGAATATTGCAAAATCGGGTGCGGTTCTTTTGAGATATTCCCACACATTTTCGCTGTGTGATTTCAATATATCTTCAATGTTATCACCCTCGCCGTAACCCTTGTCCGAAAGGTATCTGCAAAGCTCGTTCACATTTTCACAACCGAGCATATGCTCAATGTCGCTGTTTGTAAACAGATTTTTTTCTTTAGCACGGACGGAGCCGATGGAAAATTCATAAGATAATGCCATCATATTCCTCCCTATGCCTTAAAAAGTTCCTGATTTATAAAATCCTCGATAGCGTCACGCTTTTCGGACAATATTGCCGAGAAGTCCATGTTCTCTTCAATGTCACCGCATTTAAGAATAAATCCGCTTTCAATGTCACACGGTGTTTTTGAAAGCTCTGCTTTTACACCGCATTTTTCAAGCCTTGCAAGAAAATTCTTCGGAAGTCGGTTCATATCCTTTTTGTTCAAAAGCACAACACCGCTCATTCCGTTTAACTTTTTTGCAAATGTGTAAATCAGTTCAAAGTAATCTTCATCGGGAAGATTTTTCATTTTATTAAGAATTTCACTGTATGTCTTGTCAATTTCCTCACGCCTTCTCTTTAGGAAAGCGTTGCGTGTTTCAAGGTCACAACGGCTCTTTGAAGCCGCCTGCATCTGCTTGACCTTTGACTGTGCCCTGTCGGCAATTTCGGCAGAAATCTTGTCGGCATCAAGCTTTGCCTGTGCCATAATCTGTGCGCATTTTTCATCGGTTTCAGCACCTATTTGGCTGATTCTTTCGTCACAGTCAAGACTTATGCGATTTAAAATTTTATCACCGCTGCTCAAAGTGATTCCACCTTTCTTTCGTAATTTTCGTTAGTCGGTTATCAGATGTTAAGGTTTGGAACTGTGATAACAACGAGAAGTGAAACGATGAATGAAAGGAGAGCGTAAATCTCAACGAGAGTTACGGAAACCATTGCCTTTGAGAAGTTTGAATCGTCCTTTGCGCTGAGTGCAATACCCGAAACGGCTGCCTTGCCCTGTGCAAAACCTGAAATCATACCGCCTATACCGATAGCAAGCGATGCTGCAAAGTATGCAAGTCCCTGTCCGATTGTCGGAGCTGTGCCGCCGAGAACGCCGCCGCTTACGAGAATAAGGAAGCCTACGATAAATCCGTAAAGTCCCTGAGTACCGGGGAGAAGTGTGAGAACGAGCATTTTACCGAATTTTGATGAGTCCTCGGAAAGAACTCCCATAGCTGCCTGTGCGGCAGAGCCTACACCTCGAGCAGAACCTACGCCTGCAAGTGCTGTTGCTATTGATGCGCCTAAAAGTGCGAAAAATATTCCATTCATTTTGATTTGTCCTCCTGAATTTTAATATATTTACTGTTGAGCTTGAACGGCTTAAACTGTTTGCCGCCGCCCTCATAGAATTTTCCGAACATTTCAACATACTGAAGTCGCATTGTGTGAACATATGAACCGAGTGCGTTGAGTCCGATATTGATTGCGTGTCCGATGATGAACACGATAACGAGTAAGATAATTCCGAACCAGCTCTTTCCGAACATGGTCGAAAGCATATTGAACACCTGAGCCATAACTCCCGTTGTAAGTCCGAGAGCAAGAAGTCTTGAGTAGCTCAGAAGGTCACTGATGTAACCTGTGATGTCATAGAGAGAGGCAAGTCCGCCGATGACTTTGCCGAATCCCTTTTTGTTTCTGCCCTGTGTGAGAACAAGACCGATTGCACAGAAAATCGCAATGCCTGCTCCTACATAGACGAGTGTCTGACCAAACGCCATACCTGCCGCCAAAACGGCAAATCCGATAAGCATAAGCATCCAAAGCCCCGTGTCAAAGAACGCTCCGCCGTAATCCTTCTGCTTGAGGCAAACATAGAATTTGCAGCCCATACCGACAAGAATGTGTACAAGACCGAATGCTATTGAAATGATCATCAGCATAAGTGCGTCCTTTTGCGGGTCAATTGTCGGCCACGGGAAGATTTGCGCCATCGTAATATCTGCACCCGTAAAGTAGTTGTAAAGGGTTGCGGGGGCATCTCCGAAGAAGCTTGCAAAAACAAGTCCCCAGAAAAATGTTGAAACACCGCAGTACTGGAACAGCTTTAAGGTGTTTCGCATTTCCTTGTCAGGCTTGAACAGCTTTATTGCAAGTCCTGTTCCTATTACCATTAACAGTCCGTAGCCTGCATCCGAGAACATCATTCCGAAGAAGAAGTAGAAGAAGAACGCAAGCAACGGCGTTGGATCAATATCGTCATGCGACGGGGGAGAGTACATATTTACAATGCTCTCTGCCGGTGCTGCAAAGCGACTGTTCTTTAGCTTTACAGGAGCTTTTTCCTCGTCAACATCGCCAAATTCAACATAGCATACAGAAACTCTTTCGCAAAGCCTTTCAAGCTTTTCACAATCCTCCTCGGGAATGTAACCCGAAATAACAAAAACATTCCGTGAATGCTGAAGTTCACCGATTACGCTGTATTTATCGGCTCTGATTCTGAAATAGTCCTGTGTATCTTTAATATCTTTTCGTCTGTCTGCAAAGGAAATGATTTCTTTTTTTGCGTTTTCCGTATCATTTTCAAGCTTGTGACTTCTTTCAACAAGCTTTTTTGATTCCGCCAAAGGGGGCACGCTTGAGTTCGTAACAGGTTTTGCAAAACCGACATCACGCAGAGCATTTTCTGCAAGCTCCTTTTGAGCAATCGGTGCAAAAAGTACAATACAGGTAAGCCCCTCGTTTGCAAATTGAATTTCAAAATCAAATTCAAGCTTCGGAGAAGCCTCGGCAAGTGCCTCTGAAAGCGATACCTCGTTGTACTCCTTTTGAATTGAGCCTATGAAAACAGCCGTTGTTTTTGTGTCCTTTGCATTAAGCGGAATGTCAAGATTCTTCCACGGCTCAAGCTGTGCAAGAGCGGTTTTTATGCGAATCCGTTCCGCCGCATTATCGGCAATCTGTTTGTTAAGCTCACAAATTCTGTTGCACACATCAATAACTTCGCCTGCATTTGATGCGATAACTCCGATTTCATCGGGATCAATCTCCCGCCGTCCGCAAAATGCGGAAAGCATACTTTTCTTTTCGGGAGAGTTGCTGTCGAGAATTTTCAGAGCGTTTTCACTGAGAGTAACATTTCGCTCGAAAATCTGAATTTGTGAGGTCATATCAATCTTGCCGAAACCTTTTCTGCAGGTTTCGGTCTTTTCAATCTGAACCAAACCCGAATCCTGCAAATGTTCAAGAAGTCGTTTTCTGTCCTGCCTTAGGGCAATAATCCGAACCGACTTCATTTTAAGTTTTGCCAATTTCTATCACCACGCTTCTTTCATTGCAACCGTTTTAAAGAGAGAGCCTTTGTATAGCCCCGTCAATAACACGCTTGCGGTTTTTGTCTGCAGTCCGAGAGAGAATGTCGCACTCAAGATTTGCCTTTTCAGAGGCTTTCTCAAGCTCTTTTTTGCCCTCTTTCGCAGTCTTTTCAAAAAGCATATCGGCATCCTTCTGTGCCTTTTCCTTTGCCGAAAGCACAACCTGTTTGGCATCTGCCTTTGTCTGTTCAACCCTTTCTGCTGATTCTGCTCGTGCATTTGCCTCACGCTGTCTGCAATCCTCTTCGGCATTGTAAATGGCATCCAGCATATCTTTTGCCATTGTTATCCTCCTTTACTAAAAAATTGCATAAAAATATTTTTGAAGAATACACTATTTTGTTTATTCTATTCCTAGATTGTAGCACATTTATTTTAAAAAAGCAATCAACATACATTAAAGTTTGCCCAGTTTTTTATTATTTTCTTCCATGCGACCGCATTTGTGAGTGGTTTTACAGCATTAATTTGCGATTAAAAGAAAAAACACCGCATAATACGGTGTTTAAAAGTTTAAAATTATTTTTTATATACCGCTGATTGCGGCTTGTCGGTTTATCTGGGAATAGTCATCTGAATCAGATTCATTTCGAGTGCAGGATTAAGATAATTTTTTCTGAAAGTTTCCCTTGATTTTAAATTCAGCTTATCTAAAAGTTCCGCAGTATTATAGGGGATATCAAATTCCATAACATCAAGCAACTTTTTTACATAATCATTCATCTGCCGAATATCGGATTTGGTTTGTGAAATAATTTCGGTAAGAATTTCGTCAATCATTTCAAGCATAAATTCTATGAAAATATTTGAGTTACCCTCAACATGGCATTTTGAAATTGACTTGTAATATCTGTCCTGATATTTTTGAATTTGACTTTCAATAGGAATGTATTGAAAAATGGGTTTCCATTTTGTCAAAATTGCAGTTTGCCAAAGCCTTGCCATGCGACCGTTTCCGTCAGAAAACGGATGAATAAAAACAAATTCATAATGAAAAACAGATGACAAAATCAGTGGGTGAACATTATTTTTTTCACTGTTCATCCATTTAAACAAATCATCTGTCAATGACGGCACTAAATTTGCAGGCGGAGCCATAAAAATGCATTTGTCGCCGTCAAACACACCTTCTTCACCGTTTCTGAATTTTCCCGATTCATTGACAAGAGCATATGTCATTATGCCATGGTATTTTTTTAGCTCTGTTACAGAATAAGGATTTATATTGTTAAGGTTGTCATAGGCATCGTATGCGTTTTTTACTTCTTGAATTTCTCTTTGCGGACCTAAAACAATGTGACCGTTGATTACATCACGTACTTCTGAAATCGAAAGCGAGTTAGCCTCAATGGCAAGCGAAGAATAGATGGACTTGATTCTATTGTTTTTTCTTAACTGAGGTTTTGATTCAAAATCATTATAATTGCTGATTTTACCTATCTTCTCAGAAATTGATGATACAAATCCGAGCATTTTATTTGATATTGAAAACGGCGGTGTGTAGTCTGACATATTAACCATTCCTTGCACTTATTCTGTCTTTAATTATACCAAATTCAATTGAATTTATCAATAACTTGCTTATTATCTTGCTTACTGACTTGCTTATTATCTTGCGTGTTGTGGACAAAACAGCGATATTTTAGTCTGTAAAACAGAAGAAAGCCGTCCCGAAAAAAATTCGGAGCGGCTTTCAAAGCTACGGTTATTCGGCAGGCGTACAACTCTCCTGCATCTCTCGGGATTCCCCTGTCAGTACCATCGGCGTGTGGATTGTACGAAATCTTCCACCTCGAATAACTTCTAAATTTATTCTAACATTATTTTAATAAAATTGCAAATAAATCAAGGTTGAAATCCGATTCGAAAAGTTGTATTATATGAGAGTAAAAATATGGCGGTAATCCGCTTGGAGGACTGTGTATTTATGAAAGAAATCAAGACAAATGTAATGAGAATTTTAGACAAAGAAAAGGTTGAATATACTCACCACGAATATCCCCACTGGCAAGGATGCCGTTGACGGAGTAACGGTGGCAACACTTATGAATCAAAATCCCGATTATGTTTTCAAAACTCTTGTAACAAAGGGCATGGGCAGAGATTATATGATTTTCGTAGTTCCTGTTGACCATGAGCTTGACCTTAAAAAATGTGCCAAGAGTGTGGGTGAAAAGTCGGTTGAAATGATTCCCGTAAAGGACATTACAAAAGGTCACGGGTTAATGTGCGTGGAGGCTGTTCACCTCTCGGAATGAAAAAGCAGTTCAAGACAACCTTTCACATTACAGCAGAGTCAATTCCGAAAATCATTGTCAGTGCAGGAAAAATCGGATATCAAATTGACCTGAAGCCCGAGGATTTAATCCGACTTACAAACGGTCAATGTGCCGATATTATTAAAAATTAAAAGGTGTATTGCATTGGATATTGTTGACAAAAATATAGACAACGGAAATGCTTTTGACTGGGGCAGAGTGTCAGCCGAATATGCAAAATATCGTGATATTTATCCGCAAAAATTTTATGATCAAATTGTTGACAGAGGGCTTTGTGTAAAAGGTCAGAAAATTCTTGATATTGGCACCGGAACAGGAGTTATTCCGAGAAATATGTATCGCTATGGCGGAGAGTGGGTTGGTACAGATATTTCAAAAGAGCAAGTTGGTCAGGCTCGTTTATTATCAAAAGGTATGAATATAAAATATTTTACTGTAGCAACAGAGAATATAAATTTTCCTGATGAATCGTTTGATGTTATCACAGCTTGTCAGTGCTTTTGGTATTTTGACCACCAAAAGATTATGCCTGAACTTTACAGAATGTTAAAGCCAAATGGCAGGTTGTTAATTCTTTATATGGCTTGGTTACCGTATGAAGATGAGATAGCAGGGCAGAGTGAAAAACTTGTATTGAAATACAGTCCCGATTGGAGCGGTGCAGGAGAAACTATTCATCCGATAAATATTCCGAAATGTTATGAAGAAAAGTTTGATTTGATTTATCACAACGAATATCCGCTCAAGGTGTATTTTACAAGAGAGTCATGGAACGGCAGAATGAAGGCTTGCCGTGGTGTAGGTGCGTCACTCTCAAAAGAAAAAATTGAATTGTGGGAGAATGAACATAAAAATTTACTCTTAAAAATTGCACCGCCTGAATTTGATGTGTTGCATTATGCCGCAATTGCTGAATTAAAAGTAAAGAAATAATAACACCCCCGACTAAACTGTTTTGTGGTGACCCCCAAAAGTTAGATTTGAAAGCGTAGTGGCTTTTAGCTGCTACGCTTTTGTTATGCAACTAAGGCATTAATCCTGTACTCAACCGGACTTAACCAGCCGAGTTTCTGTTTGATTCTCGTGTTGTTGTAGTAATCAATATATTTGATAATTGCTTGTTTAAGCTCTTCATAGCTGTAATAAACTTTTCCATAATATATTTCTTGCTTTAATATTCCAAAGAAATTTTCCATAACAGAGTTATCGTGACAATTTCCTTTTCTTGACA
>ENA-OQDT01000099-OQDT01000099.1-human-gut-metagenome-genome-assembly--contig:-NODE-99-length-49613-cov-4.604939_pt1 | contig 49613 bp, 39 predicted proteins | sample MGYA00242786_ERZ504617 | MGnify/ENA primary metagenome ERZ504617 (study PRJEB26092, sample SAMD00036337) | human gut metagenome | host: Homo sapiens | study: EMG produced TPA metagenomics assembly of...
GGCAAAGCTCGGCTTTCCAACCGCGATTCATGAGCAAAACGCTTTTCCAGGCAAAACAAACAAGGTGCTTGCTGGAAAGGTAGATCAGGTGATGCTCGCCGTTCCCGCGGCGGAGCAATATCTGAATGCGAAAAACCCATGCACCGTGACGGGGCTTCCCGTGCGCGGCGAGCTGCTGCGCGCAGACCGCACGCTTTCCCGCTTTGAGCTGGGGCTCGACGATCGTCCGCTGGTGCTTTCCATGGGCGGAAGCCTGGGTGCGGAAGCAATTAACCGTGCGATGGTAGAGGTAATCGCCGGGCGACACCAGCAGGCGGAGCTGCTATTTTATGCATGCCATGGGGCAGTACGGTTTGTGGGTGCAGGATGCGCTTAAGGACAGGGGTGTGGATCCTGACCTCGAAAAGCATGTGATTATCCGGGAATATATTGACGATATGTATCGTTGCATGGCGGCGGCAGATGTGGTGATCTGCCGTTCCGGCGCAAGCTCCCTGAGCGAGGTTGAGGCGATGGGGAAGGCGTCCATCCTGATCCCTTCCCCCAATGTAGCGGAAAATCATCAATACCATAACGCAATGGCGCTTGTCAGCAAAGATGCCGCAGTGCTCATCGAGGAAAAAGATTTGACAGGAGAGCGCCTGGCTCAGGAGCTTGATCGGCTGCTGAGCAGCCCACAGCGCCGCAGGCAGCTTGAGGCAAACGCAAAGGCCCTTGCGATTACAGATGCAAACGAGCGGATTTACGCAGTGATTGCAGGCTTGGCCCAAAAGGATCAACATTCCTAAATTTAGATCGCTCAATCCACTCCGGCGCATTTTCTCTTTTCACGCATATTTCACCCCATGCATAGTATATTGCAGGGCGGCAAAACGGCCCGCTTGTGTTTTTATGCGAAAGGGTGTGCGACAATGGAGAAAATCGTCATTGAAGGCGGGAAGCGCTTGAGCGGGGAGCTGAGGGTACACGGCTCTAAAAATAGCGCCCTGCCGATTCTTGCGGCTGCCGTTTTGACCAATAAGCCTTGCGTCATACATAACTGCCCCAGGCTGACAGATGTAGACGCGGCGATCCGGATTCTGACCTATCTCGGCTGTAAGGTGGAGCGGGAGGGCAACACGGTCACGATAGATGCCACAAGCATTGAACGCTCCGATATCCCAGATCATCTGATGCGGGAGATGCGCTCTTCCGTGGTATTCCTCGGCCCGATTTTGGCGCGGATGGGCAAGGCAAGCTTGTCCACACCGGGCGGCTGTGAAATTGGCTTGAGGCCGATCGATCTGCATCTTTCCGCTATGCGGCAATTTGGCGTGGAGATTCAGGAGGAGCACGGTAGGCTCGACTGTGTTTGTCCGGAGCCGATGAAGGGCGTGAAGATTGCGCTATCCTTTCCAAGCGTAGGCGCTACGGAAAACATCATGCTGGCCGCCGCCACGGCACAGGGGCGCACGGTGCTTGTCAATGCGGCGCGGGAGCCGGAAATCAGCGATCTTGCCGATTTTCTCAACGGGTGCGGCGCGCGTATTCACGGCGCGGGTGAGGGAACAATCGTCATAAACGGCGTAAAGGCCCTGTCCGGCACAGAACACACAGTGATTCCAGATCGTATTACGGCCGCAACCTATATGGCCGCTGCGGCGGTGACGCACGGCCATCTGACGTTGCGGGATATTATTCCGGCGCATTTGGGGCCGGTCATTCCCGTGATGGAGGAGGCTGGCTGTGATATCAGCATCTGCGCGCGGGATTTGACGATCAGCGCACCGCCCCGGCTCCATCGGGTGCACACGGTGCGGACGATGCCCTACCCGGGTTTTCCAACCGATGCGCAGGCGCCTGTGATGGCGATGACCGCAATTGCCGACGGCACCAGTGTTATTATTGAAAATATATTTGAAAGCCGTTATAAGCACGTTAGTGAGCTAATGCGATTGGGCGCGCATATCAAGGTGGAGGGGCGCGTTGCGGTTGTGGAGGGCGTGCCGTTTTTATCGGGCGCGCCGGTGGTGGCTCCCGATCTGCGGGGAGGTTCCTCGCTGGTGATTGCAGGCCTGTCTGCCCGCGGCAACACGGAAATCACCGGCGTCCGGCATATCGACCGGGGATATGAAAAGATTGAGGAAAGCCTCCAGGCGATTGGGGCGCAAATCAAGAGGGAGATCTGCGATGAAACAGAAGAAGAATTCTAATTTAAAACGGGCAGCCGGCCCGCAGAAGAGGCCGGCTGCGCCTGCACAGGCGGAGCAGACGCCGCGTTCCCGCGATGAGATCCGGCGCGAGCAGCAATTGCGTTCGTTGAAGAAGCGGCGCAGGAAAAAGGCAATCCTTTATCTTGTGCTGTTTTTGCTTCTTCTCTGCGTGGGCGCGGTGCTGACGTTCACGGTGTTTTTTCATATTGCGGATTTTGAGGTGAAGGGAAATAGCCGCTATCAGGCACAAGAGGTCATAGAGGCTTCTGGCATTGCCAAAGGGGAAAAACCTTTTCCTATGCAAAACAGAGCAGGCGGCCGGACGGATTGCAGAAAAGCTCCCTTATGTGGAATCTGTCACCATCAAGCGTAAGCTGCCGGACAAGCTGGTGATTACCGTGAAGGAGGCACAGCTCAAGCTCGCCGTGCAGCAGGGAAATTCCTATCTCATCATGACAGGCAGCGGCAAAGTGCTGGAGATCGGTGCGACAGAGCTGCCCGAGGGAGCTGCCCTGCTCAAGGGCGTTGAGGTGAAAAGCGCCTCGCCCGGTAAACAGGCGAGCTTCCCGCCAAAGGAACAAGAGAGCGAAAGCGCGCGCGCGGCAAGTGAAACCGTGGGTGAGCAGCAGGCAAACGGCCAATCGCAGGAAAAAACGGTGCTTGACCATTTGCTGGATGCTGTGCAGGAGACAGGGCTTTCCGGAATTACGCGAATCGATTTATCTGATCTTGGGGATATCCGGGTGGTCTACCAGGGACGTATGGAGATGCTGCTGGGAGAAGATGATCAGCTTGCGCAGAAGCTAAAGCTCGGCCAAGAGGTGATTGCACGCGAGGAGGAGAGTAATCCGGATAAAAAAGGCAGCATTAATCTGACAATCCCCAAAAAAGCCTTTTTTAGTGAAACGATTGAACCAGCCCAGACAAGCAAGGCTTCCCAGCCGGCAACACAGGCCGGAGCATGATGGAAAGGCGGGCGGAACGAAAAATATCCAAATTCTTTTTCTACCATATTGAATTTTACCCCCCGCCGTGTTAGTATATTACTAATCATCCTGTATCTTTATGCCAAGATGGCAGGATACGGTGCGCGGCTCACGGAGGCGGCGCCATTTGCAGTGGCTTTTTTCGGTTTGTTTTACATAGATTGTTCAATAGGGGGACGTATGAATGCCGTTTGAAATTGATAACGACTTTGAAAATGTAGTACAAATAAAGGTCATCGGCGTGGGCGGAGGCGGCGGAAACGCCGTGAACCGTATGGTTCGCTCCGGTGTGCAGGGCGTGGAATTTATCTCCGTGAATACGGATAGGCAGGTGCTCAATCACTCCCAGGCTACCCATAAAATCCAGATCGGTGAGAAAACGACTCATGGCCAGGGCGCTGGGGCACACCCTGAGGTGGGCCAGCGCGCAGCTGAGGAAAGCCATGATATGATCGCGGATGCGCTTAAAGGCACGGATATGGTTTTCATCACCGCAGGCATGGGCGGCGGCACCGGCACCGGTGCAGCGCCGGTGATTGCACAGCTTGCCAAGGAGATGGGGATTCTCACCGTCGGTATCGTTACAAAGCCCTTTCATTTTGAAGGCCGCCGCCGCATGGCGCAGGCTGAGCAGGGCATCTCGGAGCTGGCGGAGCATGTGGACAGCCTTGTCATCATCCCGAACGAACGGTTAAAATACGTTTCCGACAAAAAGATCACGCTTGCAAACGCGTTTGACGAAGCGGATGGCGTGCTGCTTCAGGGTGTGAAAAGCATCTCGGAGCTGATTAAGGTGCCGGGCTTCATCAACTTGGATTTTGCGGATGTTACCGCTGTTATGAAAGATGCGGGCCATGCGCATATGGGCGTTGGCCATGCCAGTGGGAAGGATAAAGCGGAAGCCGCTGCGAATGCGGCAGTTTCCAGCCCGCTGTTGGAAACCTCCATCCACGGCGCGCACGGTGTGATTATCAGCATCACCTCTTCTGATGATATCGGCTTGGAGGATGTGGAGGTTGCGTCTGAAATCATCGCTAAGGAGGCTCATCCGGATGCAACGATCATCTGGGGCGTTTCCTTTGACGATATGCTGGATGATGAAATGGTTGTTACCGTGGTTGCAACCGGCTTCGGTGAAGATGGGGCGCGGGGGGATACCGAGGCGGCGCCATCTGCAAAACCGGCAGCGGCAAAATCCCCCATTTGAAGAGGCGATGGAAAAAGGCGCCGCCGCTGTGGAGGCGGAGGGAAAAGATCCAAAGGCGGATCGCCCTTCTTTTGAGTTGCCGCCAGAGCCGAAGCGGTCGACAGCGCCACCTGCAAAGAACCCCTATGGCCCGGATGACGACGGCTATTTTGATATTTTAAGCATTTTCAAAGGTAATAAATAAAATATAAGCGGAGGAAAGACGGCTCATCTTTCCTCCGCTTTTTTCATGCCAGTCTGTAAAAATGGCATATCGATGGGAAATGAAAGGCATTTTTTTCAATGAAACGATGCGAATTATTTAGCAAGGAATTACCAATGGGGGCGTCTTGTTAAAAATCCGATCCTAGTCTGTTTTGTGCAAAATGCACAAAGTAGGAGGGGCGTTATATGTTAAACTAAAATCGACAATACGTTGTGAAAATGGAATTTTATTTCGACATTATGTAGAAAAACAAAATATGGGTTTAGAAGAAAATTGAGGGAAAGAAAAAGGCATATAAACAATAAGAAGCTTGTAGATACAGGATTTTTATTGAGTATGTTAAAAAATTGTTAAGTTCTGAACGGCAATAATAAATTCGAATATTCATTTATTATTAATAATTAAGGAAGACTCTAGCACCTTAGAGAATTCCAACAAAAAAAGGGATGTGATAGGCTTTTTTGGAACGACCAGAGGAATATGAACCGGCTTCCCTGCAAACGTTTGCAGAAGGCCTGTGCAAAGGGCCGGGGATCACAGGAAGGTGATGCACAGGAATCGTGAAAAGAAAAGAGGTATGCACATGAAAATTTCCAAAAAGGCGCTGAGCGTGTTCATGGCTGTTTTGATGGTTATGACAAGCCTGAGCGTTGGCTTGACGGCGCTGGCGGCGGATCCTTATGATGCGCTGGCGGCGGCGTTGAAGGCGGACGGGGTGCGCCATGCGTCTTGGGGCAGCCCGCAGAACTACATCACGGTCGTGAACGACCCGACCGGGGAGATTGAGGCGGCAGCCGAAGCCTTCTGGGTGGTGGCAGCGGCGGAAGCTCCTAATCACACCAGCAAGAACGACAACGCGGCCAATACCGCGCACGGCGTTGCCGAGGCTGTGCTGACAAAGCTGCAAAACGAATATGGCGTTGTCGGCGACGAGTTGGCGAATGCCCGCACAGCCATCAAAGCATTTGTTGGTGGGATGAACGGGAATAATGCTGATTGGAAAAATTTCAGCCAACCTGATCAGCCGCAGGAACGTACCTATGGCATTCGGATCGTGCGCGACATAGCGGATCTCCTGCTTGCACAGGATGGCGACATTTCCAAGCTGCCGGATTCTATTCCCACAGCGGTGGAATATCTGTGGGCGCACGGCCGTCATGAGTGGAGATCAGGTTTTGCTAACGCCACCAGAAACGCCTGTAACTATCTCAAGCCGAATGGCTGGAGCCGCACGGAAACGGCTCCCAATACAGAGATCCCGGCGCAGCTCAAGGCCTTTGGCTCTTATTTCACAGAAGAGCTGCTCAAGAGTGATCTCGACGCAATGACGTCGGAAGAGCTTGTGGCGCTTGTGAATGCAAACCAGGCCGCCGTGGACGCCTGCTCCCTGTGGGGCAACGACGCGGTGATGAACCACTTCTTCGACAAGGCCGCGATTAAAGCTTTCATCAGCGATGCGACTACCGCGCGCGACAAAAAGTTTGCGCTGGAGTTTGCGCAGCAGATCGCGGAAAAGATGAAGAACGACCCTGCCGCGATGGAGTATGACGCCCTTGTAGCGCTGCTCGATGAGATGAACGCCCTCAGGGCGAATCTCAACGGCTGCACCGCCGAGGCGATTGCCTATGCGCTTGGTGAAACCGGCCTCAAGATGGAACAGATCAACGCGTTTATTGATTCTGTCGAGGTGGAAAAGCAGGTTATCGAGTTGCAGGGCATCAAGGCCACAATCGACGCGCTGATTGCGGCAACGGATCTTGCAACCATCTCCGATGAAGACCTCACCAAAACCTGGGCGGAGGCCACTGCCCAGTATAATATGGTGACGGCCCGCAAGCCCGCCGCAGTCAGCCGTGTGTTCACGGAGGGCACGGCGTATGTGACGGAGTTTATCCACAACGCGAAGGTCGAAATTGAGGCCCGCAAGCTTTCCACTGAGGTGGAGGAGTATCTGGTCTATTTTAATGACGATCTCCTGAACACCGATCTGACCACGCTCACCACGGATGAGCTCATCAATGATCGGCAGGCCAACGCAAAGACGAAGCTGGCCGAGCTTGCACAATATGATGCTGATACGCTGAACCGTGTTTTTGGCGAGGAGAAGTGGGCTGCGATTGAAAGCTATGCCGCCCGCATCGACACAACGCTGACCGATCGCGTAGAAGCGCAGCTTGATAAAGCTATTGATAACTACAGCGACTTTGGCCAAATCACGCTGCTCAACTACAAAGCGGTCAAAGAGGCCATCGGCGGTGTGGAGGCCAATATCCTCGAGCACATTACCGTTTCCGCCGAGCTTCAGGCAAAGTATGATCGTCTGGCCCCAATGCTCGAAGAGTATAACCGCTTTGTGGAGACAAAGGGCATGTCCGGCTGGCAGAAGTATGAGCCGGAATACCCAACGCGCGACATCCTGCCCGGCGATATCGCCCGCACCGAGGGCGAGGAATACGATGTGACAAAGGAGAAGCTCTCCGAAACCATCACAAAGATCGATTCCCTCATGCAGAACCAAGAGGTTACTGGTCTGCTCGGGATTGAGGGGACGCTGCAAGAGGCTATCCAAGGGGCGTTGGAGACCGGGCTGTATACAGATGCGATGGTGAATACCATTGTCACAGCTATTTATCCAATGCTTGTGAATGCGTTGAAGGATCTGGAGCTTACAGAAATTTTAGGCATAAAGCTTACCGGTCAGTTGATCCTGGATAGGTTTAGCGATTTAAATCTCAACGTTTACCCCAATACGTTGTCGAAAGTTCTTGACAGCAGCAGGTATGGCAGCGTCATTGCGGCGCTCAACGCTGCCGGTAATGATTGGTCCCAGTTTAATGTAAACGGAGATGTTTCCTGGGGCGTGCATGATAAGGAGACCTTTGTTGCCGCGCTTGGCCAGGCGCTGGGCGGCTTAGCTCCCATCCTGCGCTCTGTGCTGACCAATCAAGCAATGTCGGAGCATACCACCATTATTGTTGACGCGTATCTCAGGATGGACGCTGTCAACCTTTACAACAATGCTGTTCTTCCACTGCTTGAGATGCTAGAGTGCGACAATATCGTACCAACAGCTACCTACAACACCTACACCACCACAGAGCAGTTAATGAGTGCGATCCTGCTGCCGCTGCTCAGCTGGGTGGAGGATACAGTTGCGGTAGAGCCGGTTTCAACCGTGCTGGAGCTTTTGCCGAAGTTTGCCTACATCATGGAGTTCGGCATCATTGGGGAGATCCTCAAGGCTACTAAGCTTAATCCGATTCTGGATATCGGCGATTCCTTCTTCGGCAACTGGGTATCGTATTATAAAACCTCTCTGCTCTCACTGGCTGGCTTGAACGCCGATAATCTGTATGATCTGGTGATGAGCCTGCCCACTCTGATCCCGGATTTAGGGATTAACCTCAGCGATGCGATGTTCACAGATCTGAACGTCCTCCTCTCCACAGTCCTTGGCTTGGTTGCACCGGAAGCAAACCTTGTTTTGCCGACCATCAACCAGGCGATGCTTGCGAGCCAGGGTACGCTGGTGGAAGCGCCGAGCGGCCGCACGGGCGGCACGCGGCGCCAGCTTGTTGTTGACAAAGAAGCTACTCTGCTGGCGGTTCTTCGCTATATCTTGCCGATGCTGGGCGATCAGGATTTCATGGATTCCCTCTTCGCGCTGATTGGGTCGATGACGGGCTCCGAGATCGAACTTGGCGATGATATCATGGGCATCCTCAAGAACCTCGGCAACAACCCGGATAACGTGATCGCGGCGGTCACTGAGCTGTTCGTTCCGCAGGAGTATGCCTCTAAGCAGATGAGCTATGCGTTCTCCGATGCGGCCGACGAGGCCATTGCCAACGGCGAGGCCGGCGCTGTGATCAACAACGTGACTTATAGTGAGGATTGGACCAAAGAGCAGGCGCAGTACATCTCCGACCGCCTGCCGGACTTCATCGACAATATGATGCTCATCTTGGGCGGCAAGGATACCTTGAAGCTCAGCGAGCTCATTAAATCCTATATTACGGGCATCTACACCAACGAGACGCTCACTTCTCTTGTTTTGATGGTGAAGGACCTGCTCGGCGGACTGGGCGTCGACCTTAAGCCGATTCTCGGCATTGTCGGCATCGACCTCTCCTCCTGGGATGAGGTCACGGAAGGCTACAACTGGGGCTTTGAAGACGGCGACAAGGACGGCTTCGCCGCGGCGCTGACCAAGGCGCTCACACCGTTCACGCCGATCCTCGCAACCGTTCTCGCGGATCAGGATCTGGAGGTTCTCGGTGTGGTGAAGGCTAATGGCTACCCGGGCTACAAGACCGGCGTCATCCCGATCCTCGAAAGCCTCGGATGCAACCCGGACGATATTATGTCGTATGATGACTATGCCGCGGCAGTCAAGGAAGATAGCAGCATTGCGCTCAGCGCGATCCTCACGCCGGTGCTCAACCTGCTTGAGGAGATTTATACCGATCCGGTGAACAAAGTCTTTGAGATCCTGCCGAATATTCTCTATTTCATCAATAACGGCGGCCTCCAGGTCTGTGTTGAAAACACCGCGCAGGCAATCTTTGTCCTGCTCGACACGGTCCGCCCGATTTACGACCTTGAATTCAGCCTTAATCTTGACCTGACCCAGATCATCATTGATGCGCTGGCAGGCCTTGAGATCAACGGCGAGCCGGTCAACCTGAAGATCCCGTTCCTCTATGACTTCAACATGCTCACAGTGGGCACGGTCACGCCATATACGTCCAAGTCCGGCGAGAAGGCGTACCGTCTCGAAAACATCGACCAGGCGGATTTCGTCACCGTGATTCTGCGCAACGTTGTGGAGCTTGCGTTCTATGAGGATAACATCAACATCGTGGCAGACCTGATCGCCAACAAGATGGGCATGAGCGAGGATCTCAAGAAGGGCCTGCGCGACGTGCTGAATACCTTTGCGAAGATGTATAAGGAAGACAACGGCGTTGACAAGATTCTTGGCGCGGCTTACACCATCTTCAAAGGCACGGATGGCGCAGCGGACGGCGCGATCGGCTCGCTGAAGGATTTCAACGAGCGGTGGAACGCTGTGTTCCAGAAGCTCTATGACAGCGGCAACCAGGATCTGATCGATCTTGCCAAGTGGGCCGACAGCGTGCTTGACTTCCTGTCCTTCGGGTTCATCACTGGAGACGGTGTTGGCACAAACGGCCTGATCGATTTCTTCGAGCGCTTGATTGCGTTCTTCCAAGGCAAGGTGACGGATGTCTCCATCGACCGCACCTCTGCCAACATGCTTCAGGGCGAGCAGCTCGCGCTGAACCTTAGCTTTAAACCGGTCACGGTAAAGAATAAGAATGCTGCCTGGGCCTCCTCCAATGAACGTGTGGCAACCGTGGTGAACGGTGTTGTCACAGCGGTTGGCCCTGGCGATGCGGAGATCACCGCCACCACAGAGGATGGCGGCTTCACTGTGAGCTGCGTGGTGCGCGTGCGCGCGGATAAGACGGCCCTCAATGAGGCGATTGCCCTTGTGAAGGGCACAGAGCTGACCGCAGAGCAGCAGGCTCAGATCAGCGAAGTGCTGGCCGAGGCCGAAATGATTGCTGCTTCTGAGCTTGCTAACCAGACAAGCGTTGACGCGGCGTGCGAGGCGCTGACGGCAGCCTTCCGTGCGCTTGATCTCGGCACAGCAGTCACTAGTGTAGCTATCACGCAGAACGGCGCAGCCGTTGGCGAAGTAGTCTATCAGAAGGTTTCCTGGACGAAGCGGTGGAACAGCACGCCTGTTACGCTCGGCGTTGCCATCAACGATGGCGCAACGGTTAAGAGCATCACCTGGCAGTATGCCAACTGGTCTGTGGACGATCCGGAGGCGGATATCGAGCCCGCTGCGGACGGTATGACTGCGGTTATTCGTGCGAAAAACAGCGTGGTCGGCGCGCATTCCTGCTGGATTCAGGTAACAGTGGAAGATATCTATGGCAACACTGTAACCTCTGATCCGGTGAAGGTTCGCTTCTATAACTACGACTGGCAGAAATAAGGCAAACGCCCTTCTGTGAAACAGAACAAATGAGAGAGGTCCCCTGTGGCTTGTGCCGCAGGGGGCCTTGTTTGATCGTAGAAACTGCCCAACGCCTATGCGGCGTCCGTTACGTTGGCCCAAGCCGCTGAATCAAAAAAACTGGGTGATCAGATCTCCTCATTCGATCAATTGTATCTCTTTTATGCATGACGGCAGATTGTATATAAAATAATACCGATTATTTTTCATTTATATTCATCTTGACAATGCTGAGTTAACATTTTAGAATGAAAACGACCGTAAAATCTGTTCGGACTATCCTCATCATCGTGCGTCATCCTTATGGATCGATGAAAGCTGCGGATATATGTCCGAATCAGACGGATTTTTGGAGAAAGGAGGTTTTCTCAGCACGGACGTCCGGCATTAGAATAAGGGAGGTAAAGAAACGTTGAAAAAGAGTAAGAAGCTGTTAAGCGCTTTGTTGGCCGGTTTAATGGCCGTTTCTTCCATGTCCCCCGTATTTGCAGCGGGAGATGGCAAAGCAGCTGCACAGCAGGCGCAGGCCGCGGCCGCCGCAGTGGAAGCGAAAGTGGAGAGCCTTCAGGAATCAATTGCAGAGATCGGCGAGAGCGATGCTTATAAAGGCTGCAAAGGAAGCCTTGACCGCCTTGAAAGCGGATAGTACGAACATTGCTACAAAAGTGCCTACGGATGCTGCAAAATTAGAAGCGTATAACAAAAAGCTTGCGCTTTATGAAACGGCCGTGAACGCCTGTAAAGCCCTGACCGAGGCGGAAAAGGATGCGATGGATATCGACCTGATGCTGTGGTTCCTGCGTGAAGTGGTGAACCGCGAATCATTCCTTGATGGAGGCACTGGCGCCGCCAATAAGATGAAGGTCACGAAGAACCTTTCCGCATATGTTGGGCCGCATGCAGCGCGTGATGCAGCCGTTGCCTTGGTTGCTCCCCTACATGAAGGCAAGCCTAAAATTTCTACCAGCTCTAAGTTTACAGATGAAAAAGAGCAGCAGGCGCTGGAGGCTTATATCAACGCATTCAAAGCCGCGCCGGAATTGGTGCGGATGTATGCGGATGGCCTTTATATTAGCGGCACGAGCGTTTACTTCTATTATGTGTATGCGGATGGCTCCTATAACGCAAAGCGGGGGACGCGCGCGGCCGATTTGGCCAAGATGATAGGCCTTTGCTACACGGCGCAGAACCCCTGCGAAACGGTGCTGCCCGAAAAGCCCAACAAGAATAATTATGAGGGCGGCGTAGCGAACACAGAATATCTCGCGGCGATCAAAGTGTACTGCGAAGCGGATGCGGCAATACAGAACCATTTGAGTGCAAATTGCATGAAGGGTATCGAGGAAGCAGCCTCCTATGCCACTGAGCTGAAGGCTGGCGCCGCCCCGCAGGTGATCGAGCAGATGCGGCTGGCGTGCGTTGTGTTTAATGAGACGAAGGATTCCTCCCAGGCGGAAGCGGCCGTGGCGGCTTATGACAAGCTGAATGAAAACGAGCTGTCGGCCATCCAGGATGTTTTCGATGGCATTCAGGCGTTCCGCTATGTTGTCACAAATGCTTCGAACGGCTATTCCACCTCCTATGTTTCAGTTATGAATCTCTACAAGCAGTGCAAGGACTATGCCGACTATGCAAAGGTTCTCGAATTCGAAGCATACATCGCGGGCATCAAATTTGACGAAGTGAACAACGACGTGGTCGCGGAGTCGGCAAAGCGGTATAACGCGCTTCCCTCTAGCCTGAGGCCTCAGATTTCAGGCGAAGCCATGGAGAAGTACACCATGATCCAGAATATGTATGATCCGATCAAGCCGCTGGTGCCGTCTCGCGATATGTTTGAAGATGAAATCGCCGCGTATCAGCCCACTTATGTTTGGGAGCTGAAGGTGCCGGGCATGCGTCCCCTGCTGAGCGCTAATATTGCCGCGACAGATGCGCTCCTAGCCTCTCTGCTTAAGACGGCGCTTGCCTACAACGCCAATGGCTCTTTGAAGGGCGTTGCGAAATATTCCTTCTTCAGCAACCAGAATATGAGCCTGCTGCTCAAGCTCTTCGGCGTGCTCGGCCCGCTGGTGGAGGGAATTGCGATTGTTGGTTCTGGCGCGGCGGCGAAAATGCGCCCCTCCGGCTTTGTTGCAATGATTCCGGAAGAGAAGTTTACCGGCGCACGTGAAAAAATTGCCGCGCTTGCCGCTGAGAATGATACCTACGACGCCTATGACGCAATCACCTTTGCCAATGGCGACTGGGGATTCCAGGATGGCGATAAGGAGGGCTTCCGCGATGCGTTGATCACCCTGTTCCGTCCGCTGGGCGGCTTGATCTCTATGGTGTTTACCATGGAGAACAAGACGAACGCTAAGGGAGACTACATCTATGGCGCATATGAGCGGATTATCCCGATCTTTGAGAGCCTTGGGCTGAAGGGTGTTATTTCTTCTGAGGAGTTTACTGCTCGCTACACGCAGGCAAAAGAAAACGATAAGGCAAACGGCGCATCCGATACAACGTTCAGCGCTCTGCTGACGCCGATTGTCAACTTGGTGGAAGACCTGATGAAACATCCGCTCAACACCATTCTCGACCTGCTGCCGCGCGCTGCGCGCGCCATCAGCAGCGGTTCGCTGAACGATCAGGTGCATGCGCTGCTGGATGAAATGAGCTCCTTGGTATCCGGTATGCTCGGCGACCTGAATATTGACCTGACGGCCGACGGCATCAACGCGATGATCGCGGGCCAAACGATTAGCTTCGACATCGGCGATTTCGCCACCGCGACGATCACCCTCAAGGCGATCGACTGGGCAAAGCTTGCCGGTTGCGGTTCGCTCAAGGCTGTCATTAGCGCTTCTGCGGCAAATGCATACCGTTTGGATATTCAGAACGGCAGGCCGGAAACCTATATCACCGTCAGCAAGTATCTCCTGAAGGCTGTGTTCAGCACGAAGATTGAGGGCAAAACACAGATGGTGGACCTGTTGGCGCTTGCATAACAAAAGCGATTTGCAGCGATCAAGCTGATCCGGCATAAACAAAGAAAGCGACGCAATGCACCCGGTGCATTGCGCCGCTTTGCTTTTTTGCTTGGTTTCTTGCCTGGATGGCGGAAACATGCTATGATAACAGACAGTTTGAAATGAAAATGGTGTTAAAATCAATGGCATATTTACACGCATACAATTTAAGCATCAGCTTCGGCGAAAAAAAGCTGTTCGACAATGTCTCCTTTGAGGTAGGCGAGCATGATCGGATCGGCCTGATCGGCGTGAACGGTGCGGGCAAAACTACGCTGTTTCGCTTGATTACGGGGGAGATGGAGCCAACGTCGGGCGAGGCTTTCCTCTCCAAGCAGGCGCGCATCGGCTACCTGGAGCAGCATGCCTGCGCAGACGAAACGCGAAGCATCTATGATGAAATGCTTTCCGTTTTTCAGAATGTGATGCAGGTTGAGCGGGAGTTGAATGAAACAACCTGTCAGCTGGAATTGGGGGAGGGGAGCCTCAATGAGCTGATCGACCGGCAACAGGCCTTGAATGAGCGGTTCGACCGCATGGGCGGCCTTACCTACCGCAGCCGGACGCGCGCGGCGCTGATGGGGCTCGGCTTTGCGGAAAAAGAGTTCGGTCAGCCCTGCGGCAATCTCAGCGGTGGACAAAAATCAAAGCTCAGCCTCGGCAAGCTCCTGCTTTCAGGGGCCAATCTTTTGCTGCTCGACGAGCCGACGAACCACTTGGATATTGAGAGCGTGGAGTGGCTGGAGGGGTTCCTGCGCGATTTCACAGGCGCCGCGCTGATTATTTCGCATGACCGTTATTTTCTTGACCGCGTTACCAACCGCACCATGGAAATGGAGCACGGGCATGTGAAACTGTTGAAAGGGAATTATACGGAATATCAACAGTTTAAAAAACAGGAGCGCGAGGTGCAGCAAAAGCACTATGAGAATTCCATGCGGGAAATCAAGCGGATTGAGGGGATCATTGCGCAGCAGCGGCAGTGGAACCGCGAAAAAAATATCCGCACCGCCGAGAGCAAGGAGAAGATGCTTGGGCGCATGAAGGCGGAGCTGGAAGCGCCTGAAGCTGAGCTGGAGAGCCTCCGATTTGCATTCCTGCCGCGTATGGTCAGCGGGAACGATGTAATCTTGGCCTCTGGGCTGCAAAAGTCGTTTGATGAAAAGAAGCTGTTTGCCGGTGTGGAGCTGCATATCCGGCGCGGCGACCGCGCCTTCCTCCTCGGGCCAAACGGCTGCGGCAAAACGACGCTATTGCGCGTACTCCTAGGCAAAACGCCGGCGGACGGCGGCCGCTTCACCTTTGGGACGAATGTGCAGATTGGCTATTTTGACCAGGGCCTCGGGGGTCTGCATCCGGAGAAAACGGTGCTCGCTGAGATTTGGGATACCTACCCCGCGATGACGCAGACAGAAGTGCGCTCCGCCTTAGCCGCGTTTCTCTTCCAGGGAGACGATGTGTATCAGCTGGTGCGGGATTTGAGCGGCGGGGAGAAGGCCCGTACGGCGCTGCTCAAGCTGATGCTCTCCGGGGCAAACCTTTTATTGCTGGATGAGCCGACCAACCATCTGGATATTTCTTCGCGCGAGGCGCTGGAAGATGCGCTTGCGGGCTATGAGGGCACCATGCTGATCGTCTCCCATGACCGTTATTTTATTAATAAAATCGCAAACCGTGTGCTCCACCTGACGCATGATGGGGTGAAGGAATACCTCGGAGGATATGATGATTATGTGCAGGCGTTGGAGGAGCAGCCACCCACGCCAAAGGCGGCGCAGGAAAAGCCGAAGCAGAATGCCTATAAGCTGCGTAAGGAGCGTGAAAGCGAGCGCCGTAAGCTCACCGGACGCATTGCCCGCTGTGAAGAGAAAATTGCCCGGATGGATGAGGAAATCACAACGCTCAACGCACAGCTTGAGCGGCCTGAAATTGCGGCGGATTATGCAAAAGTGCTGGAATTGACGCAGCAGCTTGCTTCCCTGCATGAGGAGCAGGAGCGCCTGTATGCACAGTGGGAGCAGCTACAGGAGCAACTGGAGGCGGATGATAATGCCTAGGAGGGCAAAAGCCAGTGAGCGGAAAAATTTTTCTTCCTGCTGTTGACAAATTGTGATTGTGTGCATACAATAGAGATAAAGTAAATTGCTGTCTTCGGGGCGGGGTGTAATTCCCCACCGGCGGTAATGGAGCAAAATGCTTCGAGCCCGCGAGCCAACGGTGAAAGCTGTTAGGCCGATTCCGGTGCGATCCCGGAGCCGACGGTCATAGTCCGGATGAAAGAAGCGGCGCAGTCATTTTTGCGTCTGAGCGCCCTGTATCTGCGGATACAGGGCTTTTTCGTTGACAGCGGAAAAAGGAGTTGTCTGCTATGCAAAAGAAAACAGTCCGCCTCGTGCTCATTAGCCTGCTGTCGGCGATCGCATTCGTCCTGATGATGTTGGAATTTCCGATCTTTGCCGCAATCCCGGGGCTTCAGCACCTGAAGCTTGATTTCGGCGATGTACCGGCCGCGTTTGCAGGTGCCTTGCTATCGCCCGGCGTCGGCGTTGTGGTGGAGCTCATCAAAAACCTCTTGGAACTGCTCGTGCGTGGGATCGGCTCACAGATGGGCTTCGGCAATCTGATGAATCTTCTGGTGGGGTGCGCTTATGTTGTGCCGTTTGCCTTGCTTTATAAACGCTTTTTAGGCCGCTTTCGCTCCCGGGCTGCCTGCCTAACGCTGGCGGGTGTGATCGCATCGCTCATTATGATTGTGATTGGCGCGGCGGGAAATTACCTGATCGCACCGTTGTTCTTCCGCTATTTCCTGCATACCGAGCTAACGGGAGCCGTGTTGCTCACAGCGGTGGGCGGAGCCACGGCGCTCAATGCGGTAAAGGGTGCATTGGTCACCGCAGTGATGTATCCACTACTGGCCGTTTCGGAAAAATACCTGACACGTTATATCCGGCCAGTGGAAAAGCAGGAAAAACGGGAAAAGTTAGAGAAGTGCAAATGATTGGCTTTATTGGACGTTATGGAATGAAATGGGGGGAGGAGATGCTGCATTGCTTCCGGAAATCAGAGCTAGGCGGAGCATCCGCAGATATCTGAAGCGGCCGGTTCCGAAACATATGGTGGAAGAAATTTTGCAGGCGGGTCTGCTTGCCCCCTCCTCAAAAAACCGGCAGCCATGGCGCTTTATCGTGGCAACCGGAGCAGCGAAAGACGCAGCGCTTCAGGCGATGGAGCGGGGCTTGCAGCGAGAAAAAAACAGCCCGCTTCTGCCGGGCAGCGCATGTTTCCTCGGCGGCGCTGTGCATACGTTGGGTATTATGCGGCAGGCTCCTGTGCTGATTTTTATTGTGAACCCGATGGGCCGTGCTCTCCATGCCGCTTTAACGCTGGAAGAGCGGGTGTTCGAGCTTTGTAACGCGCAATCTGTTGGGGCCGCGGTTGAAAATATGGCGCTTGCGGCCACAGAGCTGGGGCTTGGCAGCCTGTGGATTTGCGATACCTATTTTGCCTATCCGGAGCTGTGCGAATGGCTGGGCTCTGATGGGGAACTGCTCGCGGCGATGGCCGTGGGATATGCGCAGGAGGCGCCTCCCGCCAGGCCGAGAAAAAGCATGGCAGATGCAGTAGAATGGCGCGGCTGATCACTCCCTGAGCGCCTGCTCTTAGCTGGACGCCCTGCCGCTGCGTATGCGGATATCAATCAAAGAACCCCCAACCGGGCAAAGCGCTCAAAAGCATTGCCCGATTGGGGGATATTAAAATTTCAGCTTGCGGAATTTGGCGGGGGAAAGCCCGGTATTGCTTTTAAAAAAGAAGATAAAGTTTGTATCGCTGTTAAATCCGACCTCATATGCAATTTCGGAAACAGTCATGCTTGTTTTTTGCAAATATTCCTTTGCACGGTTTAGCCGGGATACCAACACATAATCATAGGGAGAGAAACCGGTTTGTTGTTTAAAAACCCGAGAGAAATGCGAGGGGCTCATATGGACTGCCTGAGCAAGATCGCCGACACGAATGGTTTGATTTAAATGCTCGTTGACATACTGCTTGGCGTCGCGGATATTTGCCTCGTAGTGGAGGCTGTTTTCTTCGCTTCGCAGCGGGCGCGCAAACTCCGCCAGCAGCCTGTAAAGCTCCAACGATAAATCGATTTCGGGGGTGGCGTCTGCCGTTCGAATGCCGTCATATAGGCGAAAGATCAAACCCTCAATTTGCTCCGGATTGCCGGATTGGATTAAATTCCCTTCGTTGCGGATGATTTCGTGATACCAGTTGAGGCAATCCGGCCCGTTAAAATGCACCCAGATGGATTCGAAGCTGTCATTGGTATAATATTCATGCGGATGGAAGCAATCCAGAAGGACGGTATCGCCCTGCCTCGCGGTGATATGGCGCCCTTTGACGACAAAGGTAAAGCTGCCGTCTATGATATGTGTGACCAATAGGCTGTCATAATTTTTGCGGATTAAATGATAGTTTGCCGTACAGTAAAAGTGCCCCGCGCTGATGAGATAGTAATAAAGCCTCTTGGCTGTTGGCGACGGCGATGAAAAATATAGATCAGATTTGTTTAAAACGCCGGTTTCATCGGATTTCATAGTTCTATCCCCATTTTTATGGCAGGATTTCGAAAGTTTTCAATTGTTTTTTGAAAGGTTTGCCCTTTTGGATATTGTATAATGTCTATGAAAAGAAGTCAAATCAAGAATTCTGTAAAAGTTTGCGGTATGGCCCAAATGGTCGCCTCTGCGCCGCCAACGAATTTGCGGTACCAGCGTACCGTCCGGGCGGATACCATTGAATTGGAGCTTTTACCGGGAGAAGCGCTTGTGCTCTGGATGGAACGGGCGTAGGCCGCCTGATTACACATGATTTTGGATAGGGAAGAAAGGAGATTTATGAAATGCTGGCGTTTCATTTTAATTGTGTGCCAAGGAAGGTCAAGGAGATGGGCTTTCATTTTGGCAATCTTTCCAGCCGGTATGGCGCGAACAACCTCTATTTCACCAAAGACGGCAGGCCGTTTTTGCCCATTGCAGGCGAGCTTCACTTCAGCCGCCTGCCGCGGGAGATGTGGGAGCGGGAGCTGCTCAAGATGAAGGATACGGGGATCACGGTTGTTTCCACTTATGTTTTCTGGAACTACCATGAGCCGGAGGAAGGGGTATTCGATTTCAGCGGGGATAAGGATCTTGCCCATTTTCTATCCCTTTGCCGGAAAACCGGCTTGCCCTGCGTGTTGCGCATCGGCCCCTGGTGCCATGGCGAGGTGGTATATGGCGGCTTTCCGCGCTATGTGAACAGAATGCCGCGAAAGCGGTGTGACGCCCCCCGATATTTGCGGTGTGTTGAGCGCTATTGGAAGCGGCTCGCAGCGGAGATCAAGCCCTATTTCGATGGCGAAACGGTGCTCGGCGTGCAGCTGGAGAATGAATACGGAGGAAATATTTCTCATATTCACACGCTGCGCAAGCTCGCGGAGCAGGCAGGCTTTCGAACGCCGTTTTTCACCATGACAGCATGGCCTACCAACACGCCGGATCAAGCGTTTTTACCGATGTTTGGCGGCTACCCGGAAGCTCCTTGGACGCAGAACAGAAAACCGCTCGTGCCGGCGAATCGGTTTGAAATATCTGCTGCCAAAACTGAAGCGGAAATTGGCGGAGACCTGCATGAGATCCAAACAGGCAATGAATCCGGGTTTGGTGATTTTCCCTATGCCTCCTGTGAGCTTGGCCCTGGCAACCAGGTCACCCAGCACCGCCGCCCGATCATTCATGAAAACGATGGCTACGGGGTGGGCTTTACCCGATTTGCGTCGGGAATGAATTGGATCGGCTATTATATGTATCACGGCGGTAGAAACCCGAATGACCGTTTGATGCAGGAAAGCCGCATAACGGGATACCCGAATAATTATCCAATCATTGATTATGATTTTCAGGCTCCGATCAGCAGGTGGGGGGAGTGCCGGCCGCACGGTGATCGGCTGCGGCTCCTGCATCTGTTTATCAACCGGTTTGATGAGCGGGTGGCAGTGAAGCAAGCGTTCTTTCCCAGGGAAAAACGTGCTGGTGCAATGGATCGTTCTCGCCCTTCCTGCTCGGTGCGCATGGATGAGAGTGGCTCCGGTTACTTTTTTGTTTCTGCCTATGAGCGCGGGCTGTCATTTCCGGATTTTCATGATGTCCGTGTACAAATTAACTGCGGAGAAAAGCAGTTTTCCTTGCCGCCAGTGGATATTAAGGCGGGTTCCCTGTTCTTTTATCCCTTTCATCTATCTGTGGCGGGCGTGGATTTTGATTATGTTTTAGCCCAACCCATTGCAAAGGTGGCGCAGGGGGAGCAAACCATCTGCTATTTTATGGAGATTCCCGGCATTGCGCCCAGCCTGTCTGCAAGCGGCGAAGTCACACAACTTCCGGTTGATACAGTCGGATTTGAAAAGGGCAATGTGCAGGTGATCGTTTTATCCAAAGCGAAAGCGATGCGGTTTCATCTCATTGGGAATCATGTCGTTTTTGCGAAGGGCTCTGTTTATACAGACGGGCACGCCGTCCGGTGTGAAGCCGCGGAAGGCTATTTCTCTGTAGATGGGGAGACAAAGGAGATTGTAAAAAAAGATTTATCGAGCCTTATCGCCCTGGAGGAAACCTCAAAAGTATCGCTGCCTTACGGCTATTATCTATATTCGTATGGGAAGCGCCGGTACTATCGACTGAAAATCGACCGCAAACTGTTAGAGAACCGGTTCGACGTGAAGCTTACTTTCTCCTTTACGGGGTTGAATTTACAGGTGTTTGGCGGCAAAAGGCTGCTTCATGATTGCTTTAACACGGATGGGGAAGTTGTGATGTGCCTGCGCGAATACCGCCGTGAAATTGCGCGCTATGGCGAACTGCTGATCAAAGCGGTGCCTGCTGCGCGGCACGGCGTGGGAAATGTCTATCACGAAATTGAAATGGAGCCCGGCGTCGTTTCCCTTCGGCTTCTGCGTGCAGAAGAAATCATGGTTGTCGAGCGGGAATTAACCATGTGAGCACAGCCTGTGATGATCTTGGCACACTTGTGGGGCAGATTATGCAAAATAGAATAGTGAGAAGGTAGCTCTTTCGAATTTTTAAAAGGATTTGAAATTTTGTCGCTTTGCTGATGAAATGATGGCTTTGGAAGAATTGCGTTGGCAACCGGCCCTGCGCTGAAGAGCGTTAGAGCCATTCCAGGCGCCATTGCCACCGCTGTGATCAAATGCTATCCATCTCAATCGAATAAAACCTTCTGCAAATGGTGAAACTGTTTGCAGAAGGTTTTTGTTATTTGTACACCGAGGGCAGCATCAATAGAAAGAATATGGGAACGATCTAAAACGGAGAGGAAGGATATGTTGAGTAATCGTGTTTTAATTGTGGTAAATTCTGTTTACCAGCTTATTACTGCAATCCACATGAAAAGGACGATTCTCGCACAGCGAAATGCTGATTTGCTATTAACCGATATGCTGCCAAACGGCGAAGCATATTTACCGCATTTGCAGGAAATCAGATTGTTCGACCGGGTTATTTTTGCCCGAACCAGGGAATGGATTCAGAAATGTTCTTCAGGGAAAAAAGAGGATATTTCTGAGCTATTCCAAAATATCTATCAAAAATTTCAGTGGGGCCTGAGCGATGAACTTAGTCTGTATTGCGAAGTATATTTTTCTAATTTTGATGCTTTTACCCGTATGCTTGCCAGTGCTTTTTATGCGGTTTCCTGTGAGTTCATCTGCTATGAGGATGGATTTTCATCTTATGTGATTGATTTTCTAAGAGAAGACCGTTCGCCGATCAACCGTCATCCTGAGGGCCGAAAGATTAAGGATAAAATAACAAAGGTATTGCTTTATGAGCCTCACCTAGCTGTGCGTAAAGATGAACTGAAAAATTGCCCATTGCCTAAAATCAACAGAGGGGACACTGCCTTCAAGGCAATATTAAATCATGTTTTCGACTATCAAAGCCCTGAACAAACAGCTGATTTTATATTTTTAGAGCAATCCTTCCGGGCAGAGGGGCTGAAAACTAATGATATTTCATTGATGGAAACCTGTCAAAAGATTGTTGGGCCAGGCCGGTTTTTCGTGAAGCCACATCCAAGGAATTCGGAGAATGTGGCGTTTCAGATGGGTCTGACCAGAAAATATACGGAACGTATTCCATGGGAACTATTCCTGCTCAATGAAGGATTAGAGAGCAAGACGATTCTGACCGTCTGCTCCAGCGCAGCTCTCACAAGCAGAATCGTATTTGGAATGGACGTCAATACGGTAATGCTATATCAACTGTTTGAAGGGAAAGTGCTCTGGAAGGAAGATGATATTTTGAAAAAATATTTACGGAAATTTCAAAGGCAATTTTCTGGAAAAAACTACTATGTCCCTCAAACGGTATATGAGCTTGCAAATACGCTGCATTATTTAGGGGGACATTATGCATCATAAAAAAGTTTCGATTATTATACCAGTGTATCAGGTCGAAAATTATCTGGAGCGAGCTGTAGATTCCGCTTTAGCGCAAACGCTTGAGGAAAAGGAGATCATCCTGGTGGACGACGGCAGCCTGGATGCTTCTGCCCAAATTTGCGACCATTATGCACAGACTTATCCGGAGCTCATTCAAGTCATTCATAAAGAAAATGAAGGCCTGGGCATGGCGCGCAATACCGGAATACGGCTTGCAACGGGAGAATACATTGCGTTTTTAGATTCCGATGATGCCGTAGAGCCGGAGATGTATGAAGAAATGTATGCAAAGGCCATAGAAGATCAGTGTGATATTGTAATGTGCGATGTGAAAATTATTTATGTGGAAGAGGGCAGAACCTCCGTCGTTTCCTCTTATCCAAGCCGAGAAGTGGATCTGTCAGATTATATCGCAAACGGAAATAATATCACATACAGTGTCAACAAGCTGTTTCGTAGATCTATTTGGGAAGAAAATCAGTATGAAAAAATGCTGTTTGAGGATATCTCCCTCATACCATCCTTGATGACAAAATATTCGGCAATTGGCTATGTACCCAAGCCTTTTTATTGCTATTACCGTAGATCGGATACCCTGTCCACCTCAATGGTTGGAGAAATGGTCGATATTGTACAGGCTCTGCGCAACTTTATCGATCACAGTGATGTGGCATATCGGGATGAAGTGATTTACTGCGCAGCAAAACAAATTTATTGGAATATGACAAAGTCCCGTGAGCTTTTTCAAGCAGATTTTATCAATCTTTTAAAAGAATACCAGAAAGATTTTCTTCTAAACCCCTATATTCCGCAAGATAAATCAGTGAAGAAAATCCTGGATTTTTTAGCGAAAGAGGTGATTCCCGCTACAATCATTTGTGTTCATATTCACAGGCCGGTTTCTCAGGCATATATGGACACCATTCAAAAAAACTTCCCGAAAGCGAAGTTGATTGATGCCAGTGAAACCTATTTTGCCTTTGAACAATTGCCTGAAAATATCCAAAATGCCCAGTTAAATGGAAACTGGAGCTATGTAGAAGAATATTACGCGCTGAAAATATTATGTGAACAGGGCGGCATCGTACTCAATCCGGATATGCAGGCCAACCTCAACCTGCAAAAGCTGCGTCTTAGCCACATTTTTTTTGGGTTTGAGGATGCAGAAGCGTTATCTACCGGATGCTATGGCGCTTTAAAAGAACATTATGTCGTACAGGCACTACTGGACACATACAGGATAGATTCGATCTATAACAAAGCCTTTTTACCGCTTAGCGAACGCCTCAGAGATTTTCTAATTCTGCATTTTCACCTTAAAACCAACGGCAGAAAGCAGCTGTTGAAAAATGAAGTGCAGATTCATCTCCCTAGCGTGCTTGCCTACGATATGAAAGATGGGGAGAATTGTGCAAAAAAATGGGAGATAGCAGTGCCGGATGGGTATGAACTGGTCAGCGACAAGGTTCTAAAAATGTGGTCTGATCGAATTATGGAAAATTGGAACCTGTATAAGCAGGAACGGGAGCATAGCGCCCGAGCAAAAGGGAAAGTAGCTCCGGCAAAGCCTGCACCGCCACCAAGCAATCAAATCATAGAGAAAAGAATTGAGGAAGTGAAAAAGAAATATGAAACCTCTACGTGTTGGCGCCTTACGAAGCCGCTTCGAATGCTGGCGAATTTATGGAGAAGAAGAAAGAGAAGAAGTTAGAATGGACAATCCTTCAAACTGCATTGTTGTTTTTTGCGCATAGACACTGTTTCAAATTTTGGCTGTGCCAAAGCAATCAGCTGCTGCGGCTTAGCGAAGGAAGGGTAGGGTTATCATGCGAACGGCTGCCATTATCCCGGCTCGATATGGATCCAGCAGGTTAAAGGGAAAGCCTTTAATGGATCTGTGCGGACGGCCTATGATTTGGTGGGTTTATCATCAGGTAGTAAAATCAAAAAAAATCGACGTCGTTTCTGTGGCAACCGATCACGAAGCCATACGTCAGGCATGTAAACAGTATGGGATTCCCTGCGTGATGACATCGGCAGATCAACCGACAAGCACAGACCGCATTTATGAAGCGGCGCAGAAAATTTCTGCCGATATATACCTTTGTGTCAATGGAGATGAACCTTTAATGGAAGCGCCGATTTTGGAACAAGTCATTCCCGAGTCAGGGGAGGATTTTTTTGCTTCTAACCTGATGACACAAATCCATTCCCCAGTAGAGGCTATCGATGAAACGAACATTAAGGTAGTAACCGATCAGGAGGGGTATGCGCTTTTTATGTCCCGAAGCCCAATTCCTCATCCTAAGGCCAGCATGACTTTTGACTACTATAAACACCTGGGCGTTTTGGCATATTCTATGGATGCGCTGCGTTTCTTTGCAAACACAAAAAAAGGAGTGCTTGAGACAATTGAGGACATTAATGAATTGCGTTTTATTGAGCACAGAAAACAATTAAGGATGATCCCCGTAGAAGCCCATTCTCTATCAGTTGATACCGCGAAGGATCTGGATTATGTAAGGGGGGTTCTTCAAAAAAAGCTGGAAAGAAGGGAATTAGAGCTATGAGTATTCGTGTGCTGGACTGTACGCTGCGGGACGGCGGATATATTAACGACTGGAGATTTGGCAGAAAAACAATTATGTCAATTTTGGACAAGCTAGATCAAGCCCACATCGATATTGTTGAATGTGGATTTCTCACTAGAATGGTTCAGGAAAAGGAGTGCTCCCTTTTTAACAGTACCGCTGAGATTGAAGAGGTTCTTCCGAATCGAAAGAGAAACTCCATGTATGTAGCTATGGTTGCTATTGGAGAAAAAGAACTTCATCCATCTCAACTCGATCCATATGATGGGAAGGGGATCCAGGGGATTCGATTGACTTTTCATAAAAATGAAGTGGAGCAGGCGTTTGAATGGGCCCGAATCATCATGGAAAAAGGGTATCATGTGTTTATGCAGCCCGTGGGTACAGTATTCTATAGTGATATCGAACTGCTTCAGCTGGTGGAGAAAATAAATGCTTTGCACCCCTATGCGTTTTATATTGTAGATACGCTGGGCAGCATGTACCGCAATGAAGTTTCGCATCGATTTTATATCATAGACGAGAATATGGCTCCAGAAATACAATTGGGATTTCACGGGCACAATAATATGCAATTGGCGTTTTCCAACGCGCAGGTTTTGGGAAAAATTCAGACAATACGGACGCTGATTCTGGATTCAGCTGTTTACGGCATGGGAAGGGGCGCAGGCAATCTCCCAACAGAGCTCATTACACAATATATCAATAAAAAAATAGACGTTCGGTACGATGTGACAACTGTGATGGATATTTATGATGAGTATATTGCGCCGATTCGTAAGGATTTTGAATGGGGCTACACAATGCCCTATCATATCGCGGCCAGCAACGTTTGCCACCCAAACTATGCCACCTACTTGATTAACCGACAAACGTTAACCATGAAAGATATTGAAACAATTATCCAATCTATTCCAAAAGAATATAAAATATTATATGATCAGGATCTCATAGAAAGGCTCTACACACAATTTCAAAGTAGAAAAATCGACGATTGTGCCGCTATTCAGGAGATTTCCGTCCGGATACGGGATAAAAAAATTTTACTTCTTGCACCTGGGAAAAGCCTTTCTTCTCAATATCATCAGATTCTAGAGTTTATTGACAAAGAAAAGCCCTATGTCATTTCCGTTAATTTTATCGATTTAAAATACCATATGGACGCCTGTTTTATCAGCAATCATAAACGGATGGATATTATCGAACGGGATATTAAGCCATTAAATCAAACTCTTGTGATTGTAACATCCAATATTCCCAAAACAGAAAAAAACAACTATTTGTACGTGGATTATAACAACTATCTCATTCCCGACGATTTGATTTCGGACAATGCGGGCCTGATGCTCTTGCAGCTTCTGAAACGGTGCGAGGCGGCAGAAGTGTTTTTGGCGGGCTTCGATGGTTTTCACTACGGCCAAAGAGAAAATTATTATAGTGATGATCTGAATTTTCCAGTATATAAGGATCATATATATGAAAAAAGAAAACGAATTCGCAAGCAGCTGAGTGAATTTGCCCAGACCATGAAGATCACTTTTTTGACGCCTGTCTGTATACCAAGGGGAAACTTATGTATAGGTGCGTTTTATTTGATATGGATGGTACGCTGATAGACTCCTATACGGAATTTTTCATGCTTATCAATGGGCCGTGCAGCAATCCGGAATAGGATTTCCGGGAGATGCATTGGTTCGGCAGGCAATTGGAGCACCGCTTCCGTATGCATTTGAAACGCTTTGCGGAATGGATTCGGACACAACGAAACAGGCAGTTCAACAGTATCGTGAGTACTATGCCAGAAAGGGCTGGCATGAGGTGAGCGTGTATCCGGGGATAGAGGCCGCACTGAAGCAACTGAAACGCTTGGGGTGTTTTATTGGGACAGCAACGCTAAAAAGAGAGCATTTTGCAAAGAGAATTTTAAAGGAACAGGGGCTTATTTCATACTTTGACCTGGTATCCGGCATGGATGAAAACGATACCCTGACAAAAGTGGATTTGATTCGGTGTTGTATGCGGACTGCGAAAGTAAGCAGGAAGGAAACGATTCTTGTGGGAGACAGTATGTTTGATGCGGCCAGCGCGCAAGAGGCAGGCGTGGCCTTTTTGGCAGTAACCTATGGGTTTGGATTTCAAGATCGCCAGGAATGGGAAGCGGAAAATGTGCATTTGGTCGCGCAAACAGCGCAGGATATTGTACGGCAGATTTTAGCCGTGCAAGATTAAAAGATTTGTTATGCGGGAATCCAGCATCAGTGATAGATTTGATGAGGATATCTTGGGATAGAAAGAATTTACCCCCGGGGTACTGCTTTTTGTACACCGGGGGTATGTAAATTGTGTAACCAAATGAAAATGAGCAGATGGAGAATTTGATTCCCATCTGCTTATTGCTTGTGCCCTTAGGCAAAAACAAAACTCTTGGTTCTACCAGAGGTGCAGCCTGTCGAAAGACGTCCGAATATGCTTTGACAATATTCATTTATTTGATATAATTAGTAAAAACTAGATAAATAGGTCATTATTCGATTAAATCTATGATAATATAAAAAATTTAAAACTCATTTGGCGTGTAAAGGAAGTTGTATAGAAGTAGTATCCAAGGGGTACTACCAGTGGTAAAATAGCGATACACTACAAACTTATATAATTCCTTTGTACGCATCTGCCAAATTTTCTTCGCACGTTTCAAACACATCAAGGCTGTCGAACAAAGAGTTCAAGAGAAATACTAAATGAACGAATAATATCTTGAAGCACGACGGGGCTTACCTTGTGTCATGTTAGTCTTCCGGCTTTTATCTGGGCAATTTCGAAAGCCAATCAAACCATACGAATCATTGCCATACTGTATCAAACATTTCGCTTGACCATGTAAGTTGCGATCTCTTACGTTGTTCGTGCTTGAGTACAGAAGAGGAATGGTCATCATAATGAAAAAAGAATATTTAGAAATCACAGTTTACGAGGCCCTGCAAAAACGTTTTGAATATATCTTCCAAACATTTGACAATATATATGTCTCTTTCAGTGGCGGGAAAGACAGTGGATTGCTGCTGAATCTGCTGCTGGATTTTAAACGCAAATATTATCCTAGGCGGAAAATAGGAGTATTTCATCAGGATTTTGAAGCCCAATATACGCTCACATCGGAATATATTGACCGAACATTTAAAAACTTAGTCTCAGAGGCAGAGTTATATTGGGTATGCCTTCCAATGGCAACGAGGACGGCGCTAAGCAGTTATGAGATGTATTGGTACCCTTGGGACGATAAGAAGGCTGACGCATGGGTCAGGCCTATGCCGCAATATCCGTATGTGATCAATTTAGATAACCCATTTAACCATTATAAATACCGCATGCACCAGGAAAACCTAGCAAAGCAATTCGGGCGCTTTTATAAAGAGCAGCACGGAAACGGGAAAACGATCTGTTTACTTGGGATGCGCGCAGATGAATCATTGCAGCGCTACAGTGGTTTTCTGAATAAAAAATATGGATACGACGGAAAGTGCTGGATATCCAAACAGTTTAAAGACGTGTGGTGCGCGTCGCCATTATATGATTGGTCGGTGAATGACGTCTGGGCTGCGAACTACAAATTCAATTATGATTATAACGGCCTTTATGACCTCTATTATAAGGCTGGCCTGACTCCAAGCCAGATGCGTGTGGCGTCGCCCTTTAACGACTACTCCAAAGATAGCCTGAATCTATATCGCGTCATTGATCCGGAGATATGGACGAGGCTTGTGGGCCGTGTCCGCGGGGCAAATTTCGGCGCGATCTATGGCCGGACAAAGGCAATGGCATACCGGAATGCAACGCTGCCTGAGGGGCACACATGGAAATCCTATACGCAGTTCCTTCTGGATACGCTGCCAGCGAGATTGAGGAACAATTATGTCAAAAAATTTAGGACGTCGATAGAATTCTGGCATAACACAGGCGGCGGTCTTTCCGAGGAAACGATACGGGAATTAGAGGAACATAATTACCATATTAAGAGAAACGGCGTTTCCAATTATACTTTGGATAAAAAGTCGAGGGTTATCTTTGTTGGAAAGATACCGGATCATACCGACGACATCAAAAGTTCAAAAGACATCCCAAGCTGGAAACGCATGTGTTACTGTATTCTGAAAAATGATCACACCTGCCGCTTTATGGGGTTTGGGCAGACAAAACAGGAGCAAAAGCGAGTGGATGCAATCAAAAGAAAGTATGGAGGTTTCGCCGATGGAGAATAAGCAGTTTCAAAGCCCGGTATATCATGTGATTGCTGTTCCGTATGAAAAGATTATTCCCAATACATATAATCCAAACAAGGTGGCGCCGCCGGAAATGAAATTATTATACGATAGCATCAAGGCGGATGGGTTCACCATGCCGATCGTTTGCTACTATGCAAAAAGCAGGGATATGTATGTTATTGTGGACGGCTTCCACAGGTATAGCGTGATGGGAAAATATCCGGATATTTACGAGCGGGAGCATGGCATGATGCCGGTGTCCGTCATAGAAAAGCCACTTTCTGAACGGATGGCGAGCACAATCAGGCACAACAGGGCGCGCGGGAGCCATGACGTAGACCTGATGAGCAATATCATCAGGGAGCTTCACGAAATAGGCCGGTCAGATGCATGGATATCTAAACATTTGGGGATGGACCGGGATGAAATATTGCGGTTAAAACAGATTACGGGCCTTGCGGCGCTGTTCCGTGATGTGAAATTTGGAAAGGCATGGCAGCCCGCAGAGGATGAGTTGGATTAAATAATCTTTCTGAAGATAGATGGTTTTAAATAAATAAGCCAAAGTAGTCAAGCAGCTATCCATTTGCATTTCTGGTGTGACTGCATCGTGAAGCTGGAATTGGCCGCAAACAGCCGCACCTCATATAATGACTGCATTTAGGATATGCCGCCTCAATGATTTCTGTTGATGTTTATACAGAAGCGCGCAATGATTGATATTGAGGGCATGGATTAATCCCCCTTTGTACACCGCGGGTAAATGAAGGTCAGTAAAATAAAAGCTGAAGCTCCATATGGAGGCGCTTCAGCTTTTATTTTTATCCTGCTGGTTGAATAAAAATAGACGCCTCTGCATGGAATACGCTCCATCATGCAATATTTTATTGGCGGTTATGCAAAATAGGGCGTAAACAAGCTATATGATTATTCGCAATGCACTTTAAAACATAGAGAAGTGTGATATAATATCTTAGGAAATGACGGCTTGTACTAGATAGTGTTACGCTGTCGGAAAAAATCCTTTTCGTGAATCTATCCATGTCATACGCAATTTTTCAAAAAAAAGTGGACGTGAGTATGCGATTCTTAAACGAATTTATGGGCTGGTAGTAAGCATAAGAAGGAGGCATTTGGCGCAATGGAGAACGAAAAACCATTCAAATTGGTTTCCAAATATAGGCCCACAGGCGATCAGCCAGAGGCCATAGATCAACTGGTGAAGGGCCTTGAAAATGGCGTAAAATGAACAGGTTTTGATGGGCGTGACCGGCTCCGGCAAAACCTTCACTATGGCAAACGTGATCGAACAGATGAACCGTCCAACGCTCGTTTTGGCGCACAATAAAACATTGGCGGCGCAGCTGTGCAGCGAGTTTCGCGAATTTTTTGCCCGGGAAAAAGCGCTGTGGAATATTTTCGTCTCCTATTATGACTATTATCAACCGGAAGCTTACATTCCCAACAACCGATACCTATATCGAAAAGGATTCCGCCATCAACGATGAAATCGATAAGCTGCGCCACTCCGCCACCTCTGCACTGTCCGAGCGGCGGGATGTGATTATCGTGGCGAGCGTCTCCTGCATCTATAGCTTGGGCGACCCGATTGATTACCGCAGCATGGTGATCTCCCTGCGCCCTGGTATGACAAAGAAGCGGGACGACGTCATCCATAAGCTCGTTGAAATTCAGTATGAGCGCAACGATATCAATTTTGTTCGTAATAAATTCCGTGTGCGCGGCGACGTGATTGAAATTTTTCCTTCTTATTCCAATGATACGGCCTATCGGATCGAATTTTTCGGCGATGAAATCGACCGGATCAGTGAGGTGAACCCACTCACTGGGGATGTCAAGGGCATTTTGCAGCATGTTGCGATCTATCCTGCCTCGCATTATGTGGTTTCACAGGAGAAGATGGAGGCTGCGATTGCGGATATCTATCAGGAAATGGAGCGCTGCGTCAAGGCGTTTGAGGCCGAGGGCAAGCTGTTAGAAGCGCAGCGCATCCGCCAGCGGACGGAATACGATATTGAGATGCTCCGGGAGACGGGCTTCTGCAAAGGGATTGAAAACTATTCCCGAGTGATGTCCGGCCGCCCGGCAGGCAGCGCACCGTTTACGCTGCTTGATTATTTTCCGAAGGATTTTTTGCTCTTTGTCGACGAATCGCACGTGACTCTGCCGCAGGTGCGCGGTATGTACGGCGGCGACCGCTCGCGCAAGGAGAGCCTGATCAATTTTGGCTTTCGCCTGCCCTCCGCTTATGACAACCGCCCATTAACCTTTGACGAATTTTATGAGCGGCTCGGGCAAAAGATTTTTGTCAGCGCAACGCCCGGCGAATTTGAGCGCTCGAGGAGCGCGGCGATTGTTGAGCAGGTGATCCGCCCAACCGGGCTGCTGGATCCGGAAGTCATTGTGAAGCCCACGGAAGGCCAGATTGATGATTTAATTTCAGAAATTAACATCCGCACCGCACGCAAGGAGCGCGTGCTAGTGACAACGCTTACAAAAAAAATGGCCGAAGATTTAACGGATTATCTGGAGGCCGCCGGCATCAAGGTGCGTTATATGCACCACGATATTGATACCATTGAACGCATGGAAATCATTCGCGATCTGCGCAAAGGGGAATTTGACGTGCTCGTCGGCATCAACTTGCTGCGCGAGGGGCTTGATATCCCGGAGGTGTCGCTTGTTGCGATCCTTGACGCGGATAAAGAAGGGTTTCTGCGCTCTGAGACTTCGCTGATTCAGACGATCGGCCGGGCGGCCCGCAACGCGCAGGGGCAAGTGATTATGTATGCGGATACAGTTACGCCCTCCATGGAAAAAGCGCTGCGTGAAACGCAGCGCCGCCGTGAAAAGCAGATGGCGTATAACGAAGCGAATGGGATCACACCACAGTCGATCAAAAAGGAAGTCCGTGAAATTTTGGAAATTACGAGCCGATCCGAAATCGATGCGAACAAGCCCACAAAGCGGCTTTCCCGTGTGGAGCGTGAGCAGCTCATTAAGCAGCTCACGGCGGAGATGAAGGCGGCGGCAAAGATCCTCGAATTTGAGCACGCGGCGTATCTGCGCGATCGAATCAATAAGCTGCGGGCAGGGAAATAAAGGAAAAGGAGTGCCGTAAACGTCGGAAATTTTGATTCTATTCACCGAGGTGGACAGGGCAGAACGGGAAGCCGTTTCGCGGTTGATCAGGGGATATTCGGAAAAATCCGGAGGAGATTTGGCCGTCGGATTTTGTGGTGGAGTATGTCAAGGCGTATCAGTATCGCGCATAAATAATTGAAAAATGGGATTGTATTAAAACGCAGTGTGGAAAAAGCATCATACACTGCGTTTTTTATAATGAAAAATTTGGAATCATTCACATAATTCATATAGAATATTTATAGATAATATATATGGAACAGTTTGTGATTAAAATGGTATAATCTTGATAAAAGATAAGGGATTAAAATCCAATTATACTCTTTTATTGAAATAAAGGAGGAGAAGTACAATGGAAAAATGGTATTCGGATTTTGGGAATAGGAATGAGCCTGATACTCGCTTCCAGCTGCTGTGTGGTTTCGCAGGGAGCGGAGTTGGAAAAAGAGATGGATGTCGGAAAGTATATGACGGTACGGACGGAGCAGGAAAACACAGCGCATGGAAATTCAAAAAGAGAAGTTTACTGAGATGAAGCAAGAGGCGGAGCACAAAGGCGTTTCCGATTTGCAGTTGAGTAAACAAATATTGCAAGGCATTGGATTACAGAGCGATGGATTGATAGCACAGCAGCTGGCGAATCTGATGGAAAAGTCAAAGAGTATAACCTGCGGCGTACAGTATCTTCAAATCAATGAAGCCGGAGATGCAAGATCAATTTCCCAAACAGAATGTATGGAAAAAATAGTGCAGGAGAAACAGGCAGAAAGCGTACAAAAAGAGGGATTTACGAGTTTTCAAGAAACAAGTCAACAAGCGATTCCGCAGCTCAAGGCAAATGGAGACATTACCAGCGGTGATTTTACGTCATCCAATCAATATATGGAGATGGCTCTAATTGTGGTAGATCAAAGCAGCAATGCTAATCCAGGGAAGTATATGCTGATAGGGATTGCTCATTGGTTAAAAACACCAACTACACGGAAAACAGATGCTATTACTATAAGTGCTACTAATTTTACATGGTCTTCTATTACAAATCAAAATTTGGATAATTACGCTTCTTATTTTCAGTATAATGAAAAAATATATGTTTTTGGATCTCAACAAACCATTACTCAAACAAAAGAATTTGAGAAAACAGCTAAAGAAGCACATATGGATATTTTTAAAGGTTTTTATTTTAATTGGGATCTTCCCAAAGTATACCCAAGCATACAACAGTCCGTAACACATTCAGATTTCGCTTTTATGATTATGGGGATTGGTAATTTTTATGATTACGACATGAACAGGCCCTTCAACGTGCAACTTATGTATACACATTTACAAACCCATTTAACAGGAGATATTACATTTTCATGGGGAACACCAACAAACATAGATGGAGATATTGGACTGCCGGGGGCTGTCGTTTCTGGGAACTGGACGACCAGCGCAAAGTATTACGGAATGCCTCTTCAGGTGTGGCATAAGCCATAAAGCAGGGAGGGATATTTGTGAGTGATGGCGTGAAATTATTTCTGCGGGTTCTAGGTTCGATCGCTCTTGGGTTTCTAGCATTTTTGTTAAGCAATTGGGTGCCGCCTTTCTGGGTTGGGATGACCGTTGTTGTTTTCCTCGGCCTATCCATCCTGAGCAGGCTTTGGGAGCTTGGGGATTTGGTGGAGGCAGGATTTTGGCCAAAGAAGAAAGATCAATCGGACGATGCCTCTCACCCGGAGCAGGAGGGAGCGGATCAATAAGGTGAAACCATTTGGGTCGGCGCGAAACTCGCGGCGGCCTTTTGGATGTAGCGTTGATTGGATTTTCCGCCTATGCTCCGGGCGGAAAAACAAAATAGCGATCCCTTCTGGAAAATCTGATTGACAATCCCGCCGTCGAATGCTACATTTATATTAAAAAAGAGAGGGAGGCCGCTCGGGTTTTATGCATCCTGCGGCATCCGGGAAGGCGCAGTTGGAACAATCCGTGCTTCAAACTGTCTCGCAGAGAAAGGGCGGCCATACAGATGAAACAGACCCTCAAACGCATCGGCATTATTTTACTATCGATTCTTCTCACCCTGCTCCTCATCATTGGGGGCTTTGTCATCTACCTGACGGCAGCGGAATTCAAGCCTGAACCCGTGGAAACGCTGGAGATTGGCGGCCAGGCGAAAAAGACGCTCCAAGCGGGCGATTCTTTGCGTGTCTTATCCTATAACATCGGCTATGGCTCGCTGGATCAGACGCAGGATTTCTTTATGGACGGCGGCAAAAATGTCCGGCCGGCAAGTGATGAAAATGTGCGCAACAATATTGCTGGGATTGGTAGGATTATCCAAGAGGCGAATTGTGACGTGCAATTTTTGCAGGAGGTGGATAAAAGCTCAAAACGCTCCTATTTTGTGGATCAGACTGCGTCGCTTTCCAGCCTCATTGGCGGGACGAACGCTTTTGCCGTGAATTATTCCAGCCAGTATGTGCCGTTTCCGCTGCCGACGATCGGCAAGGTTCAGTCCGGTTTGCTGACGCTTAGTTCCTTCGGCGCGCTGAAAGCAGAGCGCATTGCGCTGACGGGCACATACACCTGGCCTGTGCGCGTTGCGCAGCTCAAGCGATGCCTGCTGGTGGAGCGGGTGCCGCTGGAGGGGAGCGATAAGGAGTTGGTGCTCATCAATCTTCATTTGGAAGCCTATGATGACGGCGATGCAAAACAGATCCAGACCGAAGAGCTTTTAAAGCTGCTCACAACGGAATATGAAAAGGGCAATTACTGCATCGCAGGCGGCGATTTTAACCAGACGTTTTCCGAGGTGGACGCAACAAAATATCCTTTGATCGATTCTTCCTATTGGCAGGCCGGCACGCTTTCCTCAGATATCCTGCCGGAGGGCTGGCGGTTTGCCGTGGATGACAGCGCCCCCACTTGCAGGCTCTTGAATCAGCCTTACAGCGGCGACCGGGCAAAGACGCAGTTTTATGTGATCGATGGGTTTATCGTGTCTCCCAATGTGGAGGTAGAGGCGGTTCATGTGATCGAGACGGATTTCCAGTATACAGATCATAATCCTGTGAAGTTGGAGGCAGTGCTGAAAAAATAGGCAAATGAAAAAATAAAAGCGGATGCTGTAAAATGTTTTGCAGCATCCGCTTGAAAGCCTGTACGGGAGATGGAGTGGACGGCTTACGTGGTAACGCCTTCATACGATCACGCAAGCATACTGGTCAGCTCTTCTTGCACCTGCGCTTCGCAGGAGCGCATGGCTTCAATTGTCATCTGGAACAGCCGGTCAAGCTCCCAGCCAGGCGCTCTGCTCCTATACGGATCACATCGCGCGAGCAGCCCGCAGCGAATTTTTATCCTTAAAGTTTTTCTGGAGGCTCGATACCTCCAAATCCGCTACGCTTTTTGAGGGGCGCATTCTTCACCGCAGCGCCGATGAGGCCGGTTAGCTCGTCCGCTGCAAAAAGCACTTTTTCCATCTCATGCGCGGGCTCCACATCGCACACCAGACCATAGCCATGGCTGCACACGGCGTGAATGAGCGTATCCTCCGCATGGATCTCCGCCAAAAGCTCCGGCGCCTTTTTACAGTGCTCCTCCGGGTATGCTTCAAAATCGACATCGTGCAGCAGCCCAGCCAGCCCCCAAAAATCTTCCTCCATGCCGAAGCCGAGCTGCCGTGCATACCAGTGCATCACGCCCTCCACTGTCAGTGCGTGCTGGAGATGAAAGGGCTCCCGATTATATTTGCGCAGTAGAGCGAGCGCCTGCTGCCTGGTTACAGTGGTTTCCATACAATTTGCCTCCTGCTTTGCTTGATTGGATACAGTATAACAAATTACGTCCTGCGGGAAAAGAGCAATCGTGAACACAATTTGAACTTTTGGCCGTATCCATCCGGAACGCTTGACTTTTTTCGTCCCATGTCGTACAATATAACCTATAAACTACATATTTCCTTATTGAGAGCGGCTGAGGGAAAGGCCCTTTGAAGCCCGGCAACCTGCACATTAAAGCAGTGTGCAAGGTGCTAAATCCTGCGGTGTTGACCGAAAAATAAGGTGTTAAAAGCGCCCGCGGTTTCACTGCGAGCGCTTTTTGGCGTTTTTTAGCGCCGTTCAGAAGGAAAAGTAATATAAAGGAGTAAATGAAAAGAATGGCAAAACATCTTTTTACCTCAGAATCCGTTACCGAAGGCCATCCCGATAAAATTTGTGATCAGATTTCTGATGCAGTCCTCGATGCGATTATGGAAAAGGACCCGCAGGGCCGTGTTGCCTGCGAGACAACCTGCACCACGGGCCAGGTGCTCGTGATGGGCGAGATCAGCACGAGCTGCTATGTGGAGATCCCGCAGATCGTCCGCAAAGTGATCTGTGACATTGGCTACGACAGCGCTGACAAAGGCTTTGACGGCAACACCTGTGCTGTGCTAACCGCAATCGACGGTCAATCTCCTGATATCGCTTTGGGTGTGGATCATTCCCTGGAGCTTAAAAATGGCGAAGAGGATGCCTATAACCTCAATGGCGCAGGCGATCAAGGCATGATGTTTGGCTACGCGTGCGATGAAACGCCGGAGCTGATGCCGCTGCCGATTTCGCTGGCCCACAAGCTGACACGCCGTTTGACAGAAGTCCGGAAAAATGGTACGCTGCCTTATCTCCTGCCGGATGGTAAATCGCAAGTCACCGTGGAATATGATGACAATGATCGCCCAGTGCGCGTTGATACCGTTGTGATTTCCTCCCAGCACCGCGCGGACGTCTCTTTGGATGAAATTCGCAGGGGAATTGTGGAGCATGTCGTCCGCCCGGTGGTTCCGGTGGAATTGATGGATGACGATACGATCATCTATGTCAACCCGACTGGTCGCTTCGTCACCGGCGGCCCGGTGGGTGACAGCGGACTGACCGGCCGCAAAATCATTGTTGATACCTACGGCGGCTATGCGCGCCACGGCGGCGGCGCGTTTTCCGGCAAGGATCCGACGAAGGTGGACCGCTCCGCGGCCTATGCGGCGCGTTATGTGGCCAAGAATATTGTGGCGGCAGGCCTCGCCAGGCAGTGTGAAATCCAGCTGGCATATGCCATCGGTGTCGCCAAGCCGGTTTCCGTTATGGTGGATACTTTCGGCACAGGCGTCATCTCCGATGATTCCCTGAGTGAAATCGTGATGGAAGAATTCGACTTGCGCCCGGCCGCGATTATTGATATGCTCGACCTGCGCCATCCGATTTATCGCCAGCTCGCGGCATACGGCCATCTTGGCCGTACGGATATCGACCTGACATGGGAAAAGACGGATCGCGCCGAGGCGCTCAAGAAGGCGGCTGGAATCGACAATATTGCATAAAATGCACGTCCGGGGGAGCGCTTATCCGTTTTTTTGACGCGGCCTCTTCTCTTCGACACTTTTTGCACGAAAATTGAAGTAATATAGCGCTAAGGGGGATATGCTCTCCCTTAGCGTTTTATTTTTGAAGAATGGGGACGGACGCGCATGGCCGGGATCGTTTTAAAGATATTTGCGAAAATGGTGGCCCGATGGCACCGATATTGGCTCGATTTTTATACGACTAAGAGTAATAAGTTGATTGCCAAAGGAGAACCATATACGTCGCCAAAGCTTGTAAGACTCAGCGGCCGCTGCACCGCACGAGGGATGAAGGCGGTGCGGGCGGCGAAGAGGGGCGGATTTTATAAGCGGGGGAGGATCGTCTGGCTACCGCAGGCTGCCGGCGCGGAGGATCGGCAATTAGATGTGATGGAGAAATAGGGATTCACTTTAAAATATTGGACATGCAAGAACGTAGAATAATTGGAGCAATGGCCTTTTTTAAAAACCGGTGCAGTGAATAAGAATGATGTAGACCGGTTGGAGTTCTATACCGATTACAGATCTGCTGTCAATACTATTACAGAAAAGTGGTATTATACGGTAGACCACTCTTTCTAGATCGTAATAGTCCCTACTTGTTAAATTAGGATCATTTTCAAGAGGGCGCGCTATGCGCCCTCTTGTGGATAAGGAGGAGTTATGAAATTTTGCAAACTGATCCTGCATCGCATCGGGCAGTATTATAAAACGAATAAGCTGGTGTTTCTTCTCTTCCTCCTTGGGGGAATTACCTGTGCAATTACCTTCATTTTTTTTTACAGCAACATTTTGGCTCCGGTGAAAGCGGAGGGCAGAGAGAATGCTATTTACAGAACCTATGTGATTACCTTTGAATCGTCCAAAACACCGGCTGAGATTTTGGATGAACGATTAAACGCAATGCATCTACATGATATTTTGTTTTTGCATATCATTGAAGAAGAGAATTTAGATCAAGTTATTTCTGTAGACAAGGCCCCACTTCAGTTTGAACCGGGCCCCGGTAGCGGAAGTAGGCCGGATCGTATTGTCAGCAGTTTTCATGATTATGCGGAAATGAGTCCTGTTATGGGAAGAAATCAATTCACACAGGAGGAGCGCCAGGGAAAACCAGCTATCGTATTGCCTGCACACAGCCACTGGCCGAAAGGTGCAAAGACAATTTCGCTTTATGGCAAGACATTTGAGATTGTCGGCAGTGAGTATAGCATCAATATGCGAATTCCATTTAGCAGTTATCAAGCGATGCATCTGCCGACGGAGCGGGTCTATATTACGATGGATCAGAACCCGACCGCGGCTGAAAATCGTAAAATTGTGGCGTCACTTAAAAAGTTGTTCCCAGAAAGTGATATTGCCGATCCGTCTGGAACGGTCAGGGATGATTATATGCAGATAGCTATGGCGACGGCACTCATCAGCGCCGTTTACCTTCTGGCTCTCATTTCATTTTTATTCCTGATGAAATATATGATTGACCAGAACCGGCATGAAAATATCGTTTACTCCATTGTAGGGGCCTCCAGAAGAAACGTAATTGCAATTCTGTTTGTTGATATTTTCGTGCTTACATCCCTTACAATTTTGGGCGGAATCCTTTTTTATCTGCTGTTTCAGACCGTTTTATTTGATCGGATTAATCTTGCCTCTGGAATCCGGTTGTCAGGAATCGACTTCCTCGTGATTTATCTGTTAATGATCGGATTATCCTGTCTGGCGTCTATCCCGTTTTTGTGGAAATATCGAAAAGACTCTTTAATCACATCGAAAAACCAAAGTGAATAGGGGGAAGCAAAGCGTGAAAAAAATCAGGTTGATCTTAGAAACCTATCGCCAAAACGTAGTTCCTTCTATTTTGGTGTTGGTTATTATGACGATTTCTCTTCTGGTAATGACAGTTTCATTGGGCCAGTATCGTCTGAGCACCTATACCCTTGACTTATTGGCACATGCGGGGCTTGAAAATGCAGACTATTTCATGCAGGAACTTTCCGGTCCGGGTTCTTTGGATGAAGCGTATACACAGCAATTGATTGAAAAAATGGATTCTTATAGCATTGTCGCCGAAGTCCTAAAAGCACAGTTTGCGGTAACGGAATATAAAAAGGTACGCCATGTGGTCATGTTGTATGATGCACCGATGCAGGCAGCCTTTCCACTGCGTGTCACGCGCGGAAAGTGGATGCCGGATTCTGTGGAAGGTACACAATCGCTTCCAGCAGTCATTGGGGGTTCACAGGAATCAAAGGCAAAAGTAGGAGAGGAAATTTTGTTGACAATCGATGGAAAACAGCCCTTTCAACTTGGCGTCAGGGTTTGCGGTTCTCTCGGACCATATGCCTATACGCCTGCTTTCAATAGCTCAGGGACTGCGGATATGTTAAATGCCTCCTATTTTTTTTCACAGGGAGATCAGTTTATAGTGCCTGTGACAGAGAGCCTGATGGATCAATTGAAACAAAATAACAGCATCGTTTCGGACCCTTATTTCATTATTCGATATCAGGATGATGTAACGCAGGCGGAAAAAGAAGCTTTTCGCCAGGAAATAGCGGAATATGGTTCAACTGCACCGATGGCTCAAATTGTAGAAACCACTAGAGCGCAAATCCATCAGCAGGCAAAAGAAATCCTACCCTTTCCCATCTTTTTGATGGTGATCTCTACGGTTATGCTGTTGAGCGTGTCCGTTTTGCTCACCTTTCAAAAAATTAATCAGTATGCAGTGTATTCTTTATGTGGGTGTAGCCGGAGAAATATATTGTTTTACACATCGGCGGGGATCGCTCTCATTGGGCTGACAGCCCTGATTGCAACGATCTTGATGGTAAGCGGTTATAGCTTTTTGAATGCCAGAAGAATTTTGGATTTCGGGGAAGTCTGGTTCGACGCTTACAGTATTATAAGCGCTATGATTTATATTGGAATCCTGATCCTCATATCGCAAGGAATGATATATAGCGTATTAAGAAAGAATTCACCGATTGAAATCTATAGGAGGGTGGAATGATGCTCCAGCTTCAAAATATTAGCAAGACCTATCCGGTTGGAGGCCAAAAATTTCAGGCATTGTGTCAAGTGAGTTTCCACGTGGAGGAAGGGGATTTTATTTCGATTCAGGGAAAATCAGGGTCTGGAAAATCAACGCTGCTTCATATTATGGGCTGCCTGGATGACTACGATTGCGGGGATTATATGATAGAGGGAAAATCTGTAAAGAGTTTCACTGAGCCGCAAAAGGCAAAGCTGCGAAATGAAAAAATTAGGGTTTGTTATGCAGGATTTTTCTCTCATATCAAGCCAAAGCGTTTTGTTCAATGTAACATTGCCTTTATATTTTAATCGAACCCCTTATAGGGAATTGCAGGGCAGAGCGGTTGAGGCCCATTCGATTGGTCGATTTAGAAAACCAGATGAATAAGAATGTCAATCAACTTTCCGGTGGGCAAAAGCAACGGGTGGCAATTGCCCGCGCATTGATCAACCATCCCAAAATTATTTTAGCCGATGAACCTACCGGTGCTTTGGACAGCGAAACATCACGACAGATCATGGAGCTTTTGCGGCGCTTAAATCAACACGGAATCAGTATCGTTGTTGTGACGCATGATAACGAGGTTGCCGCATATAGTAATTCTCGCTACTTGATGGAAGACGGCCATTTAAAAGCGGTTGACGGCTGAGTTTATTTTCTTTCACACCGGGCATGGGCACAGCCCGCACAACCCCGTGTACACCGGGCTCATCCTGTCACAGATATATTCCACAAAATCCGGTTGGGGAGGGGATACGCTTCCTCCGGAGCTTCCAAATCCCGCGGCAGGGCAAACGCCGCCGCCGTACCGTATTCATCACTTTGGAAGAAGAGCGTGCCTTTATGCAGCTCCGCGCACCGGCGCACGGCGCACAGGCCTGAACCGGCCGTATCCGTTCCCCGTTGAAGCGCGTAAAGAGAGGTTTCTCCGGCGCTGCGCACGGTAACGAGCATATGGCTGGGCGTGCAGGAAAGGCGAACAAGAATAGTGGTGGATTGCGAATGGAGGGCGGCGTTTGCAATCAGGTTCAACAGCGCGGTACGCACAGGCTCGGGAGCGCACGCAACAAGCGCTTCCGGCGTTCCGATATGGAATAAAGCACATTTGTCGTAGCCATTTGGCAAAAGGCCGCTGTGCCCCCGGATCGTATGAAAAGGCTTGCAGATGCAAATCTGCATCGAATAAAACACGTTTGCCGCAACCGCTGAGCAAGAGATCGCATGCGCAACAGATATCATCGAGGAAGGAAACGAACGCACAGGATTCAAAAGGGAAAACATGCGCGTGGCAAAGCATCAGGTTTTCAAGCTTACGCAGGATGTTGTGGCAGCCCTGCGTCAAATGCGCCAGATTCAGCTTTTGCGTTTGATCTGCGCTTGCGGCGCACAGATGGGAGAGCGTGAGCAGCAGGTGGATTTCTTCGCGCAGCTGCGATTCATTTTCCGGGCAGACTGGGATCGCTGCCAGCCTGTCAAATCTATTTTGAAGAAAAGAAAGCACGTATGATAGCTCCTTGTTTGGTTTCGTTTGGCCGGGAAGTTCGTCCATATCATACCCTTTTTCTTTTGGCAATTTGAGATTTTGTTGAGCATTAACAAAACTTACCCGCAGTGGTTCATTTTACAGCGAAATCCTTGCATATTTCTGCGGAAAGGGTTAATATATATACGCATGTCCATGTAATAATCATATGGAGGTAGTTAGAATGTCAGTAAAAGTAGCAATCAATGGTTTTGGCCGCATTGGCCGCCTTGCGTTCCGTCAGATGTTCGGCGCCGAGGGCTATGACGTCGTTGCGATCAACGACCTGACCAGCCCGAAGATGCTTGCTCATCTTCTCAAGTATGATACCGCCCAGGGCCGTTATGACGGTCACACTGTTGAGGCGGGCGAGGATTCCATCACGGTGGACGGCAAGGTCATCACGATTTACAAGAATGCCAACCCCGCTGAGCTCCCCTGGGGCGAGCTGGGCGTAGACGTCGTGCTTGAGTGCACAGGCTTCTTCACCTCCAAGGATAAGGCTTCCGCCCACCTTCAGGCAGGCGCGAAGAAGGTTGTCATCTCCGCTCCCGCGGGCAACGACTTGAAAACGATCGTTTTCAGCGTTAATGAAAACACCCTGACGGCTGAAGATCAAATTATCTCCGCCGCTTCCTGCACCACAAACTGCCTTGCGCCCATGGCGAAGGCCCTCAATGATTATGCCCCGATCCAGAGCGGTATCATGTCCACCATTCACGCCTACACTGGCGATCAGATGATCCTCGATGGCCCGCATCGCAAGGGCGATCTGCGCAGGGCTCGTGCCGGCGCCGCTAACATTGTGCCGAACTCCACCGGCGCCGCCAAGGCAATTGGCCTGGTTATCCCGGAGCTCAACGGCAAGCTCATCGGCTCCGCGCAGCGCGTTCCGGTTCCGACCGGCTCCACGACGATTCTCACCGCTGTTGTCAAGGGCGAGAACGTCACCAAGGAAGGCATCAACGCCGCGATGAAGGCTGCCGCTTCCGAGAGCTTTGGCTACAATGAGGATGAGATCGTTTCCTCTGATATCATCGGCATCCGTTACGGTTCCCTCTTCGACTCCACGCAGACGATGGTGTCCGAGCTGGGCAACGGCCTGTATCAGGTGCAGGTTGTTTCCTGGTATGACAACGAGAACTCCTACACGAGCCAGATGGTCCGCACGATCAAGTATTTCGCGGAGCTTGGCTAAATTGTTGGATAAACATTAAAATGAGCGCCCGTTCCGGCTGATGTCGGAGCGGGCATTTTTTTTGGAAGAAGAGCAAAGCGAAACGCATCTCGCCTATTGCATCAGGCAACTCGTATCTATATTCCGTTTCTTACAAAGAGATCGTGGGATTTTTTACGGAATTTCGCTTAAACTAAATCATATGGAAGGGTTTTCGTTTGGCAAAGGAATTCCTATGTTAGCGGACTTCCTTTCTATCATGGATAGAGTTCCTTAAAGGATGGTTTTGTATATGAGCGATTCAGAGAAAGCCAATCAGACAGCCCGATCTATTATCCTGCCCGTGGACGGCATGACCTGCGCGGCCTGTTCACGGGCGGTCGAACAGGCGATTGGACGGCTTGACGGTGTGGAGCAGGCGAGCGTGAGCATAGCAACCAATCGGGCTGCCGTTTCGTTTAACCCGGCAAAGGTGCGGATCGCCGATATTAAGCTCGCCATAGCGAAGGCGGGCTATACCCCCTTGCAGGTGGAGACAAAACGAGATGTGGAGGCGGAAAAGAAACGCACTGCCAAACGGACGGACAGCATCCGCCGCCGCTTTATTCTGGCGATCGTTTTTGCAGCACCCTTGCTCTATATCGCCATGGGCCATATGGTGGGCCTGCCTCTGCCCCCCTTTCTTAATCCGATGCACCATGCGTTTGCTTTTGCGCTGTGCCAGCTGATTTTGACGCTGCCGATCCTCTATGCGGGCCGCAGCTTTTACAGCAAAGGAATCAAGGCGGTTCTGCATGGAAGCCCGAATATGGATACGCTAGTGGCGATCGGCTCTGCCGCGGCATTTCTCTATAGTGTTTATTCAGTCGTCATGGTTTGGAGGGGGAAAATAGGCGCTGTCCACGAGTTGTATTTTGAATCCGCTGGGATTATTATCACCTTCATCCTGCTTGGCCGGATGCTTGAATCCCGCAGCAAGTCGAAAACCTCTGAGGCGATTTACCGCTTGATGGAACTTGCCCCCAAAACGGCGATCTTAGTGCGCGACGGCGTAGAGGTTACCGTGGCAGCGGAAGAAGTGGAGCTTGGCGATACGGTGATCGTGAAGCCCGGCATGCATATCCCTGTGGATGGCACAGTGATGAATGGCTACACATCTGTGGATGAGAGCATGCTCACAGGAGAGAGCATCCCTGTGGAAAAACAGGAAGGTGATTTTGTCTACAGCGGCACAGTGAACAAAAATGGATCTATCCGTATACGGACGGATCAAAAAAGCGGGGATACGGCGCTCTCCCAAATTGTGCGCATGATTGAGCAGGCGCAGAATTCCAAAGCGCCCATCGCGCGGCTGGCGGATGTAATCTCCGGATGGTTTGTTCCAGCCGTTGTTGTTATCGCGATTGTTGCGGCTGCCGCCTGGCTGATCGCTGGCAAAGGCGTTGCTTTTGCACTGACGGTTTTTGTGGCGGTGTTGGTGATTGCCTGCCCCTGTGCGCTTGGCCTTGCCACACCGACTGCCATTATGGCGGGCACCGGGAAAGGCGCGGAAAACGGCATTCTTATCAAAAGCGGTGTTGCGCTGGAAACCGCGCATAAGCTCACAACAGTAGTCTTTGACAAAACTGGGACAATTACCAATGGCAAGCCGAAAGTGATCGATCTGATCCCGGCGCCCGGTTTTGAAAGGGAGAAACTTCTGCGCATAGCCGCCTCGGCGGAGAAGGGCAGCGAGCATCCGCTGGGCGATGCGATCGTTGCATATGCGGCAGAGCAGGGGATCACGCTCTTGGATGCGCAGCAGTTTGAAGCGCTGCCGGGGCGTGGCATCTCCGCAGTTGTGGAAGGGGAAGCGATCCTCCTTGGCAATGAAGCGCTCATGGCGGAAAGCGGGATCGACGTAAAACCCTGCCTTGCCCAGGCAAAGCTTTTTGCGCAGGAGGGGAAAACGCCGATGTTGGCAGCGTGCGGTGGGCGTGTGGCGGGTGTGATCGCTGTAGCGGATACCGTGAAGAAAAACAGCATAGATGCCGTCGGGCAGCTCCGGGATATGGGCGTGCAGGTTGTGATGCTCACGGGTGATCATGAGGCCACTGCGCAGGCGATTGCAAAGCAGGTTGGCATCAGCGAAGTGTTCGCAAATGTTTTGCCCTCTGAGAAGGCGGATGTGATAGAACAGCTCCAAAAGAAGGGGAAAACGGTGGCCATGGTAGGCGACGGCATCAATGACGCGCCCGCTTTGACCATGGCAGAAATCGGGATTGCCATCGGCTCCGGCACGGATGTGGCAATCGAATCGGCCGACATCGTGCTGATGCGGGATGATCTTTCCCTGGTGGCGCAGGCCATCGCGCTTTCCCGCCGGACGCTGCGCATCATTCAGGAGAATCTCTTCTGGGCGTTTGCCTACAATACGCTAGGCATCCCTGTGGCGGCGGGCGTACTATATTTATTTGGCGGGCCGCTCATGAACCCGATGCTTGCGGCGGGCGCGATGTCGCTGAGTTCGGTGTGCGTGGTGCTCAATTCCCTGCGGCTGAGGCGGTGGCGTTCTGGTCAGTAAGGCGCCATCCAGCGGGAATATATGCTGGAAAACGGCCGGTTCTACGATGCATAGGGTGATTTTTGCGCTAGCTTGCGGTATGCTGTCTGCAAGGAGGCGATTGTAAAATGGATCATCAAAAAATTGGATGCTTTATTGCGGCGCTTCGCCGCGAAAAGGGATGGACGCAGAGGGAACTGGCCACACGGCTTGGCGTAACGGATAAAGCCGTATCGCGTTGGGAAACCGGCAAGGGCCTGCCGGATATTTCCCTGCTCAGGCCGTTGAGTGAGGCGCTTGGGGTTTCTGTAAACGAGCTGCTCTCAGGGGAAGCGATCAAGCCAGGGCAGGAGCTGGCGAAATCAGATGCGCTTGTGCTTCATACATTGGAGGCGGCGGAAAAGCGCATCCGTCGCATTTGGCGGAATTTGCTTTATGCGCTGGGCGCGGTGTTGTTGGCGGGCTCCTTGCTTTTTTAGGGTTTGATACATCCTTTGTAGCCTTCTATGGGGCCATCGTTGGAATCCTGCTGCTGGCAGCCGCAGTGTTTTTCACCTTTCAAGCCAGGCCGAAGCGGGCACTGTTCGCGGCATTGGGCGTGATGCTGCTCGCCTTTTGCCTGCTGGAGGCACGGGATTATGTGTTTGTCAAATACTACCGGCTTCCGCCGCAGTATAGCCTGAAAATTGTATCAGAGGGCGGGCGGATCAAATACGATAAGCTGTTTTATGATGTTTACCGCTACCGGTCGGATTCCGGGGAAGAAACCTATGTGTTCGCTGAAAATCAGTAGTATGGTTACACCTTGACTGTATTAACAATTGCATAATATGCATTGTCAAAGCGTAAAAAGTAATATTTATTCATCAAAAATTATAAAAATTCATTGAAAGCTGCCCTGATCTTGTACATGCAAATTCTCCCTTTCCCATTGACGCGGGCTGAAAAAAGGGCTAAACTGAGAAACATGTTTTAGCGCTTTGCAGCGCTGAGATTGCGAGAAGAAGGAAAGGGTGAGCAATTTTATGAAAAAGAAGTCATTCCTTGCGGCACTGATGGCGCTTGTGATGCTGTGCACGGTGTTCTCCTGTGGGATCACCGCTGTTGCGGCGGACGATTCTACCGCCTATGGAGCGGATGCTTACAGCTATGTACAGTATCTGGATGCCAACCTGCGCGCGCGCCGTGCGGGTACGGAGCAGGAGGCAAAAGCCGCCGCATATATTGCGGGCGAGCTGGAAAGCTTCGGCTATGAGGTGGCACAGCAGGCCTTCAGCTACACTAGCCGCGGCACGACGGTTGACAGCCGGAATGTGATCGTGACCAAGCCCGGCCGATCTGAGAAGCAGATCATCGTAGGCGCGCATTATGACAGCGTTAATACCGCTGGCGTGGACGACAACGGCTCCGGTACCTCTGTCACGCTGGAAACAGCTAAGCGTATGTTCAGCGTCAGCACGCCTTATACCATCAAATTCATCTTCTTCGGCGCGGAGGAAGCGGGCCTGCGCGGCTCCAAGGCGTATGCGGATAGCATGAGCGCGGAAGAAATTGCAAATACCGTTCTGATGATCAATCTGGATTCAATCCTGGCCGGCACTTACCGCTATATTTATGGCGGCATAGTGAATGAGCAAACCGGAGAAGTCGATCAGGCCTGGGGTGTGTATCAGACGAAAGCGCTTGCCGATGAGCTTGGGCTCGGTATCCGTCTCAACGACACGGAGCTCAACGCCCTTCAGACGCCCACGACGGGCGACTGGAGCGACCATGCTTCCTTTAAAAATATCGGCCTGCCCTATGTGTATTTTGAGGCGGCTAACTGGGAGCTGCCGGATGACCCCGATCACCCGGAGTGGGGCAGCACCGGCGCTTATGAAACGGAATCCGGCGAGGTCATGCACGTGCCGGGCCGCGACGACCTGACCTTTATTGAGAACGAGTGGGGCTCCCGCGCAAAGGATACGCTTGCCGCTTATGCCCAGCTTCTGCCCGCTATGCTTCAGCGCGTCAGCCCGGATGGGCTCCTGGCGGATAAGGCGGCACTTGCCGCCGCGGTAGACGCTGCCAAGGCAGTGGAGACCTCCAAATATACGGAGGCTTCTGTAGCGGCCTTCCGGATTGCGCTCGCCAATGCGGAAAAGGTGCTCGCGGATGACAGCATTCTGGCGGGCGACCAGCAGAAGGTAGACTTCGCCCAAAAGGCGCTGACCGCCGCCCAAAATGCCCTGCGGGAGGAAAAAGGGCCGGTTATTGATTGGATCGAGCACATTTTTAAGGAAGTATTTGTGCGCGTGGCAAAGGTGATTCTCCACATCATTCTGAAAATTGTTTTTTAATTAAAACGTATCTATAAACAGGCCGCTGCAAACTATATGTTTTGCAGCGGCCTGTTTTTTTCAATTTCCCGCTGTGCAGGGCGCCTTCTCCGGTTTTGTAGTTTTATATTTACAAAGCTTTTGGAAACCCGTATAATAAAACATGAATTTTTCGAAACGATCAAAGCGGGAGAATGGAAATGAAAAAACGATTGTTCTATGCGGCGGTTGCCGCCCTGCTCCTTTTATCGCTTGTTTCCTGCGGGAGGGATGGCCTTCCTCCCGATGAATCCAGCGGCGGCCCTGTTCCTAACAGCTCCGCTGAGGTGACATGGGAGGCGCCGGATGAAACGCTTTCCGCTTCTTTGGCCAAGCTGCTTAGCAAGCATTCCAGTAAGGGCTGGTATCATCATATCGGCAAGGCGGATGTGTTCCGGCAGGATGGTGTAGTGCGGGCGGAGATCACATTAAAAGAAGAATCTACAAAATATGCTTCTGCATCTGTGATGTTATCCGGCTTTTTCGACACAGAGCAGATGGACGCCTTTTTCCCTGGCCTCTGCGGCGCGGCGGAAGAACTGGGCTTTCGCAGTGCCGACGTTGCAGAAATTGGAAAATTATTTTATAACCTGACTACACAGGATGACGCGCAAAATTATGCCCGGATCGCAGGCTACGGCCTGCCGGTTTACCAGCTGCTTGCGGATATTACCGGGGAAAAGGTGAGCAAAATCAAGGCGGATATCGATAGCCGGATTGTTGACGACGCCAAGGTGGCTCAGGTGCTCTTTATGGCGCTGGAGGATACTTATGCTGAAAAGAGTAAGGAGATCACACAGGCTGAGATGACGCAGATCTCCGGCGTTATCCTCACAGAGTTTCAGGATGCGGCGGTTGGCAAGGTTGTTTTTATCGATCCGAACGGCACGGTTATACGGGAAATCGGATAGCAGAGGGGTTGAACAGCCACTTCTATGTTGCGGATGGCGTATGACCACGAATGCGCAGATAGCTTCGGGTAACGCCTGCCAATTCTTCATTGCGCAGTATCCCCGCTCGTTCCAACAAATCGCTCTCCTCCAAAAAAACAGAAACGCGCTCATCAGGCCGGCCATTGGAATAGGGAATACCTTCCAACGGCGTCAGGTTAACGATCAGTACCGTATCGACAATGTGATGCCGAATCTTCCAGATTTCCCATGCTCCGCAGGGCTCCACACCATCACCTCGTTTGATCGATTGGCAGGGTGCAGGGCCGGATAGGGGATTCCCCGCACCTCAATGCCTGCTGAATCTTTTAAAAAATTACGATATGATACATATTATACACGAAATAACAGAAAGCACAATATAAAAATATTTATATTGGGATATTTACCCGAATTTTAAGATTATGTAATGATTGCATTGCTTTGCCTACAATTGTTGGACGATAGACAGGGTTTGAACGATTGCCAGCTCCATGCATAGTATGATAACGGTGA
>ENA-OQDT01000102-OQDT01000102.1-human-gut-metagenome-genome-assembly--contig:-NODE-102-length-49016-cov-4.729367_pt1 | contig 49016 bp, 43 predicted proteins | sample MGYA00242786_ERZ504617 | MGnify/ENA primary metagenome ERZ504617 (study PRJEB26092, sample SAMD00036337) | human gut metagenome | host: Homo sapiens | study: EMG produced TPA metagenomics assembly of...
CATTCCCTGCGGATGATATTCTCAAGGAATACCATAAAGGATGCTGCACGTCTGGCTATGGCACGGTGGTATTATAAAGTAGAAGAAGCAGGGATGCATTCTTTTAACGTCATTGCCGCTACTTTTTATGAACACTATGATGAAATACTGAATTTCTACAACCATCGTTCTTCAAATGCAATGGCAGAATCTTTCAATGCTAAAATTAAACTGTTCAGAGCAAACCTAAGAGGCGTAGCTGACAAGAGGTTCTTCCTTTTCCGCATTGCTAAACTATATGCGTATCCCCACTAAAAAGCTACTGACTCGATATTTCCGCTGAGCCAAATAAAATGGGCAATATGCGCTTTCTTTTTCGCTGGGGGGAGTTGCTTTTTACGACCTCTTTGAATGAGTATAAAGAATGGGGAAAAGAAAATAAATAAAAAAATCCTTGAATGCTCGGAATTCAAGGATTTGTATAATTAATTTTGATAACTTGTGGAGCGTATGAGACTCGAACTCATCACCTCGACACTGCCAGTGTCGCGCTCTAGCCAGATGAGCTAACGCCCCGTTGCTAACGTTTGCAGAACTACCTGCTTTATTTGATGGCGCAAATATAATGCATTATTCTGAAATAATTGCTATGTTTGCGCAATAAAATGCAAAAAGAAATTATGTTGATCTATAATACGACCTATCATGTAGAGGAAGGACAGGAGAAATACTTCCTCACCTGGATGCAGGAATTTTATCTTCCCGAAGTAGAGAAGCACGGTGCGCTGTATGCTCCGCGCATTGCACGCATACTAAGCCATATTGAGGAGGGAAGTGTCTGTTACTCTGTACAGTTTGAGGTGGAAAATTCAGCCATACTTCATCGTTGGCATCAGGAACAGGGAGTAAAGCTGAACGAGGAATTACTGAAAATATTCAAGGACAAAGTAATCGGTTTCCCGACATTAATGGAGGTGATAGTGTGATACAGCCGGTAAAGGAAAAAATTATTTTGGGTATCGACCCCGGTACTACCATTATGGGGTACGGGGTGCTGCGTGTGGCGGGAACCAAGCCCGAAATGATTGCTATGGGTATCATAGACCTTCGCAAATTTGGCGACCACTATCTGAAACTTCGCCACATCCACGAACGGGTACTGGGCATTATCGAGAGTTATCTGCCAGACGAACTTGCCATTGAAGCGCCTTTCTTCGGAAAGAACGTGCAGTCCATGCTGAAACTGGGACGTGCGCAGGGGGTGGCTATGGCTGCTGCCCTGAGCCGTGATATTCCCATTACCGAGTATGCTCCTCTGAAGATAAAAATGGCGATAACGGGAAACGGACAGGCATCTAAAGAGCAGGTGGCGGATATGCTGCAGCGCATGCTTCATTTTCCGAAGGAGGAAATGCCCGTATTCATGGATGCCACCGACGGGCTTGCCGCTGCCTACTGCCATTTTCTGCAAATGGGGCGTCCTGTTGCAGAGAAAGGATATCACGGCTGGAAAGACTTCATAGCCAAGAATCCCGACAAAGTAAAACGCTGACCTATACCTTATATATTATACTTAATATTTTATACTTAAAAATACTACCATGAAATTGAACAATCTTGTCATTATCGGAGTTGCGGCTACAACAGTTGCCAGTTGCGCCCCCTCAAAGAAAGAATACGCGTCGTACGAACTCTATCCGGTCCGTACGGGCAGTCTGGCAGAAATGGAATATGCTCCGGCTGCTACGCAATTTACGCTTTGGTCGCCTACTGCGGATGAAGTGCGTCTGATGCTGTATGATGCGGGAGAGGGCGGACATGCGTACGAAACGGTTGCCATGTCGCCCGCCGAAGACGGTACGTGGACGGCTAAGGTGGAGCAGGATTTGAAAGGCAAGTTCTATACTTTCAATGTAAAAATCAACGGAAAATGGCTGGGCGATACGCCGGGTATCAATGCGCAGGCTGTAGGTGTAAACGGTAAGCGTGCGGCTGTTATCGATATGCGGGAAACCGACCCGGAAGGCTGGGCGGAAGATAAACGTCCGCCGCTGGCATCGCCTGCCGATGTGATAATCTACGAGGTACATCACCGTGACTTCTCCATAGCCCCCTCTTCGGGCATTCGGAACAAAGGCAAGTTCCTTGCAATGACGGAAACGGGTACGGTAAATCCGGACAAGCTGGCAACCGGTATCGACCACCTGAAAGAACTGGGAGTGACGCATGTGCACATCCTTCCTTCCTATGATTATGCTTCTGTAGACGAATCCAGACTGGACGAGAACAAATACAACTGGGGGTATGACCCGCAGAATTACAATGTGCCCGACGGCTCGTACGCTACCGACCCTTATAAACCGGATGTGCGTATCCGTGAGTTCAAGCAAATGGTGCAAGCCTTGCATAAGGCAGGCATCCGCGTAGTGCTGGATGTGGTGTACAATCACACTTTCAATACGGCCGAGAGCAATTTCGAGCGTACCGTTCCCGGATATTTCTATCGTCAGGCTCCGGACGGCGGTTTTGCAGATGCTTCTGCATGCGGCAACGAAACGGCGAGCGACCGCCCTATGATGCGCAAATATATGGTAGAATCCGTATTACACTGGATAAACGAATACCATATCGACGGTTTCCGTTTCGACTTAATGGGCATTCACGACATCGAAACCATGAACGAAATACGCAAGGCGGCAACAGCGGTAGACCCTACCATCTTTATTTATGGAGAGGGATGGGCCGCATCGGCTCCCCAATTGGCGCAGGACTCCTTGGCGATGAAAGCCAATACCTATAAGATGCCGGGCATCGCAGCTTTCTCCGACGAAATGCGTGATGCGTTGCGCGGTCCGTTCAACGATAACCGTCAGGGCGCTTTCCTTGCCGGACTGCCGGGGGGAGAGGAGAGTATCAAATTCGGTATTGTCGGTGCTGTAAGGCATCCGCAGGTCGATAATGGAAAAGTGAATTACAGTAAGGCTCCCTGGGCGGAACAACCCACGCAGATGATTAGCTATGTATCTTGTCACGATGATATGTGCCTGGTGGACAGACTGAAGTCCAGCATCCCCGGTATCACTCCCGAAGAGCTTGCCCGGTTGGATAAGCTGGCGCAAACGGCGGTGTTCACTTCGCAGGGCGTGCCTTTCATCTATGCAGGCGAGGAAGTGATGCGCGATAAGAAGGGCGTACACAACAGCTATCAAAGTCCGGACTCCGTCAATGCCATCGACTGGAAACGCAAGACGGAGCATGCCGATGTGTTTGCTTATTATAAAGGATTGATTCAGTTGCGTAAGCATCATCCGGCTTTCCGCCTGGGAGATGCCGGACTGGTTCGCAAACACCTGGAGTTCCTGCCGGCTGAGGGCGGCAACGTAGTGGCTTATCGGTTGAAAGAGCATGCCGGCGGTGATGCGTGGGGAGATATCTATGTGGTGTTGAATGCGCGTAAGGAAACGGCTAAGGTATCAGTACCCGAAGGCAAATATACGGTTGTTTGTAAGGACGGATTTATCAGTGAGAAGGGATTGGGAACGATGTACGGACCGGAGATTTCAGTTCCGGCACAGTCTGCGCTTATTTTCTATAAATAAGAGGGCTTTGGGCACAAGAATGCTGGAGTTTATTCCTGATTACTTAGGTTAAACTGATAGTTTATTAGGAATAAACCTGAAGTTTATTCCTAATGAACCTGAAGTTTAATGGGGATAAACTGGTGATGCATCCGCGAGAAATGAGAAGAGATAATGAGCATATCCGTTGGCAAGCTAGCGTAATAAGTGGTGGCAGTTTCAGGTATTCCTGAAAAAAGTGAAATAAAAACAGAACAATCCCGCTTTGGTTGGGAAAAACTGTTTATCTTTGTAACAGTCCGTTGGGTGCAATGGAGCTATATTTTTGTAAGAAGCGTTATTGAAATTATCTTCGTCTATCAAACTTCGCAACTTTGAAATGCACTTGAAGGTGATAACAACAACGCTCACGTCTGTGTTATATACCTACTTTCTTCCCAAGTATACCGGGAAGAAAAGTATCTATATACAAAACGACGTGAGTGGCTGTTGTTTATCTAAGTGCAAGGCAATGCGAAGGCCTGATAGATAAGATAAACAAATACAGCGACTCACGTTTTTTGTATGTTTAACTTAATACTATGCCACATGACGAAAAAAACACATCTCTCATCCTTTATGCAGTTACAGGCAGCAGCTCAAGACTCTTTGTATGCTTCCAACTGGGAAATGTTCTATAAGGAAAATTGTACGGAACGAAAAGTGCTGCTTCCGATGCAATTGTATCGGAAAGATATTCTTGCAGGAAGCATTCTTGCATTTGCCGGCTGTATTTTACTTTCTAATCCGTTAATCAATTAAAATTTCTTCTCATGAAAAAGAGTTTATTTTTATTGTTTGCTGCCACATTTATACTGTGCAGTTGTGCTCAGCAGAGCCTTGATGAAATACGTGCAGAACAGACTGCCCTCAATGCCCGACTTTCTGCCCTTGAGGAGTGGCAAAAGACAGCTAACGTACAAATCGAGAGTATGCAAAGTCTTATTGCTGCTCTTGCTGATAACGATTACGTTACAGGTGTAAGTGAATTACCAGATGGTTCAGGCTATATGATTGCTTTTCTGAAAAATGAAACTGTAATAATAAAGAACGGAAGGCAAGGCGAAAAAGGTAATGACGGCGCTCCAGGTATTGTTCCCAATATAGGCGTGAAAGAGAACGGCGGCGTTTATTACTGGACTTTGGACGGTTCCTATATATTGGACAACGATGGCAGCCCTCTGCGTGTTACGGGCGAACGGGGCGAGACCGGTATGAAAGGTGACGATGCTGTTGCTCCGAAAGTCCGCATCAATGCAGTTAGCAAAGAATGGGAAATCTCTATCGACAAAGGTGCTTCTTGGACATCTACAGGGGTAAAAGCTATAGGTAAAGACGGCGTTGACGGCACAGACGGGATAAATGGGGCTTCCAGCTCTATTACAGTAGACGATAGCGGCAATTCTGTTGTTATAACTATAACCAATACGGATGCAGCAGGGACGGTAACTTGCACTGAACTGATAGAACTTCCCCTTTATAGGGCTTTTTACATTGGTGACGACCAGGCGCAGGCTAATTCCGCCTTAATCATAACTGCCTTTACTACCGAAATTCCTTTCACGTTTCCAGCAGGTTTCAGGGAAAGCGACTGTACTGCTATCATGGTTCAAGTCGTCAGTGACAAGGGTGTCGGCACCGATATCCGGACACGAGCCGCTGCAACGCCTTGGAGTGCAACAATAACGAAACCTGTTGCTTCACAGGGAGTTTATACATCTGTTATTACCGTTCATGCTCCTGCGGGCATTGATATTGGCGACAAAGCCATGCTTGAAGTAACCATAGTGGGGACAGACGGAAGAATAACATGTGTTGCTCGTGCACTGATTTCCAATATCACAGCGACTGTGGGTGATTATTATTACAGCGACGGCACTTTTTCCACAACTCTTGACAATACGAAAACTCCGATAGGTGTCATTTTCCATACAGGTAATGTAGCGGAGAATGATAGTAAATTGAAAGGGAAAATAAGCGATACTTCCAAAACCATTATAATGGGGGATGAAGTAAATAGTATTAAAAAGTCTGCACATGGTTTGGTTGTTGCCTTGAAGGATGCAAGCGCTGGCATCAGTTGGCAATCCGTTTATCGGCAAACCGGTATAGGTGTCTCCGAAACAAGCCATATATGTGGTTATAGCAATACACAGGCAATGAAGGCATGGAATGATGATGCGAGTAATAGTGGCAGTTTATTAAAAGCTTATATGGAAATTGCTGCATACACTTCTGACAATCCGACTCCACAGAGCAGTAGCGGTTGGTATTTTCCTTCTGTACGTGAACTCTCCACACTCTGTTCGGGCTGGGTAGAAAGTGGCTGGTCGGAAAATGGAAACTATGGCGGTATAAATGTTTCCGGAAGTAATGTCAACGTTGTCAATGAGAAGTTAGAGGCTTTGTCTGACTTCGAAGCTCAAAAAGTTGGTGAAGCTCTTTATTGGTCTTCTTCAGAAGTTCCGGATAATGGTGACAATGCATTTTTTGTAAATATGTACCTTGGCTACGTGTCGAATGGAGTTAAAGGCAATATGCTTGACCGGGTACGGGCTGTTTTGGCTTTTTAAGCCGTTTTCTGTTTTTCAACATCGGCTAACAGATTTTGAATTTCTATTTTCCTTACTTTGTGGTTATACGGTTCTCATATCCGCAAAATTGGTGAAAGTTTGAAAAATGTGAAAACGGAATTGGGAAGTGACAACAACAGGAGTGGCGATGTCGGAAAAAGATTTTTTTCTCTTATCTTTGCTCCGTTCAAACCACAAACCATTGACAGGATGCAACAACATACCATACATATAGCGGGGGGCGTGGCACGCAACCCGCTTGTCCGTTTATCGAACCCCATAACCCTTGATTTTCTCGACGGTGAACATATCGCTATCGCAGGCCCTAACGGGGCAGGAAAGAGTCTGTTGGTCGATTTGCTTACGGGCAAATATCCCTTGCGCGACGGTACGCTGACATACGATTTCCGTCCTTCCGCCACACAAACCGCTTACGACAACATCAGGTACATCGCTTTTCGTGACACCTACGGTTCCGCCGATGCCAATTATTACTACCAGCAGCGTTGGAATGCTCACGACCAGGAAGATGCTCCGCTGGTGCGCGACCTGCTGGGCGAGGTAAAGGACGAGTCTCTCAGACAGCAACTGTTTGAGCTTTTCCGTATCGAACCGATGCTGGGCAAGAAGGTCATTCTCCTTTCCAGCGGAGAACTCCGTAAGTTCCAGTTGACCAAGACGCTGCTTACGGCTCCGCGTGTCCTTATCATGGATAACCCTTTCATCGGACTGGATGCTGCTACGCGCGAGCTGTTGTACACTGTCTTGGAGAAGCTGGCGCAACTTGCTTCTCTACAAATCGTACTGGTACTTTCCATGTTGGATGATATACCGTCTTTTATTACCCACGTAGTTCCTGTTGACAATAAAACAGTGGGAGAGAAAATGCCGCGTGTAGCTTATTTGCAGGCTTTCCGTGAACAAGATGCCCTTCGTGCTGAGGCGGATGCCGCTTCTTTGGGCGGATTGCAGCAGCGCATTGCCGGCCTTCCTTACGAAAACACGAACTTTACTTCGGACGAAGTGGTCCGGCTGAACAAAGTCAGTATCCGCTACGGTGACCGTACGATTCTGAAAGAGCTGGACTGGACGGTGATGCGTGGGCAGAAGTGGGCATTGAGCGGTGAGAACGGTGCGGGCAAGTCCACTTTACTCAGTCTGGTATGTGCGGACAATCCTCAGTCTTATGCCTGCGACATCCGTCTGTTCGGCCGTAAGCGAGGTACGGGAGAGAGCATTTGGGAAATCAAGAAGCATATAGGTTACGTCAGTCCGGAGATGCACCGTGCCTATCTGAAAAACCTGCCTGCCATCGAAATCGTAGCTTCCGGACTGCACGACAGCATCGGTTTGTACAAACGTCCGCATGCCGGCCAGATGGCTGTGTGCGAGTGGTGGATGGATATTTTCGGTGTGGCGCATTTGAAGGACAAGCCTTTCCTGCAACTGTCCAGCGGCGAGCAACGCCTTGCCTTGCTGGCGCGTGCCTTTGTGAAAGACCCCGAACTGCTGATTCTTGACGAACCGCTGCATGGGCTGGATACGTACAATCGCCGTCGCGTCAGGAAAATCATAGAAGCCTTCTGCCGTCGTAGGGACAAGACCATGATTATGGTGACCCATTACGAGAACGAGTTGCCGGAAACGATAACCCACCGTTTGAGCCTGACGCGTAACCGCTAAAATATCCTGCTGATAAAGAACAGACTATGGCGTAAATCGCTATATTTGTAAAATAAATCCTTAAACAAATTATATTATGAAGTTCTTTATCGACACTGCAAATTTAGACCAGATTCGGGAAGCCTATGATATGGGCGTACTCGACGGAGTGACTACCAATCCCTCGCTCATGGCGAAAGAAGGCATCAAAGGTGTGGAAAACCAGCGTAAGCATTATGTAGACATCTGCAACATCGTGCAGGGAGATGTCAGTGCAGAGGTTATTGCCACCGATTACGAGGGCATGATTAAGGAAGGTGAAGAACTCGCCGCGCTCAATCCGCATATCGTGGTGAAAGTACCCTGCATCGCAGACGGCATAAAAGCCATTAAATACTTTTCGGGAAAAGATATCCGCACCAACTGTACACTGGTATTTTCCATAGGGCAGGCGTTGCTGGCGGCAAAAGCCGGAGCAACTTACGTTTCGCCTTTTGTAGGCCGTCTTGACGACATCAGTGAAGACGGTATCGCTTTGGTGGGTAAGATTGTGGACGTATACCGTTATTATGGCTACGCTACCCAGGTGCTTGCGGCTTCCATCCGCCATACGGCGCATATCATCCAGTGCATAGAGGTAGGGGCGGATGTAGCTACATGTCCGCTTTCCGCCATAAAAGGACTGCTGAATCATCCGCTGACGGACGCCGGATTAAAGAAGTTCCTGGAAGACTATAAACGTGTAAACGGATAGCTCTTAAATTCTTATAAGCCTATCTTTCACGCATTTCTTAACCAATATTGGCGAGAAATAGAATAAAAAACTTTATTTTTGCCGAATATATTCAGTTTAAGAAAAAGCACCGATGAAAGATAGGCTTATAGGATTTCTCAAGACATACTGCTTGTTTATCTGTATATTCGCATTACAGAAACCGTTTTTTTATGCTCTTCTACCGTTCCTTGTACGAGAGCGTTTCGTGGACGGAGTGGTTGGGTGTGATGTGGCATGGACTGCCGTTGGACTTATCGCTTGCAGGCTATCTGACTGTTGTTCCTGGATTACTCTTTATCTGTTCCGCCTGGACGGTATCCAATCTTCTTCGCCGTATATGGTACGGTTATTTTGCTTTCATTTCGGTTTTGCTCTCCGTTATATTTACCGTTGATTTGGGATTATACGAATACTGGGGATTCCGGTTGGACGCTACGCCTCTGTTCTATTTCTTTTCTTCGCCCAAAGATGCGGTAGCAAGTGTCAGCATATGGGTGGTAATCGGGGGAATTATTGCAATGGTTGCCTATGCGGCGGCATTATACGGGATATTCCATGGCGTGCTGTTGCGGAAACGGGTTTTCGAACGCATGAAGATACCTTATCGGCGTTTGAGGGTATCGGGGGTACTGTTGCTGCTGACCGGATTATTGTTTATCCCGATTCGCGGCGGATTTACAGTCTCCACCATGAATACCGGGAAGGTGTATTTCAGTACCGACCAGCGTTTGAACCATGCCGCCATTAATCCGGCTTTCAGCTTAATGGAGTCTCTTTCCAAGCAGAAGGACTTCGGCAGTCAATACCGTTTCATGGAAGCGGATGCGGCCGACCGTATTTTTTCCGGTTTGGCAGACCCTGCCGTTCCGATGCGGGACGGTATTTCGGCAGATTCCCTGCAGCAGGCTCCGGATTCTTTGCATTCGTTGTTTACGACAAAGCGTCCCGATGTGCTGTTTATCATCATGGAGAGTTTCTCTTCGTGGCTGATGACAACGCTTGGGGGAGAACCCGGCGTGGCCGTGCAGTTGGACAGCCTGGCGCAAGAGGGCGTTCTCTTCACGAATTTCTATGCGAACAGTTTCCGCACCGACCGTGGGTTGGTTGCCATATTGAGCGGGTATCCGGCACAGCCCACTACCAGCATAATGAAGTATCCCCGTAAGACGCAGTCTATCCCTGCCATTGCAGGCAGTTTGAAGAATGCCGGTTACAGGACGAAATATTATTATGGCGGTGATGCCGACTTCACCAATATGCGTTCCTATCTGATGTCGTCCGGTTTTGAGGATATTGTTGCCGACCGGGACTTTCCGGTATCGGAGCGTCTGAGCAAGTGGGGCGTGCACGATCATCTTGTGTTCCGCCGTTTGCTGGACGACCTGAAGGCGGAAGCTGCCGACAGCACCCTGGCGGGTAGGGAGACGCCGCATTTCCGTGTGTTGCAGACTTCCAGCAGCCATGAGCCGTTTGAAGTTCCGTACAGCCGTTTGGCGAACGAACGTTTGAACGCTTTTGCGTATACGGACAGTTGCATCGGTGATTTTGTGAAACAGTTCCGCAGGTTGCCGCAATGGAAGAATACGGCAGTGGTACTGGTTCCCGACCACTTGGGAGCCTATCCCGAACGTATCGGAAACCTTGAAACGGGCAGATACCGGATTCCTCTGCTGATAGTGGGCGGGGCGGTACGCGGGCCGGAGCGTATCGATGTCTACGGTTCCCAACAGGATATTGCCGCTACGTTATTGGCGCAGTTGTCGATACCGCACGGTGAGTTTACGTTTCAGCAAAGATATGCTCAATCCGGCTTCTCCTCATTTTGCTTTCTTTACCGTGCCGGACGCTTTCGGCTTTTTGACGCCGGACAACCAATTGATATTTAATAATGAAGCGGATGCGATTGTTGTAGATGAAGGCCCGAAGAAAGGGCAAAACCTCTCTTTGGGGCAGGCCTATCTGCAGAAGTTGTATGACGATATAGCCAAAAGATAGAATGATATTAGCAGATGTTTTGTCGGGGTTGGTCGAAACGGACACCGACCTGTTGCTCGCAATAAACGGGTGGCGTGCCGAATGGGCGGATTATTTTATGTATGCCTTTAGCGGGAAATGGATTTGGGTGCCGTTGTATGCCGCCATCCTTTATGTAATTGTCCGCAACCTGCATTGGAAAGTTGCCATCGGCTGTGTCATGGCTATTGCGCTGACCATTGTTTTTGCCGACCAGGTGGGGGCAACCGTTATCCGTCCGGTAGTGTGCAGGCTTTCGTCCGGGCGAATCTGGGAGAATCCCGTTTCGGAGTTCGTGCAGATAGTAAACGGTTATAGGGGTGGTCGGTACGGCTTTCCCTCCTGCCATGCCGCCAATACGTTCGGCCTGGCTTTCTTCCTGTTCTATCTGTTTCGTAACCGTGCCTTGAACTGGTTCATCATGTTATGGGCGGTGGTAACGTGCTATTCCCGTTCTTACTTGGGAGTACATTATCCCGGCGACTTGCTGGTAGGTGCTTTTGTGGGCTTTGTAGGCGCTTCTCTCTGTTACTGGCTTTTCAGCCGGTTGTGTAAGTATAGGCGTAAAGAGAGTTATGAGCATATCTATGTTCCAATCTGGGTAGGGGGAATTACCATATCCGGCATTCTGGCTTATGCACTGATACGGGCGATGTTGTAGCGGCTTGCTTTGTCCGCTTCTTTGGGGCAAAGGCGAATAAACATCTTTCCTTTGGATTTGTTATCCTTATCGACAGACTAATAAAAACAGAATGCTTATGGTGAGCTTAGGAAGCTGGATGAACGAAATCCTCATCGATTGGGGAGTAGACCCGAAACTTGCGAATATGTTTGACGAGACGATCATTGCCGTATTAATGATAGGCGTATCAATAGGGCTGGATTATCTGTGTCAGGCTATATTTGTAGGGGGGATGAAACATTATACAAAGCGTGCACCCCACCAGTGGAATACATTGCTGATGAAACGCAGGGTGGTGCATCATCTTATTCATATCTTGCCCGGTGTATTGGTTTACTTCTTATTGCCCCTGGCCTTTGTGCGGGGAAAAGAGATACTGGACTTCTCACAGAAAATATGTGCGGTGTATATCATTGCTGCCATACTGTTCACTATCAACGGCTTGTTGCTGGTGATGCTGGATGTATATAATGCAAGGGACAAGCAGAAGAACCGTCCGATGAAAGGGTTTGTGCAGGTTCTTCAGGTATTGCTGTTCTTTATCGGCGGCATTGTTATAATCGCGGTGCTGGTGAATAAGTCCCCGATGACTTTGTTTGCAGGCTTGGGCGCATCGGCGGCTGTACTGATGCTGGTGTTCAAAGACAGTATTCTGGGATTTGTGGCAGGGGTACAACTCTCTGCCAATGATATGCTGCGTATCGGCGACTGGATACAGTTGCCCAATGGAGTGGCCAACGGTACTGTCGAGGAAATCACGTTGAACACTGTAAAGATCCGGAATTGGGATGAGACGATATCTACCGTTCCACCCTATACGTTGGTCAATAACTCTTTCCAGAACTGGCGGGGGATGCAGGAGAGTGGCGGACGCCGGGTCAATAAAAATATCTATCTGGATATGACTACCCTGAAGTTCTGTACGCCGGAAGACTTGGATGCTATCCGTAAGAATGTACCTCTGATGGCGGATTATCAGCCCGCGGAAGGGGAAGTACCCACTAACTCGCAGCTTTACCGTATTTATATTGAACGCTATCTGCGCAGCCTTCCGGTTGTCAATCAGGATATGGATTTGATTATCAGTCAGAAAGAACCGACCACTTACGGAGTACCCATACAGGTTTATTTCTTCTCTCGCAATAAGGTATGGAGAGAATACGAGCGCATTCAGTCCGATATTTTCGACCATTTGCTGGCAATAGTCGGCAAGTTCGATTTAAAGCTCTACCAGTATTCCGATTAATACAGTAGGCGGAACTCCGCCCATACGGGCAGATGGTCGCTGTATCCCCCTTGATATTTCATGCCGTAGTAGGTGCGGAAGGGTTGTTCGTCGCCGTATTTCCGGTCTTCGGTCAGAAGGAAAGGAGCACGGAACACACCGGCTTTCTCCTCTGCGGTGTATAGGGGAGAACCTGGCATCAGCAGGTTACCGGAAAGAATGATATGGTCGAGCAATCCCCATTCCCCCTGATATTTGTAGCTGCCGAAATGCTTGTCGTCAATGCCTTTTCTTGCTAAAAGATGGTAAAGCGTCCGGGAATCCAAAGAGTCCGTTTCTGTGGGCGGTATTCCGGCTTTCAGTATCTTCCGTATGGATTTGTTGTCGGGATAGTCGTTGAAATCTCCCATAATGATGATTTGGGGGCGGGTGCGGATCCGGAGCAGGCTGTCTGTTGTGTCTTTCAATCTTTGTGCCGCTGCCAGGCGGTACGGTTCGGACGCTTTTGCCCCGCCGGAACGGGACGGAAAATGCACGACAAATACGTCCAAAATGTAGGAGTTTAAAAGTTGTCCGCTGACGTGGAGAATATCGCGTGTGGGGCGGCTGTTTCTGTGAGGCTTCATTACCGGATAGCTTCGGTTGGAAAGTAATTTGAAGATGCCTCTTTGATAGAGCAGCGCCACATTGATGCCCCGTTCGTCGGGAGAGTGAGTGATTACATAGCGGTAGCCGGCCTCACGCAGGACGGAGTAGCGGGTAAGGTCGCGTAGCACACTGTCGTTCTCCACTTCACAGAGGGCAACCAGTGCGGGTGGTGTCCATTTGCCTGCGGCAATGATGACACGTGCAATGGCATTCAGTTTCTTTTTGTATTTGGTATAGTTCCAGCGCCGGACGGCATCGGGCAGAAACTCACGGTCGTTTTTCAAGGTATCATGGCGGCAGTCAAACAGGTTTTCTACATTGTAACCCATGATGCGGAAGGTAAGAGTATCTTTCTTCTCTTGCCCGTGGAGTGGAGCGGAAGTCAGGAAAGCAAGAAGCATCAGAGCGGATAGCGGGATAAAAAGAAGCGGAGCATGTCCTCTTTTGCTCCGCATTCCTTCTTTATATCTCCATTTATGTAAGCTCATCAATTCCTGGCAGGGATATGCTTCAATATATCAAGCAGGTGATCCCAGAACTTTTGTACAGTGGGGATAAGCATCCGTTCATCGGGAGAGTGTACTCCCTGCAGGGTAGGCCCGAAGGAAATCATATCCAAAGAGGGGTATTTGTCGAGGAATAACCCGCACTCCAGTCCGGCATGGATAGCCTTTATTTTGGTATCCACACCAAACAGACGCTTATATGATTCCGCTGCAATTTCCAGGATTTCCGAGTGCGGATTGGGCTTCCAGCCCGGATAGCCGTCGCCGAAAGATACGCTGGCTCCTGCCATTTCGAATACGGTACGTACCATAGTCGCGATGTCTTGTTTGGAAGACTCGATAGAGCTGCGCTGGCTTGTCTCGATACGGATGATGTTACCGGGTTTCATCTTTACGGATGCCAGATTGGTGGAGGTTTCCACAAGACCCGGAATATCCTGGCTCATGGCATATACTCCGTGTGGAGCTGCGTAAAGAGCCTGTAACAGACGTTTGGAAGTGTCTTTGTCGATAGCTTTGGCACGGGGATTTTCCGATTCGAGGGTAAACTGCAAATCGGGGTCTGTTACAGCATATTCGGCTTCCGCCTGGGCGGCGAATACATTCAAGTCGGTACGCAGTGCATGTTTGTCGGCTTCGGGGATGGCTATAACGGCATGTGCTTCGCGTGCAATGGCATTGCGCAGGTTGCCGCCGTCGATTTCGCAGAGATACATATCGTACTTCTTGAAAGTCTGGCTCAGGAAGCGGTTCAATAATTTGTTGGCATTACCGAGTCCTAAATGGATATCGCCGCCGGAATGTCCGCCTTTAAGTCCTTTTACCTGTACCTTGCAGCAGAAATATCCGGCAGGTACATCCACCTCTTTATAAGTGAATTCGGCTACGGAGTCTATGCCGCCCGCACAGCCGATGAACAATTCTCCCTCATCTTCGGAATCGAGATTCAGCAGGATGTCACCGCTCATGAAACCTTCCTGTAAGGCAAAGGCACCGGTCAGTCCGGTTTCCTCGTCTACGGTGAACAGGCATTCGACAGGTCCGTGTTCGATACTGTCATCGGCAAGGATGGCAAGTTCGGTGGCTACACCGATACCGTTGTCCGCTCCCAGCGTCGTACCTTTGGCTTTCAGCCATTCCCCGTCTATCTCGGTCTCGATAGGGTCGGTGAGGAAGTCATGCTTCACATCATTATTCTTCTCGCATACCATGTCTACATGCGACTGTAGCACAACGGTCTTTCGGTTTTCCATGCCCGGAGTGGCAGGCTTTTTAATCAGTACGTTTCCGGCTTCGTCTACCTTTGTTTCCAACTTATGTTTTTCTCCGAATGCTTTTAGAAAAGCGATAATCTTTTCTTCCTTTTTGGAAGGGCGCGGTACCTGGCAGATTTCCTCGAAATAGTGGAATACGCCAGCCGGTTTCAAATCATTTTTTTTCCATATCTTAATAGTTTATAGCAGCCAGGATACAAGTGAAGCGTATCCTGATCTTCTGTTTCTGAAATTCAAATCTTGTACAAATTAACCTCTTATTGCTAAATATGGTTAAATTAATTGGCTATTTTATTTCCCTTTCTCTTTTTTTAGAGTAAAAAAGGGTGCTTAGTCCAACCAAAGCCCTATATTTGCACCCACAAAACAGTGCTGATAAAAGTAAAAACAAATTCCAAATGCTTTTTATCGGACGATATTCTGTTTTGTGCAACAAATTTAATGGAAATGCTTGGTACATTATTGATAACTTTGTTAATAGTTGCTATTTGCATTGTTTTATTGGGCGTGAAGGTCTTTTTTGTGAAAGGCGGTAAGTTTCCTAACGGACATGTCAGCGGCAATAAGGCGATGCGTGATAGAGGAATCGGATGCGTGCAGTCGCAAGACAGGGAAGCACAGAAGAAAAGCCGCTTCTCTATCGATGAACTGGAGAAAGCCTTAAACGATAGTATGAACTAAATAAACTAAAAACAATATTTTTACAAATTATGAAGAGATTAAACTACCTCGTAAACGGTTTGGCAGCTCTTGCACTAATCGTTTTATTTTCTCAATGCGCCGGTAAAGCGGATAATCAGACGACTAATGCATCAGCACAGGCAGCCGGACTGTCCGGAATGAAAATTGCTTATGTAGAAATAGATACGCTTTTGGCAAAATATAACTACTGTGTCGATTTAAATGAGGCAATGGTGAAGAAGAGCGAAAATGTACGTTTGACTTTGAACCAGAAAGCCAAAGACCTCGATCGTCAGAAACAGGAATTCCAGACAAAAGTTCAGAATAACGCTTATTTGACGCAGGAACGCGCCCAGCAGGAGTATAACCGTATTGCCAAATTGGAACAGGATTTGCAGAACTTAGGTAATAAGTTGCAGGCTGAACTGATGAGCGAGAACGAAAAGAACAGCTTGCAGTTGCGTGATTCTATCAATGCTTTCCTGAAGGAGTATAACAAGACTAAGGGTTACAGTATGATTATCAGCAACACCGGTTTTGACAATCTGTTGTATGCCGACAGCATTTATAACATTACCCGTGAAATTTTGGACGGTCTGAATGCAAGATACTCTTCTCCGAAGAAATAAGTTGGAAAATAGTTGCGGAGTATTTAGTTAATTTGCTTAGACGTGAGGAGTTAAGAGGATACACCGCAAAAGTTAATATCATAAAGAAAGGTAAGTTAATATCATGCTTGGCATGAAGTTAACTTCCTTTTTTAGTTAATATGCCTAATAATCTTTGGGAGGATTCGTAACACTGCAAAAAGACTTTTAGGGCTTTTCTTCTGTTATCTTTCAGCTTCTATTGTATAAGTAAAACTATCTGCCCTGTAATAGCCTATATTATATTCAATAGGTATTTGGTTAATATCGTAACAAAACTTCCCGAATCAGGATGGGAGCTGTTGGTTTAATATCTAGTTTTTCTGCAATGGTCTCTCCTGCAAGTCTGGCAGAAATCTTTTCTTTACTTGTCTTTACAATAATGTTGTAGTCTTTTTCTAATAACTCATATAAAGGACGTGTGAAATCTTCTTCACCGGTTAAGGGGGTGCTTGGGTTAAAGTAGGAGATGAAGTAAACAAATGGATACTCTTTCTTTCCTCGTACTCTTTCCAGTACGATACACTTAGGGGAAGTATTTGGAGCTATCTCAAAAAAGTTACAAATATCTTCTGTCGGTTTTTTCCGGCTAATGTGTAGCTCGAAATTGCGTATCTCTATACCTAGCATCTTCATTTCTTGAGAAAAACTCAACCAATTTTTTACTCCTCCCAAGATCCCTTTTTGTGCAACTTTTGTACCTACTCCTTTTTTACGTACCAACAAACCTTCGAATACAAGTTTGTTGATAGCTTGTCTTAGCGTATTCCGAGAAATATTCAGCTTTTGTGAAAGTTCTACTTCATTAGGTAGGTATTTGCCTGTTTTATATTCTTCGGAATCAATTAGATTGCGAAGAATCTCCTCTGCTTGTGCATGGAGGGGTTTGCTGCTATTGTGATCTATCTGCATAGTTATTTACCTTTATTTCCTTTTGCAATGATAAGAATAAAAAAAAATTGCGCAAATCTTTTGTGATAATAATATATTCTATATTTTTGCGCAAAATAATATATGTTCAAACAAAGTGTTGTGGTTTATGAGAAAATCAAATTATGACAAATTCCCTGTTACGATGATTAATGGTAATATTATGCAGGGATGGAGTGATATCCGTAGTGTTTTAGAGGGTAAGATAAAAGAAAGTCGTATTCTTGCTGTTGATTGTTATACAGGAGTTTATGAGGATGAATTGGTGGGGGAACTGACAAAAATCTCCGCGCAAATAATATTGGTACGTGATTTGTATAAACCGGAAGATATGTTGATACAAATGACGGAGCGCTTTATGACAACCGATGTACTGTTTGGTTATGTAACAAATTTGTGCTTGACTGATTATTTTGATATGGAGAAATTGGAAGCTACAAGGAAAAAAATTGCAGAGTTGGATATTCCTGTCATTATAATAGGTACGGGTGCTGCTTTGGTTGCCCCTGAAGCAACGTTGGTATATGCGGATATGGCACGTTGGGAAATACAGCAGCGTTTCCGTCGTCACGAAGTAAAGGCTTTGGGTATTGATAACCGGGAAGAACCTGTCTCTTTGCAGTATAAGCGTGGATATTTTAACGATTGGCGTATTTGTGATCATTATAAAGATACACTGTTTACGAAAGTTGATTTTTGGTTGGATACGCATATTGCCGGACATCCTAAAATGATTGATCGTGAAACATTCTTTTGTGGTATAGAGAAAACGGCTTCCGGACCTTTTCGTGTAGTTCCGTTTTTCGATCCGGCTCCATGGGGTGGACAGTGGATGAAAGATGTTTGTGATTTGGATCGTAGTAAGCAGAATTTTGGTTGGTGTTTTGACTGTGTTCCTGAAGAGAATAGCTTATATTTTGAGGTAAATGGAGTACGGTTTGAATTACCTTCTGTGGATTTGGTTTTATTAAAGAGTAAGGAAGTTTTAGGTGAACCGGTAGAGGCACGTTTTGGAAAAGATTTCCCAATCCGTTTTGATTTTCTTGATACAATGGGAGGGGGAAATCTGAGTTTGCAGGTTCATCCTACAACTCAGTTTATTCGTGACAATTTTGGCATGTGTTATACACAGGACGAGAGTTATTATTTACTTGATGCGGGAGAAGATGCTGTTGTTTACTTGGGTGTAAAGAATGGAGTAGATGGTAAGGCTATGATTGACGATTTGGAAAAGGCTCAACGTGGAGAAATTGTTTTTGATGCAGAGAAGTATGTAAATAAAATTCCCGCTTGCAAACACGATCATTTTCTGATTCCTGGCGGAACGATTCATTGTTCTGGTTCAAATAGCATGGTGCTTGAAATTAGTTCGACTCCAAACTTGTTTACATTCAAACTCTGGGATTGGCAACGCTTAGGATTAGATGGAAAGCCGCGCCCTATAAATGTGGAACGTGGTAAGCATGTTATCAATTGGAATAGAGATACAGACTATGTATATGAACGTTTGCGTAATCATGTGACTCGGATAGCGGAAGGCGAGGGCTGGATAGAAGAACGTACTGGACTGCATGAAAATGAGTTCATTGAAACACGTAGGCATCGTTTTACCGAACCGGTTCTTCATAGTACCAATAATAGTGTGAACGTGTTTAACTTGCTTGAAGGGGAAGAAGCTGTCATTGAAAGTCCGTCCGGAGCTTTTGAACCATTTGTTGTTCACTATGCGGAAACTTTTATTATTCCGGCTTGTGCAAAGGAATATACGATTCGCCCATATGGTAAAGCAGAGGGCAAAGAGTGTGTAACAATAAAAGCATACGTGCGTTTCTAAGTAATTTCAAAGTTTATTTCAAAGAAATCTAATATTATGTATGAACATGATAAACGTGTGGTATTAACGTTGGATGCAGGAGGAACAAATTTCGTTTTTTCTGCCATTCAAGGGAATAGCCAGATTATAGCTCCGATTAGTTTTCCATCTGTTTCGGATAACTTGGACAAGTGCCTTGCTAACTTACTGACAGGTTTCGATACTGTAATGAAGAAATTGGAAACTTTACCAGTTGCTATCAGTTTTGCTTTTCCTGGTCCTGCAGATTATAGGAATGGAGTAATAGGAGGAAATCTTCCTAATTTTCCTTCTTTTCGGAATGGAGTTGCATTAGGTCCTTTCCTACAACATCACTATGGGATTCCGGTATTTATAGAAAATGATGGTAACTTGTTTGCCTATGGAGAAGCCTTATCGGGTGCACTTCCTATGGTAAATCAGCAGCTTTCTATTTCAGGAAATACGCGTGAATATAAGAATTTGCTAGGAATAACCTTAGGTACCGGTTTGGGGGCAGGAGTGGTTATCAACAACTGTTTGCTTAACGGTGACAACGGTTGTGGTGGGGATACATGGCTGATGCGTAATAAGAAATATCCTAATATGATAGCTGAAGAAAGTGTCAGTATTCGTGCGGTGAAGCGTGTCTATGCTGAGTTATCTGGCGTAAAAGATAAGAGTTTGACTCCCAAAGATATATTTGATATTGCTGAGGGAATAAAGGAAGGCGACCGGCAGGCAGCGGTGGCAAGCTTTGGTGAAATGGGAGAAATGGCAGGTAGCGCTATAGCCTCGGCACTGAATATTGTAGATGGTCTAGTTGTGATTGGAGGAGGATTAGCAGGAGCTTCGCGCTATATTCTCCCGGCATTGATGGCAGAACTACGATCTTCTGTTTCCATGTTCTCTGGAGAAACTTTCCCTTGTGTACAAATGGATGTTTATAATTGGGAAGATGAGGTTGAGAGGAAGGACTTTCTTGCTCCTTGCGATAAGGAGGTATACATTCCCGGTACGGAAATTAAGGTTCCTTATAATTATTCGAAACGAATTGCCGTATTATGTAGTCGGGAAGGAACGAGTTGCTCTATCATGCGTGGGGCTTATGCATATGCATTGCAATCAATAGATAATTAACTATATAATGTAATTATGAAAACACTAAAGAAAAATTTGTTTATTCCTTTTGTTTTAGGAATAATGCTGTCTGTCATTATTGCTTGTAATGACGAAAGTGGAAGTGGAACTGCTCTCACATTGAGTTCTTATGAAGGAAAGGTGAAAATTGGTGATATGGCTTCTGTACAAATATCATTATCTGATCCGGAAAGTTTTTCTAAAATAGTTATAAAGAAATCTATTTCGGGGAAAGAGGTGGTAGACTATAAAAAAGAGTTGAATGTAAAAGACATTGAATTCCCTTATACTTTCCGAGAAGAAGTCATTGCAGGGGATGAAACAGGTGTAGTAGTTTATTCTTTCTATGGAATGAATGCTAACAATTTATTGGTAGATGCCTCGGATTTGGTACTTACAGTAGATTTGGCGGAAGTTCCTTTATTGCTGAAATATGACTGGAAATTGGTTCAGCAGATTATACAAGGAGAGGATTGGGCTACTCCGGATCTGAAAGATGATGTTTATCGCTTTAATCCGGACTTGACTTTAGAATGGGATTGGGGAACTGTATTCTCTGCAGTAGGATTGGAGAAACTGAATGCATGTTGTTCATGGGATGTAGACCAGGCTGGAGCAAAAGTGGAATATCTGTACATGGTGAAGTATAGTGTTTTTAATACTGCTTCTCCGATGATAACAAAATATAAAGTAGTACAGTTGGCTGACAGGAAAATGATTTTGGAAAGCCATCAGAATCTTGCAGGGCTGGGACCGGATTTTTCAACGGATGAAGTTGTGATGGAAACCTATGAGCCTGTATCCAAGACTGATGATTTTATTCCTTATCGAGGAGAAAATCCTGATAATTATATCATAGATACTTGTAATCCGGGATCTTATAAATAAAAAAATATGAAAACATGAATTTTATTAAAGCAAATAGTCGTTTGTTCTTTCATGCTGATTGAGTGGAATCGTTTTTGGCATCAGAATGGTATGAAAGACATAAAAGGTACAATTTGTGACGAAAGCGGTGAGCCGATAATTGGAGCTTCTGTCATTGTGAAAGGGACATCTAATGGTACTATTTCCGATCTGGATGGTAAATTTACTTTGTCGGTATCCGATAAGGCAGTAATTGAAATCTCTTTTGTAGGCTATGAAACGCAGGAAATAAAAATGAATACGTCAAAAACGGATTTTAAGATTGTATTGCGTGATGATGCTGAACTCTTGGAAGAAGTTGTAGTGGTTGGATATGGTGTGCAGAAAAAAAAGTGATTTGACTTCAGCGGTTGCTACAGTTAAATCTGACGAGTTGGCAGCCACATCGGTAACTTCTTTAGATCAGGGGTTGCAAGGACGTGCGGCTGGAGTGGTAGTATTGAATACATCTGGACAACCGGGTGCGGGGACGTCAATTCGTATTCGTGGTACTAGCTCTATCAATGGAAACAATGAACCGCTTTATGTTATTGATGGTATTCCTGTGATTAGCGATGCTTCTTCATTCAGTACGGGTGCTTTACAGAATCCGGCATTGAATCCGTTGACTAATATTAATCCTAATGATATTGAGTCAATTGAAATTTTGAAAGATGCTTCTGCCACATCCATTTATGGTGCACGCGGAGCAAATGGTGTTGTATTGGTAACTACGAAGCAGGGTAAGAGCGGTAAGCCGAAAGTTTCTATTGGTGCAAAGTTTACTTTGCAACAAGTGACAAAGAAGATGGATATGTTGAACTCTGTTCAACTGGCGGAATTAGTAAATGAGGTAGCCGATAACGATGGAGTAGAACGTAATCCTGTTTTTGCCGGTTTGAATAATCTGTCGAAAATCAATACAGATTGGCAAGATGAAATATTCCGTACAGCTCCGATGCAGAATTATGATATTTCAGTTTCGGGCGGTAATGATAAAACGACTTATTTTATTTCTGGTAATTTGTTGTTGCAAGATGGTATTATCATAGGATCGGATTTCGGTAAGGGAAGTTTCCGTGTGAATTTGAACCAACAAATCAATAAATGGTTAAAAGCCGGTATATCAACCAACTTGAGTTATAGTCGTTCGAACGGGGTAGTTACTAATGCAGAAGGAGGCTTTGCTTCTAGCGTAACCTCTTGGGCGCTTGAAATGAATCCGGGACTTCCTGTAAGAGATTCTGAGGGAAATTATACGTATGAAAATAACATGAAATCTCCCAATGTAGGTAATCCGGTCCAAGATGCTTTAGAGGCAAAGAATAGAAATACATCTTTCCGCACATTGGCAAACGCATTCTTGGAATATATGCCGATTAAGGATCTAACATTCAAGACTAGTATCGGTGTAGATTATTTTTATATCAAGGACCAATCTTTTGGAGCCGGAGAACTGAAGCGCGCAGAATCGAATGGTGGCTATGCGAATATAGGAAATCGTGATGGCTACAATTGGGTGTGGGAAAATACGATTAACTATAATCAGACTTTTGGTGATCACACACTAGGCGTATTGGGTGGTATGACGGCCCAAGCATTCGTTTCCGAAAACTCGTCTGTTTCAACAGCTGATTTTGAAGATGGGTTTTTAGGGTTCAATTTTATCCAATCAGGTGCATTGCGCCAAGCGGCAAATTCAGGAATTGCAGAATGGCAAATGCTTTCTTACTTGGCCCGTATCAACTATGGTTATAAAGGACGTTACTTGTTAACTTTGACCGGACGTGTTGACGGTTCTTCCAAATTTGGTAAAGGCAATAAGTATGGCTTTTTCCCCTCCGTTGCTGGCGCATGGAGAATTTCAGAGGAGAACTTCATGAAAGAAATGAAAGCTGTTTCTAATTTAAAATTAAGAGCAAGTTATGGTATTGTAGGTAATGAAGGTATCCCCCCTTATAGCTCGCAAGGTTTGATGTATAATGCAGAGGCTTATTTTGGCAATACTGAAATAGTAAAGGGGCTTACTCCTTTTACATTAAGCAATCAAGATTTGAAATGGGAAACGACTTCTCAAGTTAATGTGGGTATTGATTTGGGGTTATTTAAAAACCGACTGACATTGACTGCAGACTACTATTATAAAAAAACTCGTGATTTGTTGCTGACCATGCCGGTTGCTTTTAATACCGGCTATGATTCTGTAGTGAGCAATGTAGGTAATTTAATGAATCAAGGTTTTGAAGTGACATTGGGTGCAGTTCCGTTTGCTGGTAAGTTCAGTTGGAATATGGATTTTACACTTGGATACAATAAAAATGAAATCACCAATTTAGCGGGAAGTCAGGAAAATCTTAGAGGTAATTCCATTTTGGGTATCACTTATTGGACTGAAATAACCGAAGGCCAACCTATTGGAACTATTTACGGTTATAAAACCGATGGCATTGCTCAATTAGGCGAGGATTTATCCGGAATCCCATTTTTTGCAGGAAAAACATTACGTCATGGTGATCGTAAGTATGTAAATAAAATGATGACAATGTTATTAATGAGGAAGATTTGTTCATTCTGGGAAATGCCAATCCTGACTTTACTTTAGGCTTTAATAATACATTCAATTTTAAATTGAGAAATAACTCTTCATTAGGATTGACTGTCTATTTGCAAGGAGCTGTGGGGAATGAGATTGTTAACTTCAATAAGTTTTCTTTGGAGAGTTTCGATGGATACAAGAATAACTCTACTGCAGCTTTGAATCGTTGGACCCCTGATAATCCGACAAACTTATATCCCCGTGCAACAACCAAAACTGCGGGGAATATTTTGTCAGATCATTATGTAGAGGATGGTTCCTATCTAAGAATAAAGGATATTACGTTGAGCTATACTTTCCCGGCAAATATCATAAAGAAGTTCTATTGTGAGGGATTGACTATTTTTGCAGGACTAAAAAATATACATACATTCACTGACTATTCAGGATATGATCCTGAGGTGAGCCGTTTTGCGAACAATAATCTTTCAATGGGTGCAGACTATGGTTCTTATCCGATGTCTAAATCTTATGAATTTGGTTTAAGAATGAATTTTTAACTAAAATTTTATTATGAAAAAATATATATTAGCAGTTTTATTTTGTGGAACTTTTACATTCTGTTCATGCTCAGGATTTTTGGATGAAGTTCCCAAAGGACAAATTACGACTGAAAGTTATTATCGGACAGAACAGCATGCTATTTCTGCTACCAATGCGATTTATAATTATTTGATTATGGGGTATTCTCCAGGTGGTTTGTGGGACAAAACTATGGTGGAGTCTTTTATAATGATTATTGGGTTCTTCAGGATTTGTTTTCTGATAATGCAAACAGCCAGCAGGCAAATATTCAATACACGTCTGTTGACAACATGCAGATAGACCAATATAATGAACCGGTTGAGTTGCTTTGGCGAGATTTCTATCAGACCATTAAATGTTGTAATGTGGTGATAGATAAAGTTCCGGCTATTGATATGGACGATATTTTGAAGAAACATTTGATAGCAGAGGCTAAATTCTTTAGAGGAATGATGTATTTCGATTTGATTCGTATGTTCGGTGATGTTCCTCTACGAGAACATAACTTGGAGAGTGCAGACGAAGGATCGATGCTCCGGGTATCCAAAGACGAGATTTATAAATTGATCTTTGAGGATTTGATAACAGCTGAAACTGATTTGAAGTATTCACCAAGATATGGCGGTGGAAGACCTTATCCGGAGTCTGCGTCGGCATTATTGGCACGAGTCTATTTGACTTATGCAGCTGAGCACAATGATACTGAGTATTATGAACTTGCCGTTAAAAAAGCAGATGCTGTAATACCCAAATTCCCAATGTTGGAAAATTATGCAGATCTGTTCAAGATTAGTAATCGTTTTAATAGTGAAATTATATGGGGAGCAAATTTTAGCGCTTCATTGAGTGATGGTTGGGCTGGAGCTCAATTCTTGGTTCGATTGCTTCCTAATATGGATGGAGTGGATAATGCACAAGGTTGGGAAAGTGCAACGGAAAATTTATATAGCAGCTTTAATGCTAATGATGCACGTTTGCCTGTAGTCTTAAAACGTAGTGTTACTTATCAAGATGGGACCATTAAACAGTTTGCAGAACCTTATGTATTTAAGTACTGGGATCAAGAGGCTGAGCCTAAAGGAAATAGTACAGATGCAATTTTCCCAGCTATGCGTACAGCAGAGATGTATCTGATTAAGGCTGAGGCACTGAATGCGATTAATCAAGGGCCAACGCCGGATGCAGTGAAAGCTATAAAGAAAGTGAGAGACAGAGCTGGATTGGCTTCTGACAATTTGCCGACAGATTACGAGGGGTTCAAAAAAGTAGTGCTTGAAGAATATCGTCATGAGTTTGTAATGGAAGGACATCGTTGGTTCGACTTGACAAGAATGTGTACACCACAGGAGTTTGTGGATATCATCAAAGCTGCCAAACCGGATGCAACCCCGCAACTTTATCATGTAAAGTTCCCTATTCCGCAGCGTGAGAGAGATTTGTCACAAGGGCAAATGACTCAAAATGAGGGATATAATCAATAGTATTAATTAGAATTATAAGTCGGAGATTATTTTCAATCTCCGACTTGTCCAAAAGAAGTACCATGAAAAAGATAATGATTTTTTCTTTGCTGTTTTCATTAGCGGCTTGCCGGGGAAATTCCGAACAGAAAGTTGTGGATCCGGTCGTTGAGTTTGATTCTGCTTTTTGTGAGAGGTTAATGCCCGGATTAGGTGGGGGAATCACCGGAGGGGACGGAAGTATATCAATCGACTTGAAAGACGGGCGTAGTTTGTTTATGTGGGGGGATTCTTTCTTTGGTGATGTTATAAACGACAAGCGGGCAAAAGACACAAAATTTGTAATAGGCAATACATTTACAATTATTGACAAGAATGGACAACTGAAAACTTTATATAGTGGAACAAAAGAAAATCCATTGGCATTCATTGAGGCAGATCAAGATGGGAAGAGTCCGGTTTGGTACTGGCCCGGTCATGGATTTGTAGAAAACGGAATTCTTCATTTATTTATGTCTAAGTTCCATAAAGTCGGAGAAGGGGCTTTCGGCTTCGAATATCTGTGCTGTGATTATTTCCGTTTGGATGTGGAAACGATGAAGATTATTGATAAGGAAAACTTCAAGGCTGCCAATGAAAACAATGTACATTACGGGCATGCAGTACTTCCATTAGAGGAGAAATATATGTATATGGAACAAGGGCTGATGCTGTGGGGATGGCAGAAGTACACGTATCAAAAGCAAAGCTGATAAATGATAAATTGGTGGACTTTTCTTATTGGGACGGAGCCGAATGGCAGACTGATGCCCGAAAATCACAAAGAATAGCAGGGATTACGAAAAGTGTTTCCGAGCAGTTTAATGTTGTAGAACTGGAAGAAAAGATAGCACTGGTATCACAAGACCGTTCGAGGAATGTGAAAGATATCTATTCCTTTATTGCAGACAAGCCGGAAGGACCATTTAGTAATGAAAAACTGCTTTATAAGGTGGAGGAGAGTGGCTTTGAGGTAGACAGTATGATGACCTATAATGCAATGGTACATCCTCAATATAGAAAAGACGGTAAGGTTTTAATGTGTTATAATGTAAATACATATAGCATGACGAAATTGTTTGAGAAGGCTTCTTTGTATCAGCCTCGTTTTATATGGGTGCCGGTTGAGAAAATTGTAAAATAAAAGAGATAATAGGTATGACAAAAATAGCTTTAAGAAAGATAGTGACCTCATTGATAGGGAGCATAATACCCTTGGCAATGCTTGCTGGTCAAGATAATGTAGCTCCTCAGGCAAAAGTTTCAGTTTCGGATATATTGGGAATCGGATTCGAGGCGCGTAATTTGGTGGATGGTAAGGTTATGTATGCTAATGAGGGAGAGTGGGCATGCAAAGGAAGTGTGACCTCATGGGGAGTTATGCACTTACCATGGGCTCAATTGGACTGGGATAATGAAATAGATGTTGACCGGATAGTACTATATGACAGAGTATCGGAGTTGGAGCATCTTGCCGGGGGAACATTGCACTTTAGTGATGGATCAAAAGTTAGTGTTACGGCAATCCCTAATGATGGAAGTCCTAAAGAAGTTTGTTTTCCATCTAAGAAAATAAAATGGGTTCGTTTTGAGGCAACTGATGGCGCAGGAAAAAATATAGGTTTATCCGAAATAGAAGTATTCCGAACTCGTGGCGAGAATACAGAATATGTAGAATGGGTAGATCCTTATATTGAAACGACAAGAGGGCGCTGGTTCTATTGCACTCCGGCAGCTCGTCCTTTTGGAATGGTGGCAGCGCATGCTTTTACCCGCAACAAAAACCAAGGTGGCGGCGGATATAATTATAACTTTAATGAGGTCTTAGGTTTCTCTCAAGTTAATGAGTGGATGGTGTCCGGACCGAATATAATGCCGGTATCCGGTGGAGTAAATCCGACTCAAGGAATGGATGGATGGAAATCGGAATTCAAGCATGAAAGTGAAATTATTCAGCCGGGGTATCATCGTCTGTTTCTTGACAGATATAAGACGTGGGTGGAATATACGGCAACTGATAGGGTGACATTTTATCGTTTGAATTATACATCTGACAAGAATGCCAAACTACTGGTAGATATAGGTAGTGTATTAGGTAATTGTTCTATGGATAAAGGGGCGTTATTGCGTATTAGTGATAAGCGTATTGTAGGTGAATTTATGGCGACCGAACGTTTTTGGGGAGGGCCAGACAGCCTTAAACTTTGTTTTGTCCTTGATTGTAGTGTTCCGATAAAGAAAATAGATGGATGGAGTGAGAAAGGAATCAATCCGGATGTAGAGGCTATTTCCGGTAATAATGCAGGTATGGTCCTTGATTTTGGAGAATTGGAAGGAAGTGAGGTGTTGTTCAAAATAGCACTTTCATATACGACTGTGGATAATGCCATTGAGAACTTGAATACAGAATTATCGCATTGGGATTTTGAAAAAATACGTAAAGATACACGTGATATATGGAATGAAATGTTTGGCCGTATTGCGGTAGAAGGTGGAAGTCAAGCACAACACATAAAATTCTATACAGATTTGTGGCATGCCCTTTTGGGACGTCATAAAATTACTGATGTTAATGGTTATTATCCTGATTATACGGCAGGTCCGTATGTAAACAAACGTACTGCAGCACCGATGAAAATACGTCGTGTTCCAATGGATAAGACCGGAAGGCCAACGTTCAATATGTACGGCTTTGATGGTCTGTGGCTGACCCAATGGAATTTGAATATATTATGGGGATTGGCTTGGCCGGAGGTTCTGGATGATTTGAGTGCTTGCTTGATACAATATGCGGACAATGGAGGCTTGTTGCCTCGTGGAGCCTGTTCAGGGGGATATTCATTCATTATGACAGGATGTCCGGCTACAAACATGCTGGTAAGTACATATATGAAAGACCTGATGAAGAAAACCAAGCCTTCTCATGCATATGAAGCAATTAAACGTAATCATGCTCCGGGAGGAATGATGAGTTATGAAAGCGCAGATGACTTGAAATTTTATGTTAAAAAAGGATATTGTCCCGGCAATGCGGGTAAAACATTGAAATGGGCTTTCCAAGATTGGGGATTAAGCCGTATGGCATTGCGTATGGGAAAGAAATCTGATGCGGCATTATATGAGAAACGTTCTCGTGCCTGGACTCCGTTATTTAATAAAAATATAGGATTGATTCTTCCCAAAAAGGAAAATGGAGAATGGTTGCATACCGATCCATTGAACGGGCAAGGATGGGTTGAAGCTAACGCATGGCAGGCCACGTGGTCGGTTTCCCATGATTTACCCAAACTGGTTGAATTAATGGGAGGTGGAGACGCCTTTTGCGAAAAACTAAATTATGCGTTTGAACAAGCGCGTCCGACCGATTTTGTACATGCTTATAGTGGAGGATATGTAAGCTATGCTAACCAACCGGGGTGCTCTAATGCGCATTTGTTTACTTATGGCGGACAGCCATGGTTGACCCAATATTGGGTACGTCAGGTTAAGGAACATGCTTATGGTGGCATCACTCCGGATAAAGGATATGGAGGACATGATGAAGATGAAGGACAGATGGGAGCTGTAAGTGCATTAATGTCATTGGGGTTGTTTAGTGTTACTGGAACAGAGTACGATATTCCCTATTATGATATAACTTCCCCTATATTTGACAAGATTACGATAAAGCTGAATAAAGATTATTATTCAGGTGATGAGTTTGTAATTAATGTACATAATAATTCTGCCGATAATTGTTATATCCAGAAAGCTGAGTTGAATGGTACGGACTGGATTTATGCACAACTCGACCATGTGGACTTTGCAAAAGGAGGAACTCTGGATTTGTGGTTAGGAAATATGCCCAATAAGTCATGGGGTAAACTTAAATACTTGGGTTTTAAAACTAATAAATGATCAGTTATGAGTAAGAAGTTTTATCTGATTTCTTTGCTTTTCTATTTCTGTGCGCTCTTTATGAGTGCACAGAACTCGTTAAGGCTGTCTCCGATATTTGCTTCAGGTATGGTATTACAGCAAAATGCAAATGTTATATTTTGGGGGTGGGGCGAACCAAACAAAAAAGTGAAGATTTTTTTCGGTTGGGATAATAAAATGCTTGAAAGTAAGGTGAATGAGAAAGGACGTTGGGAAGTAAAAGTGAAAACCCCGTCAGCCGGTTATACGCCTTATACCATATCTATCTGCTCTGCCCAAGATTCGGTTTTTGCTTTCTGATATTCTTATTGGTGATGTCTGGTTTGTTGGTGGGCAAAGTAATATGCAGATGAATTTCCATGGGAATCCGGATCAGCCGGTACAAGATGCCCAGAAAATACTGTTGCGCTTAAGCATAAGGGGATACGCTGTTTAGAGTTAATAACGGATATGCTATTTCTTCTTCTGATACTTTGACGATTGATGGAAAATGGACTTCTGCAAGTCCAGACAATGTGAAAGAATTTAGTGTAGTAGGTTATATATTTGGGGAAAAATTGCATGAGTTGACTGATATACCTATTGGATTGGTACAATCTGCACATGGAGGATCGTCTGCGGAAGCTTGGCTGGACTACGAGACATTGGAAAGGTTTGGTGGATTTGATTTGAATCTGGAGCGGAAGAAAATAGATCCTATATGGTATGCATTTGAACCGACGGTTCTTTATAATAAGATGTTGGCCCCCATGTTGCCGCTGACGGTAAAAGGAGTGATTTGGTATCAAGGAGAATCGAATGTAGAGCGCCCGGAGCAGTATCGAATGTTATTCCCGGAGTTGGTACGTACATGGCGCAAATATTTTGCAGATGATAATCTACCTTTTTATTATGTTCAAATAGCTCCCTATAATCATCAAAAAGTTAATTCTGCTATATTTAGAGAAGTCCAATTGGATTGTATGAGGACAATTCCCAATGTGGGCATGGTAGTGACTTTGGATGTCGGGGAGGCGGATATTATTCATCCGGCGCGTAAAGAAGTGGTTGGAGAAAGGCTTGCTTATTGGGCATTGAACAAGGTTTATGGTTATTCGGCTTTTGGATGTAGGGGACCGGAGTTTCGTTCGATGGAAATACGCGACGGTCATGTTTTTTTTAAAGTTTGATTTTGCTCCGAACGGTCTGTCTTTTATGGGAAAACAACCATTGGGGTTTGAGATTGCAGGTGAAGATAAAGTTTTTTATCCAGCTAAAGTCAGGATTACTCCGGCTTTTTGGGGAAACGAAGGACTTGAGGTTTGGAGTACTGAAGTTGCCAAGCCGGTGGCAGTACGTTATGGCTTTTCAAATTATGTGGATGGGGCATTATATAATACAGAAGGTTTGCCCGCCTCTTCGTTCCGTACAGATAATTGGTAATAAGGTTTTAATTATATATGGTATATGGCTTCAAATTCTAAAAAGAAAATAATCCCTGTTTTAGCTGCATTTTTTGTAATGGGCTTTTGTGACATAGTGGGCATATCTTCTGATTATATGCAAACTAGTTTTGGCTGGTCTTCTACGATGACTGGATTTGTACCTTCTATGGTATTTATTTGGTTTCTCTTTTTGGGAATTCCGATTGGAAATAAGATGAACCAGTGGGGACGTAAGAATACGGTGCTGTTGAGTATGGCAGTGACAATAGCCGGAATGTTTCTGCCGCTTGTGATATACAGTAGCGCGACTTGTATCGTTGCTTATATTCTGTTAGGTATAGGAAATGCTATCCTGCAAATATCCTTGAATCCTTTGCTTGGCAATGTTATAACCGATCAACGTATGCTGACAAGTAGCTTGACTGCAGGGCAGGTTATAAAAGCAATTTCTTCGTTGGTCGGCCCTGAAATAGTATTGTTTGCTACATTACATTTTGGTAATGAACATTGGTATTATTGCTTTCCTATGTTGGGTGGAATAACTTTATTCTTTGGATTATGGCTGGCAGCGACGCCCATTCAACGTGAAACATCCTCAGGCGAATCAGTATCATTGGGTAAATCTTTTGCGCTATTGAAAAACAAAACACTTTTGGTATTGTTTTTAGGTATTTTTTTCATGGTAGGGGTGGATGTTGCAACCAATTATATTAGCTCGAAGTTGATGACTTTGCGTTACGAATGGACTCCTGATGAAGTAAAGTTCGCACCGCAAGTTTATTTTCTAAGCAGGACGATCGGTGCATTTTTGGGAGTTTTTCTCTTAACAAAGATTTCGGCTTTACGTTATTTTCGGATGAACATTCTGGCATGTGCTTTAGTTTTGTTGTTACTCATGTTTATAGATGGACACGCAATATTGAATTTGATTTGTATTGGAGGTGTCGGACTTTTTTCAGCATCTGTTTTCTCCATAATCTATTCATTGTCTTTTCAAGAGTTTCCTACTAAAATGAATCAGATTTCCGGTTTGATGATAACGGCTGTTGCCGGTGGCGGAGTTGTGACTCCTCTTCTTGGAATGGCGTTGGATTTAGCTGGGGTTACTGCAGGGTTATCGGTAATTCTACTTTGTGTGTTGTATCTGATATATTGTGCTTTTGGTGTAAAAATACAATCTTAATGATGTTATATATTGTATTTCTGCCCAGACTAAATTCTCCCGGTAATATGAGGAAATAGTGAAGGCAGATTTCATTTGAAAAAAAATGCTACTCAGTAAATCCTTATATTGGGAATATACCGGGTAGCAATTTTTTATGTTCAGTAGCGACTGTTTACTTTACCTGAATAATATCATAATTCAAATCGCTTACAGCTTCTTGCAGGCTATCGTTTACCAGTCTTAATGTAGTATCGTTTACAACCACGAAGTACACGGGAGAGTCACCGTTGTCGGGAGTCAGCTTATAGGCGGTTTTCTTATTATTGTTAACGTCTTTCTGAATAACCTGACGTTTCCCTTTGGAGGTAAAGGAGGTGTTTTTTCCCTGTCCTTCCGCATCCAGATAAGTTGTGACCAATGTATAGCCGCTTTCACCGTTAGGGCCTACACTGTCTACACTCAGCACATACTGGATACCCGGACCGTCGGCAGCTGGAAGTATGCCTTCGTAAACGGCTACTGCGGAAGAATCGTTGCCGGCAACAGTCATTACGCCTTCGTCCATGGTGTTGTTGTTTTGATTTCCTTTTGATTGGCAGGATACCAATGCAGCGGCAATCGCTGCAATCATCATTACTTTTTTCATTGCTTTAATGGTTTAAATTAATATAAAGAGACGCCGGTGGCGTTATTCTTCATCATTCCGTTTAATAACGAGCAGTTTGTCTACTCTGCCGCGGTCCATATCCATTATTTCAAACTCCAGGTTTCTGTAGCTGAAAATGTCACCGGCTTTCGGGATGCGTCCTATAAGGAACATGGCGAGTCCGCTTAAAGTGGTAAAGTCCTCTTCCTTCAGGTCATCATAATTCAATATCCCCATTGCTTCCATAAAGTCATCTATATTCATCGAAGCTTCTACCAGCATGGAACCGTCGGCTCTGGCCACTATTTCCTCTTCTTCCGTTTCGTTCTCTTCCAGAATATCGCCGAAGATACTTTCCGTCAAATCGTGCAGAGTGATAATGCCTTCTGTATTGCCATACTCGTCTACAACAACTCCGAACTTGTTTTTGTTCTTCTTAAATAGCTCTAAAACCTTTTTGGCATACAAACTTTCGGGAATAAACAAGGGCGGACGCGCAATTGTGCGAAGATTGAACGGTTGCTCACCACCCAACATCAGGATAATGTCTTTTACAGAAACAACACCTATGATTTCGTCCTTGCCGTTTTCCACCAACAGATATTTACTGAAGTGCTCTTCCTGGATAATCCGAAGCACTTCTTCTTGCGTGTCGGAGGGGTGCAACACGATTACATCGCGTCGGTGCGTCATCAGGTCGTTGGCACGTTTGTCCGAGAAGCGGAAAACATCACGCAGCATTTCGGTCTCTTCTTTGTCGATAACGCCCTGCTCGGAACTTTGATGCAAAATCATTTTCAGTTCTTCCTGTGTCATCTGCCGTTCTTCCCCGTCTTTCATGCCGATAAGCTTGTTTGTCAGTTTGGTTGAAGCACTGAGGAGGCAGACAAACGGATAGGATACTTTTGTCAGGATAATCATAAAAGGACTGAGCAGGGTGGCATAGCGTTCCGGATTGTTCAGTGCCATTGATTTTGGAACCAGCTCTCCGATAATGAGCGACAAATAGGTGATAACGGCTACTGTAGTAACCATTGCCAGGTCTTTGGCATACAATTCCAGGCCGGGAATCATGGCAAATAGCGGAGTTACATCATCGGCTATGGCTACGCCGCCATATGCACCTGATATGATACCAATCAGCGTAATGCCGATTTGAATGGTAGATAGAAATTTTTCGGGCTCTTCCAGTTGTTTCAAAACCCCTTTTGCACTTTTGTTTCCTTTACTTACAAGAGTCTCTAAGCGTGCTTTACTTGAAGATACTAATGCAATTTCGTACATGGCAAAGATGCCATTCAGGATAAGTAGAAATAGAATAATGATAAATTCCATGTTTGGATTACAAATTGTTTGTGTACAAAGATAATGTTTTTTGGATATTTATTATTAATTATTGCCGTTCCTTAAGAAGATTAAACAAAATAGCATGAAAAACAAACTTTATCTGTTCGTATTCTTATTGCAAGTGCTGGCTTTAAGTGTACATGCCGCACGTGTAGACACTGTGTTTGTAAAAAGTCCTTCGATGAACAGGGAGGTAAAGGTGGTTTATATCCTTCCGGATAAGGCCGTTGCCGGAAATCCGCAAGCTTGTCCGGTAATCTATCTGTTGCACGGTTATGGAGGCAACGCACGTACATGGATTGGCGTCAAGCCGGAGCTGCCTCGGATTGCCGATGAAAAAGGCGTAATATTCGCATGTCCCGATGGTAAGAACAGTTGGTATTGGGACAGTCCCCGGAATTCCGCTTATCGTTATGAAACTTTCATCTCTTCGGAACTGGTGAAGTATACGGATGAGCATTATGCTACGATTCCCAAGAAGAGTGCGCGTGCCATCAGCGGTTTGAGTATGGGTGGACACGGTGCGTTATGGAATGCCATCCGCCACAGCGACATATTCGGTGCGGCGGGAAGTATGAGTGGCGGAGTGGATATCCGTCCGTTTCCTGATAATTGGGAAATGAAGAAGCAGTTGGGCGAGCTTGCCGCCAATGAGGCGGTATGGGATAGTCATACGGTAATCAATCAGGTTGATAAACTGAAGAACGGCGATTTGGCTCTGATTGTCGATTGCGGTGAAAGCGATTTCTTCCTTGATGTGAACAGGAATCTGCACAAAAGGTTGCTGGAGTGCAAGATAGACCACGATTTTATAACACGTCCCGGCGGTCATACCGGTACGTATTGGAATAATTCCATAGATTATCACATTCTGTTTTTCTGCAAATTCTTTAGCAGATGATTACTCAATCACATAGCTTACGGTACGGGTATAATCCGTGCCGTAACTGTTTATGACCTCTTTGCAGGAAGTCATGAGATTGCGTTTGTCAAAAGAGAAGATATAATTGGTGACCTCTTTATTTCCATCGGGGATAATCCAGTCTATTAAAATAGGAAACGGCTCTCCCAGGAATTTCCCGTATAGAGCGGCTGTATGTAGCGAAAGAGGATATAATTCGGCAAGAAACAGGCAAGGAACTCCTGACAGATTATTTATTCCGTCATTTGTCGGGGTGGTAGCCGTATATGCCTGTTCGTAAGTATCTGTCTTTTGTAGGATGCGCAATGCCTGATAGTTGCCGTAGTCTATGTCGATGGATGCGTATACGCCGTCATTGATGCTTTCGGTTATGTTTTTCAGGTAATATTTACCTTCCGGAGCGGTGAAATACGAGAAAGTATAGGTGCGGACCGTACCGTTTTCCTGCCGTGTACATGAGGTGGCGTATCCTTTGTCGTCCAGGGTATAGACTGACACATTGCCGAAATTATCCGTTACTACAGCCTGATGTTCACTATAAGTTACTGATGCTGCGTTTTCAATGCACATCGGTTCGCCTTGAACCGAATAACTTTGTACGATAGTGCATCCGGTCAATTGTCCCTGACTGTATGAGTAGGTTTGAGTGGTGGTTACTGTAGGTACTCCCGCTTCATAGGCACTTTTTTTCCGATAATTGAATTTTTGGAAAAAGAGTACGGCAGAGCGGTTTCCGTTGACGGTAGAGTCATTATTGTCTTCACAAGCTGTCATTACTGTGAGTACAACCGACAATGCAAAGACTATTTTTCTCATTATTTCCGTTGTTTAATTCATTGTTTCTGCTATTTGACAATCAACCCCTTGCGCAGGTTCTTTTGAGTGGTGAAACTCCGGACTATGGCAGTGCCTGTTTTTGGGGTCGGCAACTCGACAATTCCAGCTATGACTTGCAGGGCTGTATGGAGCAAAATTTCGTCAGGCTCGCCTAAAGGCAGATAGTATTGCAGGTAGGATGTTTCGTTGATAGCAATATCCGGCTTAAAGCCTGCACTATAGTCCGCTTCTCCGTTGGAGTTGAATACTTCGCATACGACCGGACGTACCGCCCAGGGGTATTTGGGATTGATGAAAGTTTCCGTAGCCACGTATTCTCCTTTGGTTGTCTGTCCGATGAGCACTACCTTCATATAGGGTTTCAGGCAGTTAATAAGCATTTCCGCTGCACCGGCAGTGGCTCCGCTTGTGATGATATAAACGGTGGGCAGATTCAGATTGACTCCGCCTTGCAAGAGTTGGGAGTCCAATATCAGGTCACGGTTTTGGGCGCTTTGCTTATCATTATATTGCAAGAAAGCAAAAGGGCTTTCCAATTTATCGGCAGGTACAAGGATATCTGCGAGAAGTTGCACGCATTCCATTTCTCCACCGGAATTATAGCGGAAGTCGAGTACGAGATTATTAATGCCGCGTTGCTTGCATTCTTGGGAGAAAGCACGTAACTCATTGTTGTACTTCTCACTCTGTTCCGCAGTGCCGGCAGTGAAAGAGTTGTATGCCAGATAGGCTATCTTGTAATCAGTGCCTTCCAGTTGTATAAAATTTGTGTCATAAATGGCGCTCTCCGTTACCGGACGGACTGCCGGGAGTGCAACATCTCCTGTTTCCTGTATGATTCCTACCTCTTTATTTTCTTCGTTTTCTCCGTTTTCCGTATCCCCCTCTGTGTCGCCGTTGTTCTCCTCTTTTACTATCACATACTTTCCGATGCGCAATGTTCGTGCACCGCCATCTATAAGCCTTTCTTCCGTCTTTTTGGTGATGGAGTCGCCGTCGACAAGCATTATCCAGTTGCCGCGTTCCAGTCCGGCATCCTCGGCGGGAGAGTTGTTTGCCACGTATGATACGAGGGCAGTATAGGTTGTGTCGCTGGTAGCCACTTTATATAATGTGTAGTCAAAACCATAACTTGGCAGCGGTGTATCCATTATTGAATCGACGGTGGAAAAACCTTTATCGTTTTTTGATAAGATACTCTTTAAGAAAGCGTCCGGAGCCTGAAAATAGTTCAGACTGTTGGCAGCCGGAATATCCTCGTACCATAAGTAGACTTCCCGCATCAGGCTGTCCATCCACAGGTCGCGCCCTGTCAGCGGATAGTATTCTTTCCAGCGGTCTTCTCCGCAGGAAAACAGGCTTGTCAGTGCAAGGAGTCCCAGTAAGGGAAAATATAACAGCTTCCTTATCTTCATCAGTCTCTATATCATTTGGTTTTCGTCCGCAAAAATAGCGAATACTTCTTGTATCTACCACAAATATGGTATAAAATTCCCTATTGTATGTCATAGCTTGCTTGGTTTTATCCCTCTATCTTTGCAACATCCGAGTATAAATCGGGGAGGATTGGAAACAGGCTTTTATCCTCTCATAAATACAACTGACAATGGACACAAAGAATTTACATTTTGAGACACTGCAACTTCATGCAGGACAAGAACAGCCCGATCCCGCTACAGATGCGCGTGCCGTACCTATTTATCAGACTACTTCGTACGTATTCCGCAATTCGGCACATGCAGCCGCCCGCTTTGCGTTGCAAGAGCCGGGGAACATCTACGGCAGACTGACGAATCCCACACAAGGAGTATTCGAGCAACGTGTTGCCGCCCTTGAAGGCGGTGTTGCAGGGCTGGCGGTTGCTTCCGGTGCAGCGGCTGTGACCTATGCTTTCGAGAATATTACGCGTGCAGGTGACCACATCGTAGCCGCCAAAACCATTTATGGCGGAACATACAATCTGCTGGCGCATACATTATCGGCTTACGGTGTCACGACCACCTTTGTTGATCCGAGCGATTTATCCAACTTCGAGAAAGCTATTCAGGAGAATACAAAGGCCGTGTTTATCGAGACATTGGGAAATCCTAACTCCAATGTTATTGATATTGGTGCTGTTGCCGAAATCGCTCATCGTCATAAAATCCCTTTGATTATCGACAACACCTTCGGTACTCCTTATCTGATTCGCCCTATCGAACATGGCGCTGATATTGTGATACATTCCGCCACAAAATTTATTGGCGGGCATGGTACTTCTTTAGGCGGTGTTATTGTAGATGGCGGCAAGTTCGATTGGGTGGCTTCCGGTAAATTTCCGCAACTGACCGAACCCGATCCGAGCTATCATGGCGTGCGCTTTACCGATGCGGCAGGTGCGGCTGCATATGCTGTCCGTATCCGTGCCGTTTTGTTGCGCGATACCGGAGCTGCCATCAGTCCTTTCAATGCCTTTGTTCTTTTGCAGGGTTTGGAAACACTCTCTTTGCGTGTGGAACGCCATGTGGAGAATGCGCTGAGAGTGGTGGAGTTTTTGAAGAATCATCCTAAAGTGGCGGCTGTGAACCACCCGTCTTTACCAAATCATCCGGACCATGCGTTATACCGGAAGTATTTCCCGAAAGGAGCAGGTTCCATCTTTACCTTTGAGGTAAGGGGTGGAGAGAAGGAAGCTCAGACATTTATTGACAACTTGCAGATATTCTCATTATTGGCAAATGTGGCAGATGTAAAGTCGCTTGTCATACATCCCGCTACTACCACCCATTCGCAATTGAATGAACAGGAATTGGCAGAGCAGGGCATCAAGCCGGGAACGGTACGCCTTTCAGTAGGGACGGAGCATATAGATGACTTGTTGGATGATTTGTCCCAAGCGTTGGAGAAAATTTAAGTCCGGAATAAAAGAGCATTTCGTCCGATGAAACCATTTGTTCGTCGGATGAAATGTTAGATACATTATTAATATGAATATTGCCGTTTTATTATCCGGGGGTGTTGACAGTTCGGTTGTCGTACATCTCCTTTGTGAGCAAGGTCACCGTCCCTCTCTGTTTTATATAAAGATAGGAAAGGATGATGCCGAGTATATGGACTGTTCGGCAGAGGAAGACCTGGAGATGGCTTCTGCCGTAGCGCGCCGTTACGGCCTTTCGCTGGAAGTTGTCGATTTACATCGGGAGTACTGGGATAATGTAGCCGCTTATGCTATTGAAAAAGTTAGCCGCGGGTTCACTCCGAATCCGGATGTGATGTGCAACAAACTGATTAAATTCGGTTGCTTTGAACAGCAGGTCGGCAGGCACTTCGACTTTACGGCAACCGGACATTATGCTACTACCGTTCTGCAGAATGGAAAGACCTGGCTGGGAACAGCCCTCGACCCCGTAAAAGACCAGACGGACTTTCTTGCGCAGATAGACTACCTGCAAGTGTCCAAACTGATGTTCCCGTTGGGCGGACTGATGAAACAGGAAGTGCGCGATATTGCTTTGAAAGCTCAGTTGCCCAGTGCCCGAAGACGAGACAGTCAAGGAATCTGTTTCTTGGGACGGATTAATTATAATGACTTTGTCCGTCGTTTCCTCGGAGAAAAGGAAGGCCGGATTGTTGAGTTGGAAACGGGAAAGATACTGGGTACGCATCGCGGTTATTGGTTTCATACTATCGGTCAGCGTAAAGGCTTGGGCTTGAGTGGCGGACCTTGGTTTGTGGTTCGTAAAGATACGGACGAGAATGTAATTTATGTGTCGCACGGATATGATACGGAACTGCAATACGGACATGAGTTCAGTATGCAGGATTTTCATTTTATTACGGAAAATCCGTGGGAAGGCATTAAAGATGAGATTCCGGTTACGTTCAAGATACGCCATGCTCCCGGATTTATCGGCGGCAGGCTGTGGCAGGACGAAACAGGCTATCGTATTGTTTCAGATGAGAAGTTGCAGGGCATAGCTCCCGGTCAGTTTGGCGTTGTATATGATGAGGCTGCCAAGCTTTGCATCGGAAGCGGGGAAATCAGATATAGTACTCCACCAAATCCACAATACCCGCTTTCATAGCATATTTCGTAGCTTCGTGGGCATTGTTCACATTCAGTTTTCTGAAGATATTTTTCCGGTGGCTGTTCACGGTATGGAAACTGAGGTTTCTTTCGGCTGCTATTTCTTTGGTCGTTTTTCCTAATGCAATCTCTTTCAGAATACTTCTTTCGGCAGGCGTCAGCAGAGCGTTTTGCAGAGTGGGGTGGGGAGCAGCCGACTGGTTATTTCCCGAGAGTAATAAGTTGCTGACGTGATTACATATAAAGCGTTCCTTACGTGAAGCGCATTGCAGTGCTGTGAGTATCTCTTCTTTGGAATTGTCCTTCAGCACTACTCCGAATGCCATGCTGCTGAACAATACTTGTCGCAGAAAGCCGACGCTCAGTTCGTCGGAAAACAGTAACCAGTCCGCTGTTTTGAAGCGTTCGTGCAATACAATCAGTTCATCGGCGCCGGTAAAGTCAAACAGTGTATAGTCCAATATAACCACCGCTTCGGGATGTAACCGTAGCTGTTGTATAAGCTCCGCTTATTGTCGGCTTCCAGCAGCAAGGCGGTGTCTTTCTGTTTGCTCAACAGAAACATCATGCCTGCTTTGGTTATATCTTGATTGTCCGCGATGATAAATTCTCTCATGATGAATAAATATATAAAACTCCGCTGCAAATGTACACTTTTTAAGCGACTTGCAGCGGAGTTGGGAATATATATATTGTAATAGGCCTACCAGGAACGTCCCTTAAAGATATTCGATTGGTTCAACGGCAGCAGGCTGCCACTTAAAGTCATAGTATTGGAGTTGAAGTTCGGGCTGATGGTAACGGTTGCATTATTACCGCCGTTGGTCAGCGTAAGGAATATCTGTGCGGAGATGCCGATACCCTGGATGCTGAAATTGCAGTTGATGTTGCCGCGTTTGTCGGTAGACATTTTCATGTCCGATACCGTCCCGTCCACTGTTACGCCGCCGATACCGTTAGGACCGGGATAAACCGTGTTGAAAGCCACCTGTACCGTACCGCGTGCCTGATTTACCAATACGAAGTTTGTGTTGGAAGTGACGAAAGCCGTCTGCCCGTTGCGGAACATTACCTGATTGGCTTCCAATACAAACTTCTGTGCTTTCAGCGCTGCTACGGCATCATCGTAGGAGACCGCGTCGGCTGCCTGCTGTTCCGCTTTCAGGCGTGCGCGCTCTGCGTCTCTTTGGGCTTTGCGGTCTGCACGGCGTTGTGCGTTACTCTCTTGTGCATACACGGTGGTTGTCACCATGCTCATCAATACTAATGCTGCTAATGCAATAAACTTTTTCATACTTAATTTTTGTTTAGGTTTAAATTATATTGTTCGTTATAAGTTTATTGCAAGAACAATGCCCATCCGCGATTGTTCACTCTCTTTTTTAATTTTATGAGATTTAAGGAGTTGGCGGCGGGGCTATGAAGTTATTTCCTTCTCACTATCTTATATCCGATTGCCGCAACGAGTATGCTCATCAGCGGGCTGATGAGGTTGAAGAAACAATAAGGAAGATAGGTCAGTGTGGGTACGCTCAGAATGGTGGCCTGAGTCATTCCGCACGTGTTCCACGGGATGAGGGCAGAGGTTACGGTAACGGCATCTTCCGTGGTGCGGCTCAGTAGGCGGCTTTCGTATCCTTTCTTCTCGTAAATGTTGCTGAACATGTTTCCGGTAAGGATGATGCTGATGTATTGGTCGGCTGTGGCAAGATTGAGAAATATTCCCGAACCGACGGTGGATGCTACCACACTGACCGTATTCTTCATGAACCGGACGAATACGGAAGTGATGCTTCCCAGCATACCGCTTGCCGTCATTGCTCCACCGAAACACATGGCGCAGATAATGAGCCATATCGTGTTCATCATTCCTGCCATGCCCCGTGTGGCAATCAGCTCAGTCAGCATGGCACTGTCACTTTGCAGGCTGATACTGCCGTACAGGCTCATCATTGTCCCTTCAAACAAATCATTGTTTCCGGAAATCTCGTGCAGCAGTTCGGGCTGAAATATAATAGCGAAAGTTGCAGCCAGAAGCGTGGATAGAAACAGGGTGATGATAGAGGGTACTTTGCGTGCAATCAATATTCCCGTAACCACCGGAACAATCAGCAGCCACGGTGTAATGTGGAATCTGGCATTCAGCGATGCGGTAAACTCGGCTATCTGCTCCGTACCGCTGGTTTCGCAGGCAAATCCCATTACCGTAAAGATAACCAGCGTAATGACGAGCGACGGAATGGTGGTAATCATCATGTAGCGGATATGGCGGAACAGCGGAGTGTCCGTGACGGATGCGGCAAGTACCGTTGTATCCGACAGCGGCGATATTTTATCGCCGAAATACGCTCCCGAAATAATGGCACCTGCAATCCAGCCCTCTTCAAACCCTTGCGCCTTGCCTATTCCCAGGAGGGCGATGCCGATAGTGGCGATGGTGGTCCACGAACTTCCCGTCATGATGGACACCAATGCGCAGATAACGCAGGTAGAGGTGAGGAAAAAGTCCGGATGTATAATCTGCATTCCGTAGTATATGAGAGTAGGGACTACTCCGCTAATCATCCATGCGCCGCTCAGCGCACCGATAATCAGCAGTATGATAATGGCGGAAGTCACTCCCGCCACATTGTTGGTAATGGCTATTTCGTAATCTCTCCAGGGAATCCGGTAGAAAGTTACGCCTATAAAGACGCAAACGGCTGTGGTGGTGAGCAGGGATATCTGGCTTCCGCCGCTCAAAGCGTCACTGCCGAAAGTGCGGATGGTGGCAAACAGCATTCCTATTAAGAGGACGATGGGGAGAAAGGATACAAGAGGGGAAGGAATTTTCTTTGTTGTACTCATGCGATAATCTTACTGTAAATATGACGTGACAAAAATACAACAAAACTGCCTAATACCTTTCTATTTTCCTTTTCTGCCAATAAATATTATCAATTCTTTGCGTTTACTTGGAATTTTGATAGTATATTTGACTTCCCATTGATGCTTTTGAATATATAAGACTTATGAAAAAGAAATCCCTTTCCACCGATAAGAAAGTCGTTACTTTCGGTGAAGTTATGCTACGGCTTACTACGCCCGGTTTCCGCCGCTTTTCGCAGACTAATGAATTTATTGCTACATATGGTGGCAGCGAGGCTAATGTGGCAGTGTCTTTGGCGCACTTCGGCATTCCTACGGAATTTGTTACCCGTCTGCCCGATAATGCCGTGTCGCGTGCATGTATCAATTCGCTTCGTGCCAGCGGGCTGGGGACGGACGGCATTGTATTTGGCGGTAAACGTTTGGGGTTGTATTATCTGGAATGCGGCGCAGCTTTCCGAAACTCCAATGTGGTGTACGACCGCGAGGGTTCTTCTTTCGCCACGCTTCGTCCGGGTATGATCGATTGGGAAACCATTTTTGCCGATGCAGGCTGGTTTCATTGGTCGGGCATTGCTGCCGCCCTTTCGCAAGAGGGAGCCGACGCTTGCCGGGAAGCGCTTGAAATAGCCGACCGTATGGGGCTTACCATCTCGTGTGATTTGAATTTCCGCAAGAAACTTTGGAACTACGGTTGTACTGCTGCTGAAGTGATGCAGCCGTTGGTGCAGTACAGCGATGTCATTTTCGGCGCAGAACCTGAGTATCAGGAGATTCTCGGCATACAGCCCGTAGGATTTAGAGCTGTTGATACCGCCGATGTTTCTTTTGAGTCTGATATGCCATCTTTCGAGAAGTTCGGACAAGAGGTGGAGCGACTTGTCCCGCGTTGTCAAAAAGTGTTTCTGGAATTGCGTAATTCCATAACATCCAATCATAACGTGCTTGCTGCTGTTCTTTATTCCGATGGCACTTTAAAGCATACAGGCATTTATGATATTGAACATGAAACAGACCGTGTAGGCGCTGGTGATGCTTTTGTGGGTGGTATGATATACGGTCTGATCACTTATCCGGATGATGACCGGAAGGCATTGGATTTTGCTCTTGCCGCTTCCGCATTAAAAAATACCGTTTATGGAGACTTCAATCTGGTGACGGTGGATGAGGTGGAAAGCCTGATGAATGGAAATATATCGGGACGGGTATCGAGATAAGAAGAGGAAATATCGACAGACAATAGCCCCTTTCGCTGTTCCGTATGAGGGTGTCAAAATACATTTAATGATTTCTTTTAGGTACGGAATTACACGGATTTCACGAAAAAAGAATAAAGAAAATCTGTGTTTTCCGTGTAATTTGTGTTTCCGTGAATTCTGTGTAATTCCGTGCCTAAAAAATCGTAAGCGAATTTTAGTTTTGACATACCCTCTTAAAAGCGAAAGGGGCTTTTGGGTGTGTTTTTCAATAGCTGTTTATACTTCTGCCGCAGTTTCCGTTGCTTTCGGCTGTGCTTCTGCCGTCAGGTTGCGGTAAATGACAGCGGTACATCCAAGTGCTGCCACAGTGTATACAATGGCGATGATGAAGAGAAGGAGCATTGCAAATCCGCCGCTTGCTATGTTGAAGATAATCATCATAAGGACATAGAAAGCCAGTCCCAACAGGAATGATACGCCGAAGATAGTCCATTTGTAACCGTAAGTGGCTTTGTTGCTTCGAATCATGGCTTCGCCTGGAGCCACGCCTTTATCGAGTAAGATGTAGATTGCGAGCGACCAGCCTATGGATATGATGATCCCCGGTATAATCATGAAAAACAAGGCGGGAATAATGGCAAGGTACATCAAACCTATCAAGGTGAAATATTCCCCCATGTACTTACGGTATTTCCCGTCGAAGATGAATAAGGGGGAAATAACCTTTCCTTTGCTCAATTCAATGGGAATGGTGTTCATAGCGATGGTTGTGCCTACATTCAGGTAAGGAATCCAAATGGTGAGCAGCCAGAGAACAGTAGCTCCCAACATGGATACTGCATTTTTAATGCCTAAGCCGATACCTTCGGAAAGAACCCCTGTCACTGTGATTTTCTTGTGTGTTTCCATAATTAGATGATTTTAGATAAATGTTTATTAATTAAATCTGTATTCGACAAATGTATAATAATTATGAAGAAAATCAAAGCAATTTGAAATTTCTTTTTGTGTTTTCTATGAAAAAATATCAAGGGAACGGGGCATGCTGTTGCTCTTTATGGCAGATGGTAATCAGAAGAGACAGCAGGGTCAGCACCGTGCCTATGCCTGCTACTCCTACCCAGCCCCAGGTCTGCCAGCAACTGCCGGCGAGGAAGGTCCCCAATGAACCGCCGGTGAAATAGGTTGTCATGAAAATAGTGTTTACCCGGTTGGATGCCGAAGGGCATATATCGAAAATGCTCGTTTGGTTACTGAGCTGGATGCACTGCATGCCGATATCTATCAGTAGCACGCCGGCGATGATGCCGGCATAGGTGTTGCCGCAGAAGTAGAGCGATGTCCATGCCAGCAGAATCAGACCGCAGCCGATAAAGTTGAAGTTGCGTATTCCTACTTTTTTCACATATTTCCCTACGAGGGATGCGGTAGATGCACCTGCTATTCCGCACAGTCCCAAAATGCCGATAACATCACTGTCGGCATAGAACGGGGCTTGTCCCATTTTGAATGCGAGGCACGACCACATCGCGAGGAAAGAGCCGAATGCAATGCCTGCGCGTATGGAGTAGATGCGCAAAGACGGATAGTCTTTGATAAGGGAGAACAGGGATTTCATCAAATCGCCGTACTTTCCCCGGAATGTAGGCTGTATGTCCGGCAGTATTTTCAGTACGGCAATGGCGCACAGCAGCATCATGCCTGCCGCAATGAAGTACATTTCGCGCCAACCCAGCACTTCGCCGACAAACCCGCTGACGACGCGCGAGGCGAGTATGCCGGTGAGCTGACCGGATATGACGATGCCTACGTTGCGTCCTTTATTCTCCGGACGGGAAAACTGGGAAGCTATCGGCACGAAGATCTGCGGTATCATGGAGCAGATTCCGGTGATGAGCGAAGCTCCCCATATGATGTAGATGTCGGGGGCCGCACCTATGGCGATGAGCGAGAATATCAATAAGGTAAAGTTTGTCAGGATAATCTTTTTCCGCTGGTAGAGGTCGCCCAATGGCACGATGAACAGCAAACCGATAGCATAGCCCACTTGTGTTATCATGGCAATAAGGTTGGTTTTGAACTCGGACACGCCCAGCTCGTGGCGTATTACGTTCAGTAAGGGTTGGTTATAGTACAGATTGGCTACAGAGACACCTGCCACGATAGCAAGCGTCCAGAGTATATGTGCCGGGAGCCCTCCGTTTTCCTTTAATTCCGTTTTCATGCGGCAAAGATACATAAAGGCGAGAGCAGAGGCAAGTGAAAACACAGTTTTCAAACTTGACTGTGCTGAGCCGCATTCTATCTTAATATAAAGATAGTGAAAGGAAAATAGATGTTTTGCCAGTTGGGATTTTTTGTTTCCTTTAGCGAAACTAAAAGTTTCATGCTGAGGACTAATAGGTTATACTTCGTTTTATCTGTTATTGTGTATGGCTTTTGTTTTCTTATAACAGGTATATAGGCGTGACAGATACTTGTAAGGATATTAATCTGTCTGAAAAACAGTAATGGTTTTATGCTATCATTTTTATTCAATCTTGAATTCTGCTGCCATATACCACTTCTTATTTATACCGTTAAATTCCACTTCTTTGTAAACCCGATATTGACCGGAAGTATTGTCATTGAACAATGGATAGAGTTTGGCTTTGAAATGGTAATCACCGTCAGGTTTCAATATAATGCCAATGTCGTGCACCAAACTGTTGTCATGTAATGGTATCCATTGTTCTCCCTGTTTGCGTGCTACAAAATAATATTCGCCAAAGAATAAATTTTGTTGGCTCAAGTTCTTGTTGGTTAGTATTACATTTACACTTTCTGTTCCAATCGGGTAAACAGGCTTCTCGGTTTTCATGCTTATTTGCAGTGTGTCGGTATATGCTCTTTGTGTAAAGGGGGAAGGTTTGCGTACTGCTCCATAGTTAATGGCAGAATAGTTAAGCATCTCCTTTCTGAATAATTTTTGAAAATGAATGGAATTATTAATCAGATCCACAAAGATTGAATCACCGCGCATACCAGAGCCATAAATATTCTGTGATGAAATTGTCTTGCCATTCCAAGAGGCGGCATCCATCTGTTTTCTCAGCCGTTTGGCTCCGGCTTCATCAACTAATTCAAACTCTGCATAAGCAACTTGGGCGTTTCTGTTGAAAGTTTTGTAGATACGATATTTGCCAGCACGATTAGGAACTTTGGAAGTATAAAGCTTGATCGTCTGTTCTCCTGAAGGATATTCAGGGTCTAGTATCCAAGCTATATCTTCAATAATCGGGTCGGTTGGCAATGTTTCCCATTGTCGTTTATCATTATTGTAATAGGTAAGGCTGTAATCGTTTCCACACATATACTCTTGTTGGGAATAATTGGTAACGGTTAGTTTCACTTCTGTAGTTGACAGTGGATAATAATCGTATTCTGTCTGCATGGAAAGTGAAGTAGGGTTGACGGCTTCTCCCGTAGGAATATCACGCGGAACAGGTTGCAGGACAAAGGAGGTTGTTTCCGATGATTGTTCTTGTTCTTCTTCCGTTGGAATCGGTTTAGATTTAAAAATACTGTCTGGATACAACTCTTCTTGTAATAGGATGCTGTCTGCTTCATTTTCTTGCCCTTTCTTAGAAGTAGTGGAATGGCAAGAACATAGGGTTATTAGTAATAAAAATAATATCTGTTTCATAGTGCGTATGTAGTTATTCGTTTAACACTAAGATACCAAAGACAAAAATAATAAAAGCACAACTCATTAGCAATCTGAATTGCGCTTTTATTTTATTGCCATCATTCAATCACCGCCTATTATAAGAAGAAATGAGTATCAGAATAGGGAGATAAGTATTGTAATGGATATAAAATAAAAATCCCTATAACCATTACAGTTACAGGGATTTATATATTAGTAATGTATTATATTACTTGTTCAAGGCAGTAGCCACGTCAACCGCACAAGCCACTGTACATCCTACCATCGGGTTGTTACCGATACCGAGGAATCCCATCATTTCTACGTGAGCAGGAACTGATGAAGAACCAGCGAACTGAGCGTCTGAGTGCATACGACCCATAGTGTCCGTCATGCCGTAAGAAGCAGCGACACAGCATCACTGTAAGTCTTTGCAATCTGTTATTAATCAGTGCTATAATAGCAATGGGTAAACTCCTTGTTAGTAAATAAAAGAACGAATTATCAAAAAGGGCTGCATCATGGGCAAATGCCTATGCGTTACCCTTTAGATGAGAGTACTCCTAATGGAGTTAAGACCGTAATCTAATCTGCGTGTCAATGAAGTATAAATCTCCGTCTATGCCATAAAGCACATTATTGGGAACTGCATCAAACACTTCATAGTCCGAATTGTGGTATTCGTCGTAATAGTCCATTTCAAAGCCTAATGCTTGCATATAGGCAGCTATCTCGTCTTCCGTAGCTTCTCGTTCAGCTAATATATAAGGTTGTACGAGGACTGCGCAAAATTCTTGCTGACTGTTATAAGCGAAGCCTATCATTTGATAAGGCACATTGCCAAAGAACTTGTTATGTGCAGCAATGCGGATGAAGAAGTTCTCTAAATCATCCCCTGCGTACTCAAAGTTGTTTAATTTTACAACAGACACATTACCATCATGGAACACTTCATTCTCACCACCTCTATCCATATAAGTAATGTTGAGGTGTGATAAGTCAATCCATAGGGACCGGAATGGGGAACCAGAGTGGGTGCGGGCTGCTTTTTTTCTTATGGGAACGCTGAAAATTTTTGAAGAACTGAGAAAACGCAGAAGAAAAAGCAGGGAAAACCAGAAACAAGACTGGAACATCTGGAAAAACAGCTCCACCCACTGGAATTTGGCCTGCTGGCGGTTTCGATGTCGGTGGATGGAATTGTCTCCGGCGTCTTTGCCGCGGATC